>CABEDN010000871.1_pt1 | contig 15791 bp, 12 predicted proteins | sample 3423051 | NCBI WGS metagenome assembly CABEDN01 (sample SAMEA5534330, study PRJEB31848) | metagenome | biome: tundra; feature: field; material: soil | place: USA | collected 2013-05 | depth 0.15 m
GCCCTGCCCGAACCCGGCGGGGGCATCGGGGACTGCCACGACGCGGACATCACGCCGGGCACCATCATCCCCGCCTGGTACGGCGAGCACCTCGACCTCGACCACGCCATCTACATCTGCTTACCCAACGCCGACTACGCCCGCCAGCACGACCAGGAACATGCCCTCACCTGATGCCAGCCCTCCTCGCAGCTCAGCCGGGCGGCTCAGTCGGGCAGCTCGATCGGCCCGATGTCGCCGAACAAGTCCCCGGGTCCTGGGTTGTCCGGATGGGTCCGGCCGCCGAGGTGATGCAAGATCCCCCAGACCGCGTTCAGCGAGGTCTGGACCGCGCCCTCGGCCCAGGCGGGTGTCCAGGAGACGTCGTCTCCGGCCATGAAGATGCCCCGCTGTTCCGGCGGCATGCGATCTTGCTTGAAGTGGGAGTACATGCGCTGGTTGTAGCGGTAGTGGCCGGGCAGCGCTCCCTTGAACGCCCCCAGGAAGTGCCGGTCGGCCTCCCAGGACACGGTAATCGGGTCGCCGACGATATGGCTGGCGATGTCGACATCCGGATAGATCTTGCTCAGCGCGTTGAGCGCCAGCCGGACCCGGCGGTCGACCGGCTCGGGCAGCATCTTCAGCGCGTCGCTCATCCAGGAGTAGGTCAGGCAGATCACGCCCGGCTGGTTGTCGCCGTTATCGAACAGGTAGGTGCCGCGGGTCAGCCGGTCGGTCAGCGTCATGCTCATGACGTCGCGGCCGGTGCGCGGGTCTGTGTCCTTCCAGAACGGGCGGTCGACCATCACGAAGGTCTTGGACGACTGCATGTACCTGGTGCGGTCCAGGGCCGCCCATATCTTGTGCGAGAACAGCGACTCCTGGCATTCGATCTGCGTGGTGAGCAGCCAGCTCTGGCAGGTCACCAGCACTGCCGGGTACCGGCGGGTATCCCCCCAGGCGTCCGTGACCGCGATCCGGCCATCGCCCTCGCGCGCGATCCGCGCGACGCCAGGCCTGGGTGCGCCGGAGTGCAGCGAGGCCAGCGAGGTGCCGGCCGGCCAGTGGGCGAGCCCGGACGCGGGGTGCCGCCAGATCCCGCGGGGAACTTGCTCGGCGCCGCCGACCACCAGGCGCTGGTTCTCGTCGCAGCCGGTCATCACGACCCGGAAGATCTCCAGCATGGAGTTCGGGAAGTCCGAGTCCCAGCCGCCGGTGCCGAACCCGACGTGGCCGAAGACCTCGCGGTGGTTAAACGACAGCGAGGAGAATGCCTTCGAGGTCGCCACGAAGTCGTAGAACGTACGGTCGTCCCAGCGAGGCACCAGATCGTTCCACAACGACTTCAGCGTCGTGACGTCGCGGGCCCGGATGGCGTCCTGGATGGCGGTGAAGCGCACGTCCTCCAGAGCCTGCGCCCATGCCTCGGCGACCTCGGTGAACAGCGGCGGAAGGTCGGCGAGGGTGCGCGCATAATGCGTGACGCCCTCAAGGTCGATGACCGTGCTGCCGGCCGTCTCGGTCAGCGGGTTGGGGAACGGCCGGGTCTGCAGGCCCAGCATGTCGACGTAGTGATAAAAGGACGTCGATGACACCGGGAAGCGCATCCCGCCCAGTTCCGCGACCACGCCCTCGGCTCCCTCGAACGCCTGCGAACGCAGCCGCCCGCCCATCCGCGAGGCCTCGTAGACCACCGGCTTGATCCCGAGCCTCATCAGCTCATACGCAGCGACCAGCCCGGAGATGCCAGCGCCGACGACAGCGACCTCTTCGCCATGACGTGCGGCCGGGATCGAGCCCAGGCCGGCCGGGTGCGAGATCCAGTCGTCGAACGGGAAAGGGAAGTCCGGACCGAAGGCCGTGACCAGGCCTTCCTCGCCGCGGGAACCGTCACGGCCACGTTCGTTCACCATCAAAGCGCCTATCGCCGGCGGTGGATGCCTGCCACGCGTGAGGATACGCAGGTTCGCGCCGTACCTTCACAGCAGGTCCGGGCGGCTCAGCCTTCGCTGTCACCGGGGGCCGGAGCGGATCACGTCGATCCGGACGGCGCGGCCGGTCTTCAGGCTCTCGGCGGCGGCGTCCGCGAGCACCAGGGCCGCGCGCCCGTCGGCGAAGCCCGGGCTCGGCGCCAGGCCCTTCTCCAGGCAGCTGACCAGGTGGTCGAGTTCGGCCTGGTAGGCGGCCGCGTAGCGATCGAGGAAGAAGGTCAGGTACGGCGCCGCGGTCTCGGTGCCGGACGCACCGGAGCGGCGCACGCTGGTGGCCGTCTGGTTGCCGACGCTCAGCGTCCCGGCGGCACCGAACGCCTCCAGCCGCTGGTCATAGCCGAACGAGCAGCGCCTGCTGTTGATGATCTGGCCGAGCTCGCCGGAACAGGCCACCTGAGCCGGCGATGTAGGCGGCCGGCGGCGGGGCGGGATCCCGGCTGGTGATGACGAGCTGCTCGAGCCTGCCGATGTCGCCGGCGGCGACCCGGACGCGCAGCTCGGCGAAGGACGGGTCGAACCGCCGGTTGAATCCGACCATGACCGTCGCGTGCTCATCCTTGATCCCGGCCCAGCAGGCGTCCACCCGCGCCAGGTCCAGATCGATCGGCTTCTCGCAGAGCACCCCCTTCCCGGCCTGGACCGACGCGGTCAGCAGGGCAATGTGGGTAGGTGTCGGCGAGGCGATGACGACGGCGTCGATCCCGGGATCACCGAGGATAACCTCAGGGTCCCCGGTGGCCGCGGCGCCGTACCTGGCGGCTACCTCGCGCGCGGCGGCCTCGTACGGGTCATGGACGGCGACGAGCTCGGTCCGCGGATGGGCAGCCAGCGAGGCCGCATGGACGCGGCCGATTCTCCCCGCGCCGAACAGGCCGAAACGCAGCATCAGTCCTCCTAGCGACCCCGACTATGGATATCAGTCATCTGAGTTGCGGCGTGGAGACCCCGGCCTTCAGGCCGGGGAGGCAACACCGCTCCCTCTCTTCGGCGTGTCGCGCGGCATCCCTACACAGATAACCGCTAATGTATTCGATATGACGAAGATGGTGAAGCGGGCCCGGAACCCCCGCCCGTCAGGCCGGGGAGAAGTCAAGCGACGTCGATATAGACAGTGCCGTCCATCACCTTGACCGGATACGTGCGCACGTCCACCAGCACCGGGGCGCCGAGTGCCTTGCCGCTGGTGTAGTCGAAGCGCCCGTTGTGCTTGGGGCACTCGATGGTGCCGTCCATGACCAGGCCGTCGCAGAGCAGCGTCTTCTCGTGGGTGCAGTGGCCGTCGGTGGCGTAGTAGACGTCGTCCGGCGAACGGTAGATCGCGTAGTCGCTGCCGTCGCGACTGAACGGGATGACGTCCTCGGGGTCGATGTCGTCAGCCTGGCAGGCGGCGATCCACTGGGCCATCGGGTCTCTCCTAGGGTCCTGGGTCTAGGGTCTGGGGCCTGGGGATCAGGCCGCGGTCGCGGTCGCGCTGGCCAGCGGGAGCGCCCGGCCGTCGTTGATGGGCGCGGGCTCGTTGAACGGCGCCGCCCCGGGCAGCAGCTCGCGGCGTACGTAGTACTCCTGGTCCTTCAGCTGCCGCACGATCGCGGGGATGATTTCCTGGTAGGCCGCCCATAGCGAGGGGTAGGCGGGCGCGCAGTCGTGCTTGATCTCCTCGTGCAGCTCAGGAAGCCGGTAGTACGGCACCATCGGGAACATGTGGTGCTCGACGTGGTAGTTCATGTTCCAGTACAGGAACCTGTTCACGAAGCACATCTTGACCGTGCGGGTGTTGAGCCGGTGGTCGAGCACGTTCTCGCCGAGCCCTGCGTGCTGGGTGAACCCGTAGAAGTAGAACAGGAAGGCGCCGTACAAGCGCGGGCCGCCGATCAGCACCACCGGCAGCCAGGTCCGGAACCCGATGGCCAGCGCGATGGTGACGGCGTAGATGGCCAGCTGGATCCGGGCCGTCCGGTAGACCTTGTGCCATTCGGAGGCCGGCACGTAATCGGCCTCGTCGGCCGTGAGCCGGCCGGTCGCGTGCCGGGTCATCAGCGCGAACGCTGTCGGTACGTCGACCAGGCCGATGAGGTTGGCCAGCAGCCTGGCCAGCCGCGCCGGGCGCATGACCGCGATCTCCGGGTCCCGCCCGACGACCAGGGTGTCGGTGTGGTGCCGGGTGTGGCTCCAGCGCCAGGTGGTCGGGTCCCGCATGATCATGAAGGACGCCAGCTGGTACAGGCTCTCGTCGATCCAGCGGGTCTTGAATGCCGTGCCGTGCCCGGACTCGTGCCAGCGGGAGTCCGACGTCGACCCGTAGAGAATGCCGTAGGCCAGGAAGAACGGCACCGCCCACCAGCTGTGCCAGACCGTCCAGAAGGTGATGCCAAGCCCGGCGAAGGCCAGGATCAGGCCGATCCAGATCGCGGTGTCCCGGACGGCCGGGTAATCCGATCGCCGCATCAGCTCCTTCATCCGCTTGCGCGGCACCGCGCTGCGGAACCAGACGCCGCCCGCCAGGCCGGCGTCCACCGCGGCCTGGTTCTCCGGTCCGGTCAGGCTGTACCGTTCCAGCCGTTCCCTGCCCATGTCCCGATCACCTCCGCGTTGCACTCCCAGGCTAAGTCGGCAGACGAGAGTCGGCAGACTGGGCCGGCAGACTGGGCCGGCAGACTGGGCCGGCGTCGCGCCCAGCTGTTGGAGCGCTCCAATAGCCCTAATCGTGACTTCTGTCCCGATCTCTGTCAAGAGGTCTTCGGGTATTACGCGTTCTGCATAACTAAATCTCTAATCACCGTTTAGGTTCGAGGCTGGCGGAAAACCGCACTCTCCCAGGCGCGGCAACTGGCCGCGCCTGGACAGGAAGCAGGCACAACACCTGAGCCCGAAGCTCAATCCCGCGGGTGGACCCGGCTACGCCGGCTACATGCGCCGGACCAGCGGGTTCGTGCCGCTCCCGCCCCGGAAACAGGGCGGCTGACCGGCCCGGTCCAACCACGGGCCGTTCGGGAAAATCTCAGCTCTTGGCTCCATTAGTGAAAGCAAGTTCACTTACCGATGCTGGAGCCGGGATGATGCCCAGGCAGTCGTGCGCCATCAGCGCCAGCATCTCGGTGAGCCGGTCATGAGCCAGCCCGCTGCGGAAGAACAGCGTCGACTGGATCGCGCCGATCGCCGCATGCACGGCCAGCCGGACCTCGCCGTCGGCCAGGTCGGGCCGCAGCGGGGCGAGCAGGTGCACCCACTCCTCGATGTAATGCCGCTGCGAGCGGCTCAGCCTGCGGCGCTCGCCTGCGGGCAGGGTGCGCACCTCGCGGTGGTAGACGGCGAGCGCGTCGCGGTCGGTCAGGGCCACCTCGATATGGTCACGCACCAGCCTGGACAGCCTCTGCCGGTCGTCGGGAGAGGTGGCGACGATCTCCGCCGCGCCGGTCATCAGCCGGTCCATCACCCGGTCGGCCATCGCTACCAGGATCGCGGTCTTGCTGCCGAAGTGGCGGTAGACGCCGGATCCCACGATCCCGGCCTCGGCGCCGATGTCGGCCAGCGAGATCGCGTCGAATCCGCGCGCGGCGCCCAGCTCGGCGGCCGCCATCAGGATCCGTTCCTTGCGGTCCGGATCGCGTCGCCGCGGTGATGATCTGCGCGCCTCCACCTAGCCAGTGTCGCATCTAAGCGCTAAGGTCGCTAGTGAATGACGAGTCACATTTGGGAGAGGCTGGCATGGACTTTGCCGAATCAGACGAACACCGGGCCCTGCGGGCCGCCGTCGCTGAGATAGCGAAGAAGTTCGGGCCGCGCTACTACGCTGAGCACGCCGCCGAGCGCCGCCCGTGCGCGGAGCTGTGGTCGGCTCTGGGCGACGCCGGGTTCATCGGCGTGAACATCCCCGAAGCGTACGGCGGGGGCGGCGGGGGCCTGACCGAGCTCGCGCTCGTCTGCGAGGAGATCGCCGCCGCGGGCACACCGTTGCTGCTGTTGCTCGTCTCGGCCGCGATCTCGGCCGAGATGATCGCCGAGTTCGGCACCGAAGAGCAGCGCCAGACGTGGCTGCCAGGGCTGGCCGACGGCAGCGCCAAGATGGTGTTCGCGATCACCGAGCCCGACGCCGGCTCCAACACCCTGCGCCTGTCCACCACCGCCACCCAGGACGGCGAGGACTGGGTGCTGACCGGCACCAAGTACTACATCTCCGGGGTCGACGAGGCCGGCGCCCTCCTGGTCGTGGCGCGCACCGGGCAGGACGAGCGCGGCGCCCAGCTGTCCCTGTTCATCGTGCCGACCGACGCCGCGGGCCTGGACGCCCGCCTGCTCCCGGTCGACCTGCTGCTCCCCGAACGGCAGTACACCCTGCACTTCGACGGCGTCCGGGTCGGCCCCGGCGCGCTGGTCGGCCAGCCAGGCGAGGGCTTCAGGCAGGTGTTCCACGGCCTCAACCCGGAACGGATCACCGGTGCCGCCCTCGGCGTCGGCATCGCCAGGCACGCGCTGACCGCCGCGGCCCGCTACGCCAGCGAGCGCAAGGTCTGGTCCGAGCCGATCGGCGCCCACCAGGGCGTCTCGCACCCGCTGGCCAAGGCCAAGATCGAGACCGAGCTCGCGGCGCTGATGACCAGGCAGGCCGCCTGGCAGCACGACCACGGCCAGCCCGCCGGGGAGTCCTCCAACATGGCCAAGTACGCGGCTGCCGAAGCCGCGATCGCCGCCATCGACGCGGCCATCCAGACGCACGGCGGGAACGGCGTGGCCACCGAATACGGCCTGATGCCCTACTGGGGCCTGGCGCGGCTGCTGCGAATCGCGCCGGTCAACCGCGAGATGATCCTCAACTACGTGGCCCAGCACAGCCTGGGCCTGCCCCGGTCTTACTAGCACAGTCTTACTGGCACAGTCTTACTGGGACAGTCTTTTTAGCAGGGGAGAAGGGGGTAGGAGCCCGTGGACCTGGCGCGCAACCTCATCGGCCGGATCAACGTCGGCGACATGCTGACCCGCACCGCCGCGGCCAGGCCCGGTCAGCTCGCGGTCGTCGACGGCGACCGCCGCTTCAGCTACGCCGAGTTCAACGGTTACGTCAACCGGCTCGCGCACGGCCTGGCCGGGCTCGGCTACCAGCGCGGGACCGTACTCGCGCTGGCCTCGGGCAACAGCGCCGATTTCCTGGCCGTCTACTACGCCTGCGCCAAGCTCGGCGTGGTCTGCGTGCCGGTCAACCTCGGCTGGCGCCCGGACGAGGTGGCCTACGTGCTCGGCCACTCCCGGGCCCGCGGCATCGTGGTCGAGACCCAGCTCGTCACCGCGATGCGGGACGCCATCGCCAAGGTGCCCGAGGTCGCCGACGTGATCGTCGCGCCCGGCACCGCGCAGGGCTGCGAACAACAGCCGCAGGACCGGGCCTGGACCACGATCGAGACGCTGACCGCGCACGACCAGGCCGAAGAGCCGCAGTGCTTCGTCGATGACCGGGACGCGCTGAGCTACCTCTATACCTCGGGCACCACGTCGTTCCCCAAGGGCGTGGTCGGTTCGCACGTGGCGATCTACCTGGAGTCGATGTCCGGCGCGCTGGATTCCGGCTGGCGCGCCGACGACCGGTTCGTCGCGATGATGCCGATGTTCCACACCGCACAGCTCAACGCGTTCTGCACCCCGGCCATCCTGGTCGGCGCGACGATCTACACGATGCGCGGGTTCGACCCGGCTGCCCTGCTCACCCTGATCGAGCGGGAGCAGATCACCCAGGTCTTCGGGCTGCCGATGATGTTCCGGGCCGCGCTGGATGACCCGTCATTTAAAGAGCACGATCTGTCCGCCCTGCGCCGGGCGGTCTACGCGATGGCGCCGATGCCCGATGACCTCATCCGCCGCTGCCTGGACGGATTCGGCTGCGACTTCGCGCTGCTGTTCGGGCAGACCGAGATGAGCCCGATCACGACCCTGTTCCGGCCCGAGCACCAGCTGTCCCACATCGGCGCGGTCGGCACCCCGCTGATCGGGGTCCAGGTCGCGATCATGGGCACGGACGGTGAGCTGCTGCCGCCGGGTCAGGCCGGCGAGATCGTCTACCGGGGGCCGAGCACGATGTCCGGCTACCTGGACAACGACGAGGCGACGGACAAGGCCTTCGAGCACGGCTGGTTCCACTCAGGCGACGTAGGCCGGTTCGGCGACGACGGCGTGCTGTGGTTCACCGACCGCTACAAGGACGTCATCAAGACCGGCGGGGAGAACGTCGCGTCGATCGAGGTCGAGAAGGCCGTCTACGCCGCCGACCCGCGGGTCGCCGAGGCCGTCGTGGTGGGGCTGCCGCACGAGCGGTGGAGCGAGGCGGTCACCGCGGTGGTGGTGCCCAAGCCCGGCGAGAAGATCGACGCCGCCGAGCTGATCGCCGCGATCAAGACCAGGCTCGACGGCTACAAGGTCCCCAAATCGGTGATCTTCGCCGAGCAGCTGCCTAAGACATCCACCGGCAAGATCCAGAAGAACGTCCTGCGCTCTGAGCACGCCAAGCACTACGAAGGCTGACCCGTGCCCGTCCTTATCTCCCGGGTCGACCCGGACGACGAGACCTACCGCGCCAACCGTGCCTCCCAGCTCGCCGTGCTCGATGAGCTCGGTAAACAGCTGGAGCTTGTGATCGCGGGCGGCGGCGAGCGGTACGCCAAGCGGCACCGCGACCGGGGTCGGCTGGGCGTCAGGGAACGCATCGAGCTGCTCGTCGATCCTGACAGCCCGTTCCTGGAACTGTCCCCGCTGGCCGCCTGGGGCACCGGGTTCACCGTCGGCGCCAGCGTGGTCACCGGCGTCGGCGTGATCTCCGGCGTCGAGTGCGTGATCATCGGGCACGATCCGACCGTCCGCGGCGGCGCGATGAACCCGTACTCGCTGCGCAAGATCCTGCGCGCGCTGGAGATCGCGCGCACCAGCCGGCTGCCGGTGATGAACCTGGTGGAGTCCGGCGGCGCGGACCTGCCGACGCAGGCGGATCTGTTCGTCCCGGCCGGCCGGATCTTCCACGAGCTCACCGAGCTGTCCGCGCACGCGGTGCCCACGGTGGCGCTGGTGTTCGGCAACTCCACCGCGGGCGGCGCGTACGTGCCTGGCATGTGTGACTACGCCGTTCTGGTGGACCAGCAGGCCAAGGTGTTCCTCGGCGGGCCGCCGCTGGTGAAGATGGCCACCGGCGAGCAGGCCGACGACGAATCGCTCGGCGGCGCCGAGATGCACTCCCGGGTCTCCGGGCTTTCTGACTACTTCGCCGTCGACGAGCTCGACGCCATCCGCATCGGCCGCGACATCATGGCCCGGATCAACTGGCGCAAGCACGGCCCGCCGCCGGGACCGGCCGCGCCGCCCCGGTATGACCCGGACGAGATCCTCGGCATCGTGTCCGCCGACGTCAAGGTGCCGTTCGACCCGCGCGAGATCCTGGCCCGGGTCATCGACGAATCAGACTTCGACGAGTACAAGCCGCGGTACGGCGCCTCGCTGGTGACCGGCTGGGCGCGCCTCCACGGGTACCCGGTGGGAGTGCTGGCCAACCACCGGGGCGTGCTGTTCAGCGAGGAGGCCAAGAAGGCCACCGAGTTCATCCTGCTAGCCAACTCCAGCGACACGCCGCTGGTGTTCCTGCAGAACACCACCGGCTACATGGTCGGCACCAGCTACGAGCAGGGCGGCATCATCAAGGACGGCGCGAAGATGATCAACGCGGTGACCAACTCGGCCGTCCCGCACCTGACCATCAACATGGCGTCGTCCTTCGGAGCCGGCAACTACGGCATGTCCGGCCGGGCCTACGACCCGCGCTTCATGTTCGCCTGGCCCGGCGCCAAGCTCTCCGTGATGGGCGCGGCTCAGCTCGCCGGGGTGATGTCCATCGTCGGCCGGGCCTCAGCCGCAGGCACGGGCCGCTCCTTCGACGAAGAAGCCGACAGAGTGCGCACGGCCGAGATCGAGGCGCAGATCGAGGCCGAGTCGCACTCCTTCTTCGTCAGCGCGCGGCTGTACGACGACGGCATCATCGACCCGCGGGACACCCGCACCGTGCTGGGCATGACCCTGTCGGCCGTGCACTCGGGCCCGATCGCCGGGCGCCGCGGCTTCGGCGTGTTCCGGATGTGACCCCCCGATGACAAACATGATGCCGAACGGATCCGTGGTATCTGCCCCGGCCCAGCTGCTGACCGGGCCGATCGGCAAGCTGCTGATCGCCAACCGCGGCGAGATCGCGAGCCGCATCATGCGCACCGCGCACGGCCTGGGCCTGGCCACCGTGGCGGTCTACTCCGATCCGGACGCCGGCGCCGAGTACGTGACGCTGGCCGACGAGGCGGTCCGGCTGCCCGGGGCGGCGCCCGCCGACACCTACCTGCGCGGCGATGCGGTCATCGCCGCGGCCCAGGCGACCGGTGCGGACGCGGTGCATCCGGGCTACGGGTTCCTGTCCGAGAACGCGGCGTTCGCGCGGGCCTGTGCCGGGGCGGGCCTGATCTTCGTCGGCCCGGCTCCGGACACCATCGCCGCGATGGGTTCCAAGATCGAGGCCAAGGCCATCATGGCCGCCGCCGGGGTCCCGGTGCTGCCGGGGGTGACCATCGCCGCCGACGATGCTGACCCGGCCGGAGCCGGGAGACCCGGGATCCCTGGTGGCCTGGCCGCCGAGGCGGACCGGATCGGGTTTCCGCTGCTGGTCAAGGCGGCGTTCGGGGGCGGCGGACGCGGTATGCGGCTGGTCCGCGACCGGGCCGAACTCACCGAGGCGGTGCAGGGAGCGCGCCGCGAGGCGGCATCGGCGTTCGGCGACGGGACCGTGTTCCTCGAGCGGTTCGTCGAGGACCCGCGGCACGTGGAGGTGCAGATCCTCGGCGACGCGCACGGCACCGTGATCCCGCTGTTCGAGCGCGAATGCTCCATCCAGCGGCGTTACCAGAAGATCGTCGAGGAAGCGCCGTCGCCGGCCGTGGACGCCCGGCTGCGCGCGGCGCTCACCGCCGCTGCCGTGGCGGCCGGCCAGGCGATCGGCTACGTCGGCGCGGGCACCGTGGAGTTCGTCCTGGACGCCGGCGGGTCGTTCTACTTCCTGGAGGTCAACACCAGGCTCCAGGTCGAGCACCCGGTCACCGAGGAAGTGACCGGCCTGGACCTGGTCGAGCTGCAGCTGCGCGTCGCCGCGGGCGAGCCGCTGCCGCCGGAGGCCACGAACGCGAGGATCAGCGGCCACGCCATCGAGGTCCGGCTGTACGCCGAGGACGTCGCGGCCGGGTTCCTGCCGGTCACCGGCCCGCTGCATCGCTTCGCCATCTCGCCCGCGCCGGGCGTCCGGGTGGACACCGGCTTCCGCGACGGGTCCGTGGTCAGCCCGCACTACGACGCGATGCTGGCCAAGGTGATCGCGCACGGCCGCACCCGGGCCGAGGCGGCCAGCCGGCTGGCCCGCGCGCTGGAGCGAGCCGAGATCCATGGCGTCACCACCAACCGCGACCTGCTCACCGCCATCTTGCGCGAGCCGGAGTTCCTGGCCGGGGCGACCGACACCGGCTACCTCACCCGGCACGACCCGGCCGCCCTCAGCGCGGCGGTGCCCGGCGCTACCGCGCTGCACGCGGTGGTCGCGGCGCTGGCCCGGCAGGCGGTCCACCGGGCCGGGGCGCCCGTGCTGGCCACATTGCCGTCGGGCTGGCGCAACGTCCGTTCCGCAGCGCAGCGCGTCACCTATTCCGTCGGCGGGCAGGAGCTCGCCGTCGCGTACCGCGTGCTGGGCGGCCCCCTCGAGGCTTGCCCTGTCCAGGCTGGCACCGTCGAGGCGTCCGTCAACGGCGTGCCGCTGGGCGGCATCCTGCTGCTGCACGCGGCCGGCCCGGAGCGGGTCGACCTGGAGGTCGACGGCCTGCGTCGGCTCTACCGGGTGCACCGGGTCGGTACGCAGACCTACGTCGACGCGAGCAACGGGTCGAGCGCGCTGACCGAGGTGCCGCGGTTCGGCCAGCCGGACAAGGCGGCGCCGTCCGGATCGCTGATCGCCCCGATGCCCGGCCTGGTCCTGCGGGTCATGGCCGACGTCGGCGCGACCGTGGTCGCCGGCCAGCCGCTGGTCGTCCTGGAAGCGATGAAGATGGAACAGACCGTCGCCGCGCCCGCCGACGGCACCGTGGCCGAGCTGCACGTCAAGGCCGGAGACCAGGTCATTACCGGCCAGGTCCTCGCGGTCGTGGACGCCAGCGACCAGCAGGAGGGGTGAGGTCATGGGGGTAGACATGGCCGCGCTGGCCGGTGACCTGGCCGCCGAATCGGCCGTGACCCGCGCCCTGGTGGCCGGCCTGGACGAGGCTGGCTGGCACCGGGCCACGCCGGCGGCCGGCTGGGACATCGCCGACCAGATCATCCACCTGGCCTACTTCGACGAGGTGACGGTCCAGTCCGCCGTGGCGCCGCAGGAGTTCCTCGCCGCGCTGGCCGGATACGAAGCGGCCGGGGGAGTCTCTCCGGACGACATCGCGGCCCGGTTCCGCGACCGCACCGGCGGCCAGCTGCTGGCCTGGTTCGACACCGCCCGCGCCCAGCTCATCGAGACGTTCTCCGGCCTGGACCCCGCCCTCCGGCTGCCGTGGTTCGGGCCCGCGATGAGCGCCGCGTCCTCGCTGACCGCGCGGCTCATGGAGACCTGGGCGCACACCCAGGACATCGCCGATGGCCTCGGCGTCACCCGGCCGCCGACCGCCCGGCTGCGCCACGTGGCACACATCGGCGTCGGGGCCCGGGCCTACAGCTTCGCCGTCAACGGGAAACCGGTGCCGTCCGCGCCGGTCCGCGTCGAGCTCATCCCGCCGTCCGCGCCCGCCGGGGTGACCTGGACCTGGGGCCCGGACGACGCGCCGGACCGGGTCACCGGGCCGGTCCTGGATTTCTGCCTGCTGGTCACCCAGCGGCGGCACCGCGACGACGTCGACCTGAAGATCGAGGGCCCGGCCGCCCAAGAGTGGATGGCGATCGCCCAGGCCTTCGCCGGGGCGGCAGGCACCGGCCGTAAGGCCGTCGGGAGGAGCTAGCAGTGACACAGCGTCAGCAGAAGACCCCGCGTCAGCAGAAGACCCCGCGTCAGCAGAAGACCCCGCGTCCGCCGGTCCGGATCGCGAACTGCTCTGGGTTCTACGGCGACCGGGTCGCCGCCGCCCGGGAGATGCTGGATCAGGGGTCCGGCCCGATCGACGTGCTGACCGGCGACTACCTGGCCGAGCTGACCATGCTTATCTTGTGGAAGGCCCGCCGCAAGGATCCGAGCCGCGGCTACGCGGTCACGTTCCTGCGGCAGATGGAAGAGGTCCTCGGCAGCTGCCTGGAGCGCGGCGTCAAGGTCGTCGCCAACGCCGGCGGCCTCAACCCGGCTGGCCTGGCCGGCCAGCTCACCGAACTGGCCGCCCGGCTCGGCCTGCCCGCCCGGATCGCGTATATCACCGGCGACGACCTCGCCCCGGCCATCGGCGACCTGCAGGCCGCTGGCCATGAGCTGACCAACCTCGACACCGGGCTGCCGCTGGCCAAGGCGGACCTGCCGGTGGTCACGGCCAATGCCTACCTCGGCGGCTGGGGGATCGCGGCGGCGCTTGAGGCGGGCGCGGACATTGTCATCTGTCCTCGCGTCACCGACGCGAGCCTGGTCACCGGACCCGCCGCGTGGTGGCACGGGTGGCGCCGCGACGACTGGGACGCGCTGGCCGGCGCGGTCGTCGCCGGGCACATCATCGAGTGCGGGCCGCAGGCCACCGGAGGGAACTACAGCTTCCTGACGGAGATCACCGACCGCCGCTACCCGGGCTTCCCGATCGCCGAGGTCGCCGCAGACGGCGGCTGCGTCATCACCAAGCACGACGGCACCGGCGGCCTGGTCTCCGTCGGGACCGTCACCGCCCAGCTGCTGTACGAGATCGGCGAGCCCGGCTACCTCAACCCCGACGTCGTGGCGCACTTCGACACCATGCGCGTCGAGCAGGCGGGCCCGGACCGGGTCGCGGTGACCGGGACCCGGGGCAGCCCGCCCCCGGAGACCCTCAAGGTCGCGCTCAACATGCTCGGCGGCTACCGCAACACGATGACCATGGTCATCACCGGCCTCGACATCGAGGCCAAGGCCGACCAGGCCACGACCCTGCTGTTCGGCCAGCTCGGCGGCCGTTCGGCGTTCGAGGAGGCCGACGTGCGCCTGCTCCGCTTCGACCACCCGGACGCGCCGGCCAATGAGCAGGCCACCGCGCACCTGCGGATCACCGTCAAGGACCAGGACGAGCGCAAGGTCGGCCGGGCGTTCTCCGACGTCACCTTCGAGCTCGCCCTCGGCGGCTACGCCGGCTTTCACACCACCACCCCGCCCACCGCGGCCAGCGCGTTCGGCCTGTACTGGCCTGCCCTCGTCCCGGCCGCCGTGGTCACCCAGCAGGTGCACCTGCCCGACGGCAGCAGCCGGGACATCCCGCATACCAGCGCCCTGGCTACCGCCGTCCGGCCCTCGCCGCCGCCCGTGGAGTCCTCGCCGCCCGCCGCGCGGGCCCCGGCACCCGTCGGTTCCTCCCCGGCACCCGTCGGTTCCTCCCCGGCACCCGTCGTGCCGGTGCCTACCCCCGCAGCCGAGCCGGCCGGGCCGCCGGCCGAGATCCCGCTCGGCCGGCTGTGCGGGGCGCGGTCCGGCGACAAGGGCGGTAACGCCAACGTGGGCCTGTGGGCCACCAGCCCGGCCGGGTACGCCTGGTTGCGCCGGTACCTGACCACGGACCGCTTCAAGGAGCTCCTGACCGAGGCGGCGGACCTCCGCGTCGACCGCTACGAGCTGCCGAACCTGCTGGCGCTCAACTTCGTCGTGCACGGCCTGCTCGCCCCCGGGGTGTCCGGGACGGCCCGGCCCGACGCGCAGGCCAAGGGACTCGGTGAATACTTGCGCTCGCGGGTGGTCACGGTCCCCGCGGGCTTGATCAGTACGTGAGAAAACGCACGTCAGCCGCCGGCGTCCGCGATTCTGACTTGTGTGGCTTTTGTTAACTTATGGTACGTATGCAACCTTCTGTGGCCGCGGTTGGGCAGTTTAGCTGCTGCTGGCCGATTTCGTCTACGTAGCGAGAATTGCCCCCGGTAATAACTCCGTGTCCGGCCTCTCCGTAGCCGCCATGCGTCGCGTGCTGAACGTAGGCTGCCCTGCTGTCAGGCGCTCCCGAAGGCCGCGGGCCTGTTGCGCGGCTTTCCAAGGGGAGCGCGTCCTGTTCGGAAAGGAGCCCTTTGGGCTGCCACAGCAAGTCGAAACGCACCCAGATCTCACGTCGGCTGACGACCGCCGCCGTCCCCGCGCTGGCCGGGGTGGCCGCCGCGCTCTGCTTCGCACCGCAGGCGCAGGCGAGCCAGCTAGCAACGCACGTAACCACCGACCGCGCCACGGCCGTAGACCTGGCGGGCTGGGTGGGCCGGCCGCCTGCTCAGCTGCTGCTGGCCGCGAGCGAGCAGGCCGTGGCGAGCGCGGCCGCCCAGCCCGCCAAGTACACCGTCCGGCCGGGTGACTCGCTGTCCGCGATCGCCGGACGCGTTTACCACGACGAGCACGCCTGGCCGGTGATCTACTGGGCCAACCACAGCAAGATCCACTATGCCAACGACATCTCCGCCGGGCAGGTGCTGAAGATTCCGGCCAAGCCCGCCCGGATTCCGGCCGCGCCGGGCGAGCTCGGGGCCGCGGAGGTCACCGCGGTCAGCACGCCGCAGGCCGTGAGCCCGGCGTATGCGTCCGCGCAGGCCACCAGCACCTACTCGGGCGGCGGCGGGTTCGCCTCGTGCGTGATCGCCCGGGAGTCCGGCGGCAAC
>CABEDN010000877.1_pt1 | contig 15628 bp, 12 predicted proteins | sample 3423051 | NCBI WGS metagenome assembly CABEDN01 (sample SAMEA5534330, study PRJEB31848) | metagenome | biome: tundra; feature: field; material: soil | place: USA | collected 2013-05 | depth 0.15 m
GCTTCCCGCTGCAGACCCACGCTGACCTCGTCAAGGCGCTGTTCATCGCGTCGTTCCGTTCTGAGGAGCCGTTCCCGCAAGTCCTCAGTGCGGCTCTGACCAGGGTGTACGAGAACGCAGGCTGGGACCTGGCGCTGGGTGAGACGGTCACGCCCGACCCGAACCCCACCTACCCGACCCTCACCGACCTCCAGCGGGCGGCGATCAGGATCGTGCAAGAGGTCGGCTATAGCCAGCGGATCACCGACGACGTGCTCGGCTTCATCAAGGTCCGGCTGTCCAGCCTGCGGCTGGGCACGACCGGCCGTTTCCTCGAGGGCGGTCACCAGCTCGACTTCGGCAAGCTGCTGCGGACCAACGCCGTGCTTGAGATCGAGGACGTGGGTGACGACAGCGACAAGGCCTTCTTGATGGGAACCGTGCTGATCAGGCTGGCCGAGCATCTCCGGATGGCGCACCGGGCGAAGCCGCCCGGCCAGGCCGGGCTCCGCCACCTGACCGTCATCGAGGAGGCGCACCGGCTGCTGCGCCGTCCAGACGGTCTCACGGGCGGCAGCGCGGGAGGCGCGGCGGCGCACGCCGTCGAGATGTTCGCCGGGCTGCTCGCCGAGATCCGCGCCTACGGCGAGGGGCTCATTATCGCCGAGCAGATCCCGGACCGTCTCGTCCGGGACGTCATCAAGAACACGGCGGTGAAGATCACCCACCGTCTCCCGGCGGCCGACGACCGCGATGCCGTGGGCGCGACGATGAACATGACCAGAGCCCAGAACCGGTTCCTGGTCACGCTCAAGCCGGGCGAGGCCGCGGTGTTCACCGACGGCATGGACTATCCGCTGCTGGCCAGGATGCCCGACGGCACCGGCCGTGAAGCGGTCGAGGCGGCCACCGCGACGCCGGCCGGCGTGGTCCGGCCGCGCAGCATCACCTGCGGCGCGGATTGCGTCGGGCGGCCTTGCACGCTGCGGGACATGCGGATCGCCCAGCGTGCCCTGGCGGAGTACCCGGCGATCAGGTTGTGGGCCGAGTTGTCGGTTCTCGCGCACCTGACCGGCTGGCCGATGCCGGTGCCGCGGCCCGCGCTGCTCTCGCTGCTGCAGCTGATGCCGTCCCGGTTGCGCGACTGCGCGATCTCCCACGGCGTCGACGCGGCCCTGGCCGTGCGGGTCCCGGTCATCGCCGGCCGGGTCAGCCCGGTCGGTCTCGCCTCCCATGTCAGCACCGCGATCAGGTCCAGGCTGTCGCGGGGAAGCTGGCTGTGCCAGCGGGAAGAACCCCGGTGGCTGGCCCCCGCCTACAAGTGGACGCTCGTCCTCGACGCGCTCAAATCGGCCGACCGGAAGAGTCCCGGCGCCGCGCCGCACCCGCGCAGCCCGGAGTGGGAACGGACGTACGGGCAGGCGATCACCGGCGACACCCTGGCTCGCCAGGTCGGAACCGTGCAGCGGTGGTACGACGGCGCGCAACGCGATGGCTGGGAAATGCGGGCGGTGGCGTTCGGCGTCGACAACCCCTCTCCCGTTGAAAGGGCGGCCGGTGCCAGCTCGGAGGACGACGACTTCGAGGAGCGGCTGACCGGATACCTGGACCAGTTCCTCGACTGCCGCTGGCCCCGGCTGTACCTGACCCCCGATCCTCTCGGGGATCCTCCGCAACAAAGGTAAGGGTCCCCGCCAGGCGCGGCCGGTGCTCGCCACCGGACCTGAGTACCGAACTCGCCGCCGGCCCGAACGCCACCTTTCTGAACACAAGGTTGTCCACAGTGGAATCCACAGAACTGTGCATTGACATGCCAACGGCACTATGCATCCTGGGCAATTGCGTTAAGAGTTATCCACAGTGCGTGGTTGTGGAGAAGCTCGCTGAGCGCCGGGTTCAGGTCACGGGCAGCAATTCAGGCAGCCGGTCCGAGGAAACCATCGACCGGGAGCGCCAGCCCCAGCGACCCGAAAGGCAGAACCAGACGAGAGCCGCGGCCGCGAGGAAGCGGACTCCCGGGGTGAGCCACATGCCGTCGAACTGGCCGAGGTCATACAGCCAGTGCGGTTCGTGCGGGCTCTGGATCGCCTGGGCGTAGACGGTCGCGCCGGCCAGCAGGCGGATCAGGATCACCCAGTCCAGTTGGGACGCCGAGTAGAGCACGAGCAGGCTGAGAGCCATCACGTCGTACCAGGGGCGCTGGAAGGCCGTGACGAAAAGCCAGGCCAGGCTCAGTGCCAGCGCCGGAGCGACGGCCGGCCTACCGGGTACCCGGTCGGGGAAGCGCAGCAGGGCCACCAGCGCGACGGCGGCGAACAGCAGATACGCGACCGGTTCGAGATGGGGCGGGACCCTCGATGCGCTGAACTGGGTGTATCCGAACGCGGGCCGCCACAGGAGCTGGTACATGTTGTCCCAGGTGACACCGGGACTGCGGGTAACAAACACCTTGATCGCGGGAGTCCCGGCCGCTAGGTAACTCGGGACGATCACCACCAGGAGACCGGCCGCAGCGGCCGAAGCGGCCTTGAGTGACCGGCGGCAGGCCCAGGCCACGGCGGCGCCGAAGAGGACGTACTCCACCTTGATGCCGGTCGCCACCCCGATCAGCAGGCCAGACAGGGCCGCCCCGGCGATACTGATCTCCCCGGTACTGATCTCCCCGGCGGCGACCGCTGGCCGGTCGCGCGTCCGGAGGGCGACCACGCCGAGCAAGCCGAACACCACGGCCAGGCCGTTAACGTGGCCGGCTGCGACGATCTCCCACAGCAGGAGCGGGTTCACCGACCAGAGCAGATGGGCCCGCAGGCGCATCTCGGGATTGTTCCTGAGCAAGCGGTCCAGGATCAGGATCACCGCGCCGAACGCCAGTGCTTCTTCCAGCTTCAGCCAGAAGGTAATGCGGGCCAGCGACGTACCGCCCAGCTCGGCCGCCATCCACTCCGCGCCGGTGGCCACCGGGCCATAGACCGACACCGTGTTGTTCCAGGTCGAAGGTATCTCGCCGAAAGGAATCTGCCGGGCGACCGGATCACCGGTCTGCTTCAGCTGCAGCGGGGTCATGACGTACGGGCTGTGCCCGGTGACCGCCATCCGGCCGTTGGCGGCATAGGAAATAGCGTCCGTCGAACCAGCCGCAGGGAGCACGGTGAGAACCACGACGGCCAGGAAGGCGAAGGCGATGACCGGGCGCACCGGCGGCCGGGCGCCTCGCGCGACGGCGATGAGGCCGGCGATCACTCCTGCGCAGCCCAGCGCCATCGCGAACCACAGGGACACCGTTACGAACGTGGCCGTGAGGTGAAGGGCATGCCACCATGGCGGCCCGCTTGCCCGGCGTAGCGAAGGCACGGAGACGTTCGGGCCCGCCGCCGAGATTCCGATCATGATCGCGATGGACGCGACGATAGCGGCCGCCGCCAGCCAGCAGGTCAGGCGGAGCCCAGACGGGCGGCCGATCTTGTGCGAGCCAGCCTCGTGCGAGCCAGTCTCGTGCGAGCCAGTCTCGAGCGAGCCAGTCTCGAGCGAGCCGGAAGGATCCGCTGCGGGTGCGCTGGTCCCTTCGGCCGTGTTCTTCTCGCTCACCGAATCGCCCGTCCGCTGGTCATAGTCAGGGTCACCGTACTTATCGGTCCGTGACTAGCTTGTGGGGTCCGTGACTAGCTTGTGGGATCCGTGACTAGACGGTACCGGATGACCGGCCGGGAATCCTGGCTCCGTGCGGAGACGCCCGCGGCTGCGGCCGTGCTGTCGCTTCTGGCGATCAGCACGGCACGCGATGCCGCGGGCGTCTGCCTTGTCGCTCTGTCGCCGGCCCGTGGCCGGCCCGGCGCTTACTTACCTGGCGTGGTTACTCGTCCGTTCACCTCTGAACCCACGGCCGCGTCGGTTCCGGATTCACCTGGCGTCCGTTCGCCCTCGGAGGATTCCGTGGCGTCCTTGGCTTCCGCGGTGGCACTGGCGTAACGACGGCGCATGGTGACGGCTGCGGTGGCTCCGGCCGCGGCGGCTACCGCGCCGATGCCGAGCAGCCAGCGCCAGTTCAGCAGCCTGCGGATGCCGGTCTTACCCGACGTCGCTGGCCTGACCTGGCGCGCGGTGGAAAGCAGGGCGGACGACACCTTGGGCGCGACCGTGGTGGTGACGGCCTCCGCGGCATCCTCCAGCCGTGGCGCGGCCCATTCGCGAGCCCCTTGAACAACGTCTTCGAGACGCGGAGCGGCCCATTCGCGTGCGGTCTGGACGCCCTGGCGGACACCCTGCACGGCCGTCGTTCCCGCGGCCGTGACCACATCCGTGGCGTCATCCAGCCGTGGCGCGGCCCATTCCCGCGCACCCTGGACGCCTTGCCGGGCACCCTGAGCTGCTGTCGCTGCTCCCTGAGCCGCTGTCGCGCCCGCGCGCTTACCCATCGGGATGGCCTGCGCGGCAGCGCTCTTCGCGCGTTCGCCGATCACGGCCGTCCCGCCGGTGGTGCGTTTGGTCTTCATAAGGGACACAGTAAACCTCCCGAGCGTGATCCCGTTCTCACAAGCTTCCCGGCTTTGCCGGGTTCAATCATCGCGCGCTGCCGGTACGGTGAAGACTGGACGAAATTAACAGCGACGAAATGTCCGGCCAGTTAGATGGCTGCACGAGGAGTCAAAAGTATGACAGAGACGCTGACCGCGACGCTGCGCACCAACCAGGGGCCGGTTGTTATCCGGCTTTTCCCCGATCACGCACCGAAGACCGTGCGTAACTTCGTGGAACTGGCTGAGGGCGGCAAGCAGTGGACCGACCCGCGCACCGGGCGGGCGACCACCAGCAAGCTGTACGACGGGACCGTGTTTCACCGGGTCATCCCCGACTTCATGATCCAGGGCGGGGACCCGCTCGGTTCGGGCCGAGGCGGCCCTGGCTACGAGTTCGCCGACGAGATCCACCCGGACCTCGGGTTCAGCCGGCCGTACCTGCTGGCGATGGCGAACTCCGGACCGGGCACTAACGGCTCGCAGTTCTTCATCACGGTCGCGCCCACGCCCTGGCTCAACGGCAAGCACACCATCTTCGGTGAAGTCATCGAGGGTGCCGATGTGATTGACCTGATCAGCCGGGTGAAGACCGGAAGCCAGGACCGGCCGGCCGAAGAAGTGACCATCGAGTCGGTCACGGTGGAACGCGGCCCGGCCAGCTGAGCCGCCGGCCACATGAGCGGCACTGCCAACTGATTGGACGAAGCCGTGAGCACGCCCAGCGATTCCGGACCGGGCGAACCGGTTCAGCCGGACGGAGTCGTGCCAGGGAGCCCGGAGGTTCCCGCCTGTTACCGCCATCCGGGCCGGGAAACCTACGTTTCCTGCGTCCGGTGCGGGCGCTACGCGTGCCCTGACTGCATGCGCTCGGCCTCGGTGGGCCAGCAGTGCGTGGACTGCGTGGGCCAGGGCGCCCGCAGTACCCGCCAGGCCACGACCACTTTCGGCGGGCGTCCGGCCGCGAGCGCCGTGGTCACCTGGACGCTGGTCGCGGTCAACGTCGCGATCTTCCTGGTGACGTGGGTCCGCCCGAGCATCGTCAACAACCTGGAGATGCTCGGGTCCGCCTCGTACACCTCCGGCGGTGCCGCGCATGGTGTCGCGGCGGGCGAGTGGTACCGGCTGATCACCTCCGCGTTCCTGGCCCCGGCGACCGGCCTGGGCGGTCTCGGGTTCATGGACATCTTGTTCAACATGTGGGCGCTGGTCTTCGTGGGACCCTCGCTTGAGGGCCTGCTCGGCCGGGCTCGCTTCCTCGCCGTGTACCTGCTCAGTGCCGTCGGCGGCGGGGTGATGTATTACTTCCTCGCGCCCGCGAACGACCCGGCGGTGGGCGCTTCCGGCGCCATCTTCGGGTTGTTCGGGGCGTGGTTTGTGGTGTCGAAGCGACTGCGCCTGGATACCCGCGGGATCGTCATTCTGATCGCCATCAACCTGGCCCTCAGCTTCTTCTTCCACAACGTCATCGCCTGGCAGGACCACATCGGCGGGCTGCTCACCGGGGCGCTGCTCACGGCCGCCTACGCGTACGCGCCCCGCAAGAACCGCACCGTCATCCAGGTGCTCGCCACCGTCGCCATCGTGGCCTTGATCGTGGTCGCCGTGGTGATCAGGAACGGCCAGCTGAAGAGCGGGCTCTAGTACTGGTTCCCGGGACTGATTCCCGGCGCGAACCGGCAGCCGCGGGAGGTCAGCGCCACCTGGTGGACAAGGTGACGCCAGCGATGATGAACGCGAAACCGACCACGAGGTTCCAGGAGCCCAGCGTGGTCATCCCGGGCACCGAGCCCTGCGTGAAGTAGTAGGTCACGATCCAGGCGAGGCCGACGACCAGGCAGGCCACGATGGTCGGGCCGACCCAGGGCGCGCTGACCTTGCGGCGCGTCGTCTTCGGCGGCGGAGGCGTGTAGACGGTCTTTTTCCGGACACGCGACTTGGGCACGATGGCCTCCTGCGTAGCAACCCTATAGAGCAAACCTGCGATAAACCCGGTGATGCGGACCTAAGCGTAGCCGCTCCCCGCGGTGGCTCAGAACCCTGCGCCGCCGGGGCCACCGCTGCCGGTCGGACTCGGCGTGGGCGACGCGGACGGCGTGGCCGCGGCCTGCACGTAGATGGTGACCTTGGACCCCTTGGCCAGGCTGGTGCTGGCGGCGGGCTGCTGCGCGAAGACCGTGCCGGACCCGTACTGCGCCGGACCCGACCCTTGCTGGACGTTTACCTGGAATCCGGCCGCGCTCAGGATCGTGGTCGCCGTCTGCTGGGAATCACCGACGACCGGAGGCACCGTGACCGCTCCGCCGGACACGGTGATGGTGACCGTGGAACCCGGCAGGGCCGTGCCCGTGCTCGGGCTCTGGCTGAGGACCAGGCCCGCCGCCTGGGTCGAGGTGGGATCTGGCTTGACGAGCACCTTGAAGCCCGCGTTCTGCAGGGTGGTCTCGGCGCCGGTTTCCTGCTGGCCGACCACGTTCGGCACCGCGACCGGAGCCGCGCCGCTGGAGACGTACAGCGTCACGACGGTGTTGGCCGGGACGTTGTTGCCCTCCTGAGGATTGGAGTTGACGACCTGGCCTTTCAGGATGGTGGCTGAGGCTTGGTCGACCACGGTGGAGCGCAGATGCGCCTTGCTGATCTGCCCCTGCGCCTTGACCACCGACTCGCCATTCACCAGCGGTACGGCGTAGGTCTGGCCGCTGCCTGCCAGCAGGTAGTAGGCCACCCCGGCCACCACGCCGAGCACCAGGACCAGGCCGAGGACCCACGGGATCCAGCGGCGGCTGCCGCCTCCGCCGCGCTCGCCGCGGCCGTATTCGCCGCCGGCGTAGTCGTAGTCCTCGACCGCGGGGATCTGCGCGGTCCCCGCCATCATCGCGCTGTTGCCCATCCGCTGGGTCCGCGGGTAGTTGTCGAACCTGGTCGGCGCCGACACCGGCATGCCGGAGGCGGCGCGCTGCAGGTCGGCGCGCATGTCGGCGGCGCTCTGGTACCTGTCGTCGGGCGACTTGGCCATCGCCTTCAGCACGATCGCGTCGGCCCAGGCGGGCACGTCGGGGTCGACCCGCGACGGCGGCACCGGGTTCTCCCGGACGTGCTGGTAGGCGATCGCGACCGGTGAGTCGCCGGTGAACGGGGGCCTGCCGGTCAGCAGTTCGTACAGCAGGCAGCCGGCCGAGTACAGGTCACTGCGCGCGTCGACCCGCTCGCCCCTGGCCTGCTCGGGCGACAGGTACTGCGCGGTGCCTATCACCTGAGCGGTCTGGGTCATGGTGGACTGGGCGTCGCTCATCGCCCGGGCGATGCCGAAGTCCATCACCTTGATGTCGCCGTTACGGGTCACCATCACGTTGCCGGGCTTGATGTCCCGGTGCACGATGCCGGCCTCATGGCTGTAGTCCAGTGCGCGCAGCACGCCGTCGATGATCTCGAGCGTTCGCTCGGGCAGCAGCCGGTGGCCTTCTTGCAGCAGGTCCCGCACCGTGCGGCCGTCCACGTACTCCATCACGATGTACGGCACCGGGACGCCGGTGGCCATGTCCTCGCCGGTGTCGTAGACCGCGACGATGGACGGGTGGTTCAGCGAGGCCGCGGACTGGGCCTCGCGGCGGAACCTGGCCTGGAATATCGGGTCCCTGGCCAGGTCGGCGCGAAGCGTCTTGATCGCCACGATCCGGTCAAGCCGGATATCGCGGGCCCGGTAGACCTCGGCCATGCCGCCGCGGCCCACCACACCGTCGAGCTCGTAGCGGCCGCCGAGGAGACGGGGCTGTGTCATATCTCGCACTGTGCCAAACCACCCTGCGTTGTTTCTAGGTCTCTAGGTCTCTAGGGCGTCGCCGTTGACGTTGGCGTCGCCGTGGAGGTCGCCGTCGGCGAACTCGTGGCTGTCGGCGAGGTGCTCGCCGACGCCGACGCGCTCGCTGTCGGCGACGCCTTCTTGGACGGTGTAGGTTTCGGGGACTTTACCGGCTGCGGGCTGACGATGGGACTGAGTGACGGTGTCGGGTGCACTGCCACCACACTAGGGCGCGCCGTCGGCCGGGGATGCTGGCTGGCGCTATGAGAGGGTATGGCGCTCGGCGAGTTAACGTGCCCCGTCGTGTTGTTGCCTGCCTGTCCGCTGGCCTGGCCCGCGATGTGACCGCTGAGATACAGGCCGACCGCGGCGGCCACCGCGCACAGGGCTACCGTCGCGCTTGCGGCTACCAGCCGGCGCCGCCGGACGGCGCGCGAGCGGCCACCGCCAGGCCGGCCGGGGCCACCGGGCGGGGTTTGCGCCGCCGCCTGGCCGAGCAGCGCGCCGGCCGCCGCGGCGGGCAGGTCCGCCCTGGTCACCCCCGCATAGTCCGCTGGCTGCGGATAGTCGCCCGGCGGCCCGGAGTCGCCCAGGGCCAGGGCGTCACGCAGCATGTCGGCGCGGTCGGCGACCACCCGCACGTTGGCCGGACGTTCTTCCGGGGTCTTGGCCAGCATGTGGTACACCAGGTCGCTGACCGGCGGCGGCACGTCGGGCGGCAGCGCAGGCACCGGCTCGTGCTTGTGCGCGAACGCGATGGCCAGCGGCTCGCTGGCGGTGAACGGCGGATGCCCGGCCAGGCACTCGTACGCGACCACGCCGAGCGAGTAGATGTCCGAGGCGCTGTTCACCGGCGCGCCGGTGGCCTGCTCGGGCGACACGTACATGGCTGTGCCCATCACCATGCCGGTCTCGGTCAGGTGCGACGCCTGCGCGGCGCGTACCGCCGTGGCGATGCCGAAATCGGTGATCTTCGTGGTGCCGCCGGCCGCGATGAGCAGGTTGCCCGGCTTGATGTCGCGGTGCACGATGCCGGCCTGATGCGCCGCGTCAAGCGCGCGCGCCGCCTGGCTGACGATGTCCAGGGTGGCATCGGGGGACAGCCGGCCGGCCCGGGCCAGGATCGCGGACAGCGGATCGCCCTCGACCAGTTCCATGATCAGGTAGGCGCCGCCGAACTCCGAGGACTCACCGTAGTCGTAGACCAGCGCGATCCCCGGATGGGACAAGCTGGCCGCGTACCGGGCCTCGGCCCGGAACCTGGCCAGGAACGCCTCGTCACCGGCCCGCACGGTGGGCAGCAGCTTCACCGCCACGGCGCGGTTCAGCAGCTGATCCTGGCCGCGCCACACCTCGCCCATGCCGCCGGCCGCGATGCGGCCGGTCAGCCGGTACCGGTCGGCCAGCAGATAATCGCTCACTGATTCCCCAGAGAGGCCAGGTAGGCCTGGATGACCTTGACGGCGATGGGTGCGGCTGAAGCGGCCCCGTAACCGCCACCTTGGATTATGACGCCGACGGCGATCTTCGGGTTGGCATAGGGGGCAAAGCAGGTGAAGGCCGCATCGTCCAGCCCGGTGACCGTGCCGGTCTCGGCCGTACCGGTCTTGCCCGCCATCTGCAGGCCCGTGACGGCCGTCCGGTAGCCGTAGGCGGTGCCCTCGGGCTGCTGCACCACGGCGATCATCATCTGTTTCAGGTCCGAGGCCACGGTGGCGGACACCGGCTGGCTCAGCACCGCGGGCGCCGTCACATTCACCGTGCTCAGGTCACTGGCGGTGACCTGCTGCACCAGGTAGGGCTTCATCAGCGCGCCGCCGTTGGCGATGGTCGCGGCGAACATGGCTTCCTGCAGCGGAGTGACGGTGTCGCTGAACTGGCCGATGGCCGAGAAGGCGGTCAGCGCTTCGCTCGGCGGGATCACGTAGTTGCTCTGCGCCACGCCCAGCGGGATGGTCAGGTTGGGATTGTTCATGCCGAACTTCCCGGCCATGGCGTTGAGCGCCGCCGGGCCGAGTGTTACGCCGATCTTGCCGAACGTGGTATCGCAGGACTGGGCGAACGCGTAGACCAGCGGGACCTTGCCGGACCCGTTTCCGCAGGTCTCGCCGGCGTCGTTGGTGAGCACGTGGGTGGTCTGCGGCAGCGTGAGCTGGTTCGGCGAGTCGAAGCTGGTGTTGATCGTGGTGCTGGGATTCTGCGTCAGCAGCGCGGAACTCGTCACGATCTTGAAGGTCGAACCGGGCGGGTAGGTGCCCTGCAGGGCCCGGTTTAGTAGCGGCTGCGTCGTGTCGGTGAGCAGCTGGTTGTCGGACTTGATGAGCTGCGTGCCGTCATGGGTGGCCAGCACGGTCGGGTCGTAGCTCGGGTAGGTGGCCAGGGCCAGGATCTTGCCGGTCGACGGGTCGATCGCCACCACCCCGCCCGGCTTGCCGGTCGCCTGCAGCGCAGCCCAGGCCGCGTTCTGCGCCTTGGAGTTGATCGTGACCGTGACCGTAGCGCCCTTCGTCGTCTTGCCGGTGATCAGGTCGATGATCTTCCTGACGTCGAGCGCGGAGTCGTTTCCCGACAGCAGCGAGTTCTCTGCCCCCTCGATGCCGGTCTGGCTGTAGAGCGTGTCGTAGCCGGTGACCGCCGCGTACTCCTGGCCCTGCGGGTAGTACCGCTGGTACTTGATCGAGTCATTAGGGTCGGTGCTCGGCTTGGAGGCGGCGATCGTCACGTTGTCGGAGGTGACGATGTTGCCGCGCTCGTACTGATTCTGCGCGGCGGAGAGCGCGCGGGAGTTGCCCGGCTCGGTCGCGAGGCTGGCCGGCTCGAAGCCCTGCAGGTAGTTGACGTTGATGAGGAGCAGCAGGAACATCACCAGGACCGCGATCGAGATCCGGCGCAGCGCCCGGTTCACTGGAGCGTCACCACCTGGGTCAGCCCCTCTTCCTGGATCGGCCGCGGCGGCGGGCGCCGCGCGGTGTCGCTGAGCCGGGCCAGCAAGGCGATCAGGATCCAGCTGGCGACCAGCGAGGACCCGCCCTGGGACAGGAAAGGCGTGGTGATGCCGGTCAGCGGGATGAGCCGGGTCACGCCGCCGACGATCACGAACACCTGCAGCGCCAGCATGAAGGAAAGACCGCCGGCCAGCAGCTTGGAGAACGGGTCCTTGACCAGCATCGCGGTCCGCAGCCCGCGCTGCACGATGAGCCCGTAGACCAGCAGGATGGCCATCAGCCCGGCCAGCCCGAGCTCCTCGCCGAACGCGCTGACCACCAGGTCGCTTTGCGCCAGCGGGGTGATGTACGGCTGGCCGCCGCCCAGGCCCTTGCCGAGCAGGCCGCCGCTGGCCATCCCGTACAGGCCCTGCACCAGCTGGTAGGCGTTGTGGCTGGGATTCTGCCCGGCGAACGGATGCAGCCAGATGGTGAACCGCTCGCCGACGTGGGCGAACAGCTTGCTGGCCGCGAACGCGCCCACCACGAACAAGAGGAAGCCGAGCAGCAGCCAGGACGTCCGAGAGGTGGCGATGTAGAGCATCGACACGAACAGGCCCATGAAGACCGCGCTGGTGCCGACGTCGCTCTCGAAGACGAGCAGCAGCAGGCTGGCCGCCCAGGCCACCAGGATCGGGCCGAGGTCCCGCGCCCGCGGCAGGTCGATGCCGAGCACCCGGCGGCCGGCCAGGGCCAGCACATCCCGCTTGGCCACCAGGTAGCCGGCGAAGGAGACCGCCAGCGCCAGCTTGGCGAACTCTTCCGGCTGGATCGTGATCAGCGAGCCGAGCCGGATCTGGATCTTGGCCCCGTACACCTCGCTGATCGACGCGGGCAGCAGCGCGGGCAGCGCCAGCAGCAGGATCCCGACGGCGCCGAGCGTGTAGGTGTAGCGCTGCAGCACCCGCGGCTCGCGGATCAGGGCCAGCACCGCGACGAAGCAGCCGACCCCGATGGCGGAGAAGAGAATCTGGATATCGGTGGCCGACGCGCTGATGACGGGCCTTCCGGTCCCCGGATCCACCTGCGACGCCAGCCGGTACATCATCACGATCCCGAGGCCGTTCAGCAGGGCCGCGAGCGGGAGCAGCAGCGGGTCCGCCCACGGGGCGAACCTCCGCATGGCCAGGTGCGCGACGACGATGATGACGATGAATTCGGCCAGGTATTCCGCCATCCCCGAGGGCAGCGTGCCCTTGAGGCTGAAGCCCACGTTGGCCAGGGCGAACGCGACCAGCGCGAAGGCGAAAACCAGCATGATCAGCTCGGTCCGCCGCCTGCTCCGGCCCGGCATCGGCCCGTCAGCATCAATCGCCGGGGCCGGCGCGGTGATGCTGCTCACGAGCTTCCCGCGGCGGGCAGCACGACGGCACTGGCCGCGATGCCGAACGCCGTAGCGGACGGGCAGGTGGAGCCGGCTTTTTGCGGCGGCGGCCCCGGCTTGACGATCTTGTTCGCCGGCTTGTGGGTTTTCCTGGCCAGCGCCACGGCCGCCTGGTACCTGTTGTCCAGGGTCACCCAGTGTTGCAGCGCGGTGTACTGCTCCTTGCAGATGCCGACGGCGGTGCGGATGTTCCCGACGATGTCCCGGGCGCCATTGAGGCTGCTGGCGGCATCGGTGGCCTTGACCGTCTGCTGGTAGGACACCGGGACCTGGGCGAGCGGGATCCCGGTCTGCTGGTAGGGCTTGGACAAGCTGATCCCGGCGATTCGCTCGTTGACCCCGCGGTAGATGACGACCTGGTCCTTGCTGTCGGTCCCGACGTAGTACTGGTCCTGGCTCCATCGCCAGGCTACGTAGCCGCCGCCGATGATGACGGCGAGCAGCACGACCAGCGAGGTGGTCACGATCGGCCAGCGGCGGCGGCTGGTCCTGGCGGCACGTCTGGGCTGGGCTCGCCTGGGCTGGGCGCGGTGGCTGCGCCGGCCCGGCATCCCGTTCGGGCCGCTGCCGTTCTCGCTGCCGGGCGGCATCGGCCCCAGGGCCAGGCCGTCGGCGCTCATGGCCGGCTGCGGAGCGGTCACCGACGGCTGCCCGTGCTCGTCGAAATGATCATCGATGGCGTCGAACGGTCCGGTGCCGTCGACGGTCATCAGGGGGTCGCTGGCGGTGGCCGCGGCCCCGGCCAGCACCGGAGAATTGGTCAGCGGCAGTCGCGTGCTGCCGGAGTCCACCACGTCGGCCACGATGCAGGTGATGTTGTCCGGGCCGCCGCCGTGCAGGGCGAGATCGATGAGCTGACGGGTGACGGCCTCGGGCTCGGCGATCGTGGCCAGGGTCTCGCGTAGCGTCTCGTCGGTCACCACCCCGGACAAGCCGTCCGAGCAGAGCAGGTAACGGTCACCCGGCTGGCCTTCGTGCACCGACAGGTCGGGCTCGGCGACGGACCGGCCGTCAAGCGCCCGGAGCAGCAGCGAGCGCTGCGGGTGGGTAGAGACGTCGTCGGCGCTGATCCGGCCCTCGTCCACCAGCGACTGCACCAGCGTGTGATCGTGGGTGATCTGGTAGAGCTCGTTCTCGCGCAGCAGGTAGCCGCGTGAATCGCCGATGTGGCACACGGCTGCGTGCCCGTCCGACCAGAACAGCGCGGTCAGCGTGGTGCCCATGCCCTCGACCGCCGGGTTGGCGATGATCTTTTCCTGGAGCCGCGTGTTGGCCGCGGCCACGGCCTCAGAAAGCTCCGCCAGCATGTCGCCGCCGGGCTGCTCGGCATCGAGCTCCGCCATCGAGGCGATGGTCAGGGAGCTGGCCACCTCGCCGGCGGCGTGGCCGCCCATACCGTCCGCGATCGCGAGCAGGCGCGGCCCCGCATACGCCGAGTCCTCGTTTCCTTCACGGAGGAGGCCGACGTCAGAACGTACCGCGTAGCGGAGTACAAGTGTCATCTGCGCAGTTCCAGAACGGTCTTACCGATGCGGATCGGCACGCCCACCGGCACTGGCATCGGCCGCGTCACCTTCTGCCGGTCCAGGTAGGTGCCGTTGGTCGAGCCAAGATCCTCGACGATCCACTGACCGTCCTGCGGGAAAATCCGGGCATGTCGGCTTGAAGCGTAGTCGTCGTTGAGCACTAGCGTGGCATCATTGGCCCGCCCCAGCGTGATCTGCTGCTGAGCGAGGTCCAGGCTGGTGCCCTTAAGCGCTCCGGCCGTCACGACCAGGATGCGTGGCGAGCCGCGGCCGGCCCGGGCCGGCTTGGCCGGCCGGGCCTGGCGCGGAGCCTGCGGCGGGCGCATCTTGCCCCGCCTGCTGGTGGCCGGGCCGCCGAGCAGGTCCGTGCGGACGACTCCGATGGCCGCGATGACGAATAGCCAGAGCACAGCCAGGAAAGCCACCCTGATGATAGTGAGGGACAGCTCGTTCATGTGTGGCCACGCCCTTGGACCCTAGTAGCTGCTGCCTGGGTAACCACTGCCCTGGCCATCCTGGCGGTCTTGACGGAAAACCAGCGTCGTCCGGCCCAGTGAAACGCTCGTGCCGTCGCTGAGGGCCACCCGCCTGACCGGCTGGCCGTTGACAAAGGTGCCGTTCGTGGAGCTGAGGTCCACCAGGACCACCTGGTCGTTTTCCACCCGGAGTTCCGCGTGGTGACGGGACACGCCCGGGTCCACCAGCCGCAGGTCGCAGTCTGTACCCCGGCCGAGCAGCGTCACCGGCGTCACCATCTCATAGGTGTGCTGATCACCGCCCGCGGAGCCGCCGGGCGCGCCCGGGCCCGAGACCAGCAGCCGGGGGTGGCCGGGGAAGCCCCGTCCTTGGGTGCGCGGCAGGTCGCTGGCCGGCAGCCGGATCTCGCCACCTTCGATGGTCGAGCCCCGGATGACACCGGACCGGATCCGGAACGTGCCCGTGGTCATGTCCGGCACGCCCTCGAACCGCATCCGCACCGGCCCGACGAACGAGTAGCCCTGCTCCTTGGCGTAGTCCCTGGCCAGGTTAGCCAGCTCGACGCCCAGGCTCTCGGCGTACACGTCGAGGCGTTCATGGTCGCTCTCCGCCAGCTCGACCACGAAGTCGTTCGGCACCAGGGTGCGGCCCTTAGCCACGATGGCGGCCCGGTCGTCCATTTCACGCTGAACCGCGCTGGCCACTTCGACGGGCTGCAGTTCAGACCTGAAGGCGCGAGCGAAGGCACCCTCGACCATGCCCTCGAGCCGACGCTCGAAGCGCTGCAGAACTCCCAACGTGCCACCTCCCTTCGGGTCACCTGCCCCCGATCGTATCCGGGGCGCAGGAGCGCTCGCGGTCGTGCTAACCTACTCGTTGCCCAGGGCGGGTGGCGGAACGGCAGACGCGCACGGTTCAGGTCCGTGTGTCCGAAAGGACGTGAGGGTTCAAATCCCTCCTCGCCCACT
>CABEDN010000884.1_pt1 | contig 15498 bp, 14 predicted proteins | sample 3423051 | NCBI WGS metagenome assembly CABEDN01 (sample SAMEA5534330, study PRJEB31848) | metagenome | biome: tundra; feature: field; material: soil | place: USA | collected 2013-05 | depth 0.15 m
CGCCTGCTCATGGCCGGCCTGCCGCGGGAGAAGTGGCCCGCCACGATCGTCATCTGCGACCAGCTCCCGCTGACCGGACGCGGCAAGCTCAGCCGGCGCGCCATGTCGCGGCTGTTCGGACTGGAACCCCGGTAGCGGCGGAGGGCCGGGTATGCCGCTGAGCCTGTACTGGTTCCTGCCGACACACGGTGACGGCCAGGAGCTGAGCCGGCGCGCGGGCTCATCCGGCCAGCGCGATCCAGATCGCGGCTACCTGGGCCAGGTGGCCGCGGCGGCGGAGCAACTCGGCTTCGCCGGCGCCCTGGTGCCAGCCGGCATGTTCTGCGAGGACCCGTGGCTGGTCTCGATCGCCTTGGCCCAGCAGACCTCGCGCCTGGAGTTCATGGTCGCGATGCGGCCCGGCCTGGTCTCGCCCATGCTGGCCGGCCAGATGGCGGCGACCGCGCAGCGGCTAACAGGAAACCGGCTGCTGCTCAACGTGGTCACCGGCGGGGATCCGGACGAGCAGGGCCGCTACGGGTCCTGGCTCGACCATACGCAGCGCTATGCCCAGGCCACCGAGTTCCTCACGATCATGACGGGGGCCTGGTCGGGTCAGCCGCTCGATTACCACGGCGGGCACTACCGGGTCCGGGGCGCGGTGGTGCGCAGGCCGGCCGCGGTCGCGCCGCCGATCTTCGTGGGCGGCTCCTCCTCGCAGGCGCAGCAACTCGCCGCCCAGCTCGGCGACGTCTACCTGGCGTGGGGTGAGACGCCGGGCCAGCTCGCGGAGCTGTTCACGGCCGCTGGCCGGGGGGCCCGGCAGCTGGGCCGCAACCTGGCCTTCGGCACCCGGTTCCACGTGATCAGCCGGGATACTCCCGAGGCAGCGTGGGAGGTGGCCGACCAGCTCGTCAGCGGTCTGGACCCCGACATGGTCCGGGCCGCCCAGGCCCGGTACGCGCGATCGGAATCCGTCGGTCAACGCCGGGCCGCCGCGCTGCACCGCGGGCGGGGCGGGCAGCTGGAGATCTATCCCAACATCTGGGCCGGCTACGGGCTGCTACGGCCGGGAACGGCCGTGGCCCTGGTCGGCAGCCACGATCAGGTGGCGGACCGGATCGCCGAGTTGCACCACCTCGGGGTCAGCCACCTGATCCTGTCCGGCCAGCCCCACCTGGAAGAGGCCTACCGGTTCGGTGAGGGCGTCGTCCCGCTGCTGCGGGCCCGCGGCGTGCTCGGCGAGCCCGGGCCGGACGGCCGGGCCGGCCACGCTGTCCCGGCCGCGGTCAGCGCGCATTCCGGCGGCGGAGGCGCGCGATGAGCGGCGACCCCGTACCTCCGGCCGTGCTGGTCGGCCACCCCAGGTCCCGCTCGCGGACCCATGCCGTGGCCATCCGAGCGGGTTACCTGCTCCGGGAGATGCTGGCCGCGGACGGCGCGCCGCTGCCCGCTCCGCAGCTGATCGACCTGGCCGACTTGGCTCCGGGCCTGCTCGGCCAGGGCCGCACGAGCGCTGCCGCCCAGACCGCGCTGGCCGCGGTGTCCCGGACGCCGCTGGTGCTCACGGCCAGCCCGACGTTCCGCGGCGCGTGCTCCGGGTTGCTCAAGCTCTTCCTCGACATGCTGCCCAGGAACGGCCTCGCCGCGACGGTGGCCGTGCCGCTGATGACCGCGGGGATGCCCGCCCACCGCTCGGCGGTGGACACGACGCTGCGGCCGGTCCTGCTTGAGCTCGGGGCGGCGGTACCCGCGCCGGGTATCAGTGTGCTCGAGAGCGATCTGACCCGGTTCGATGAGGTCTTCGAGGCCTGGTGGATAAGGCACGGGCCCAGCGTGCGCCGCGCGGTGCTCGCGCAAGCCGGCCGTCCGGACCGGGTGGCCACGTGCTGACCGGTGCCGTCCCCTGGCCTGCCGAGTTCGCCCGGCGGTACCGGCGCGAAGGCTACTGGCCGGACGAGACGCTGGCCCGGCTGCTGCGCGAGCCGGCCCGCGTCCAGGGTGAGCGCACCGCGGTGGTCAGCCGCGGCGCGCGGGTGAGCTTTGCCGAGCTCGACCTGCGGGCCGACCAGCAGGCGGCGGGCCTGCGCGCACTGGGCCTTCAGGGCGGCGACCGGGTCGTGGTGCAACTGCCCAACTCGATCGAGCTGCTGGTCTTGTGCATCGCGCTGTTCCGGCTGGGTGCCATCCCGGTGCTCGCGCTCGCCGCGCACCGGCGGGCGGAGATCGGTTACCTGTGCGAGCACACCGAGGCCGCCGCGCTGGTTATCCCGGATACTCACCTGGGCTACGACCACCGCGAGCTAGCGCGGCAGGTGCGGACGGCCGTCCCTGGCCTGCGCCACATCCTGGTGGCCGGCGCCCCGGCGGAGTTCACTAGCCTCGCCGAGGTCCGCGCGCCGGCCGCCGAGATGGCACCGCCCGACCCGGGTGAGGTGGCGTTCTGCCTGCTGTCGGGCGGGACGACCGGCCTGCCGAAGCTCATCCCGCGGACCCACCGCGACTATCTGCACCAGCTACGCGGCACCGCGCGCGCGATGGGCCTTGGCCCGGACGGTGCCTACCTGGCGGCGCTGCCGCTCGCCCACAACGCGGCCCTGGGCTGCCCGGGGGCGCTCGGCGCGCTGGACGCCGGAGTCAAGGTCGTGCTGGCCGCGAGCGCGGCGCCGGACGAAGTGTTCGGGCTCATCGCGGCGGAAAACGTCACCTTGACCACGCTGATGCCGGCGTTCCTTCCGCTGTGGGCCTCGTGCGCTGAGCTCTTCGGCACGGATCTGTCGCGGCTGGTCATCGAAGTGGGCGGGGCGCGGCTTGAGCCGGACGTCGCGCTTGCCTGCGAGAAGGCGCTCGGGTGCACGATCACCCGCTGGTTCGGAATGGCCGAGGGGCTGCTGTGCTTCACCAGGCTGACCGACCCGCCCCGGGTCCGGCTGCAGACCGAGGGCCGGCCGCTGAACGCCGCGGACGAGCTCCGGGTCGTCGGCCCCGGCGGCGAGGACGTGGCTCCGGGCGGGGTGGGTGAGCTGCTGGCCAGGGGGCCTGGCCTGTTGCGCGGCTACTACCGCGCTCCGCTTTACAACGCCGGCGCCTTCACCACGGACGGTTTCCTGCGTACCGGTGACCTGGTGCGGATGACGGCCGAGGGGAACCTGATCGTGCAGGGCCGCATCAAGGACGTGATCAACCGCGGCGGCGAAAAGGTGCCGGCCGGGGAGGTGGAAGACCATCTCCGTGCCCATCCCGACGTCGGGGACGCCGCGGTGACCGCGGTCCCAGACGGATCATTGGGCGAACGCACCTGCGCGTTCGTCATCCCGGCCAGCGGGCGGCCCGCGCTGCGGGAGCTGCGCGCCTTCCTCATCGGCCGCGGCCTCGCCGCCTACAAGCTGCCGGATCAGCTGGAGCTCGTGCCGGGGTTCCCGCTCACGCCGGTAGGCAAGGTCGACAAGGTGGCGCTGCGCGCCGGGCTGGCCTCGGACTAGCGGTCCTGGATCCACGAACGGAGGAGGCGACAGGGTGGAGACACCAGTCGTGGTGGAGGCGGCGCGGACGCCGTTCGGCAAGTACGGCGGCGCCCTGGCCGGACTGAAGGCGGTCGAACTGCTCAGGCACGTCCAGCTGGAGGTGCTGGCCCGGGCCGGTATCGACCCGTCTCTCGTCGAGCAGATCATCGGCGGCTGCGTGACGCAGATCGGGGAGCAGAGCCTGAACGTCACCCGCAACGCCTGGCTCAACAGCGGGCTGTGCTACGAGGTGGCCGCCAGCACGGTGGATGCCTCATGCGGATCCGCCCAGCAGGCCAATCATCTGATCGCCGCGCTGATCGCGGCCGGGGTGATCGAGGTGGGGATGGCCTGCGGGGTGGAATCGATGAGCCGGGTGCCGATCGGCAGTAACCTGTCCCTGGGGCCGGGTCACTACAAGACCCGGGACTATCCCTACGACGACCCGCCCCGGGCCCAGTTCGGCGGAGCCGAGCGGATCGCCGCCCGGGAGGGGATCACCCGGCGGGACGCCGACGGCTACGCGCTGCTTTCGCAGCAGCGGGCGGCCCGCGCGTGGGCCGCCGGGCGGTACGACCGCGAGGTGGCCCCGGTCAAGGCGCCCGCGGCGCAATCCGAACCGGACCAGACGGAGCGGATCGTGGTCCGCAAGGATCAGGGAATCCGCAAGACCACCATGGAAGGCCTGGCCCGGCTGCAGCCGGTGCTGCCCGGCGGCATTCACACGGCCGGCAGCACCTCGCAGCTGTCGGACGGCGCCGCGGCGGTGCTGTGGATGGCCGAGTCCCGGGCTCGGTCCCTGGGCCTGCGGCCGCGGGCTCGGCTGGTCAGCCAGGTGATCACCGGTGCCGACCCGTACTACCTGCTGGACGGTCCGATCGTCGCGACCAGGAAGATTCTCGCCCGGGCCGGGATGACCCTGGCGGACCTGGACCGCTACGAGGTCAACGAGGCCTTCGCCGCGGTGGTGCTGGCGTGGGCACGGACCTGGAAAGCCGACCCGGACCGGCTGAACGTCAACGGCGGCGCGATCTCGCTGGGCCACCCGCTCGGCGCTAGCGGGACCAGGCTCATCGTGAGCGCGGTGTCCGAACTGGAACGCATCGACGGGGAGTTTGCGCTGGTCACCATGTGCTGCGGTGGGTCGCTGGGCACCGCCTCCATCCTGCAGAGGATGTGACGGTCGTGGACCGCGCTCATTTCTACCGGAACGCCAGGACCGACCTGGCCGGCCCGCTGGACGGCGTGCGGGTGCTGGACGTGACCACCGTATGGTCCGGCCCGATGGCCAGCTGCATCCTCGCCGACCTCGGCGCGGACGTGATCCGGGTCGAGCTGCCGCAGCGTGGGCCCGTCTCGCTGCCGCCGGAGATCCCCGGCACCGGCCTGTCCTGGTTTCACCAGACGGTCAACAGGAACAAGCGCAGCCTCACCCTGGACCTGCGGGTCCCAGCCGGGCAGGCGGTGTTCCTGCGGCTGATCGCCACCGCCGACGTGGTGGTGGAGAACTTCCTGCCCGGTACGCTCGACCGCTGGCGCATCGGCTACGAGCGCTGCCGTGAGGTCCGGCCGGACATCATCGTGGTGTCGATCTCCGGTTACGGACAGTTCGGGCCGGACGCCGGGCGGCGCGGCTACGACCCGGTCATCATGGCATCGAGCGGCTGGATGTCGCTCAACGGCCGTCCTGGCCAGGAGCCGGTCAAGGCACCCACCTTCCTGGCCGACGACCTCGGCGGCCTGCACGGCGCCATCGCCGCGCTGGCGGCGCTGCGCCACCGGGACGTCACCGGCGAAGGCCAGCATGCCGACGTGGCCATGCTCGACTCGGTGCTGTTCTCCAGCAACGGGCTGCTCACCCTCGCGGCTACCGGGGAGCCGTTGCCCAAGATGGGCGACGAGGTCGGCTTCATCGTGCCGAGCAAGACGTTCCGCTGCGCTGACGGCGCCGTGTACCTGGTCGCCGCGCTGGACCGGCAGTGGCGCGCGCTGACGGGTGTGATCGGCCGCCCGGACCTGGCCCGGGCCGCCGGATTCGCCACGAACGCCGAGCGGCGCGCCCGCCGGGCCGAGGTCAACGAGGTTATCGCCCAGTGGTGCCGGGACCGCCCGGTCCAGGAGGTGGTCGCCGCGCTGGACGCGGCCGGCGTGGCGGTCGGCCCGGTGCGCGATTTTGGCCAGGCGGCCGGCGACCCGCACGTGCGGGCCCGTGACATGCTCCAGGACACCGAACTGTCCAATGGGACCCGGGCTCCCATCGTCGGCCCGGCCGTCAAGTTCGCCCGGACACCGACCCGGGTGCGGTCCGGTGCGCCGCCGCCCGGTGCCCATACCGCCGAGATCTTGACCGAGCTCGGCATCAGCGACGCCATGCAGGCGGAACTGTGCACGACGGGAGCCGTCGGGCCGGACCGGGACGGCGCCGGGCGTCCCGGGCCGGCCCGCTGGTCCGCGGATAGCCCGGGACCGCCCGACGAAGCGGCCGCGACCTTTCACTGACCGGAGGATGCATATGCCGGATCGACCACTGGCACCAGATCTCCGCGCCGCCATCGTCACGGGCGCATCCCGGGGCATCGGCGGCGCGATCGCGGTCCGGCTGGCCCGGGACGGCTTTGCCGTGGCCGGCTGCTTCACCCAGCCCAGTCCCGCCGCCGACAAGGTCCGGGCCGAGGTGGAGGCGGCCGGAGTAGCCGCCTACTTCGCGCCCTGCGATGTGCGCGACGCCGCCGCGGTGGAGGAGTTCGTCAGCGCGGCGGAGAAGGAGATCGGCCACGTCAGCGTCCTGGTGAACAACGCGGGCATCACCCGGGACCAGCCGCTGGTCCTGATGCCGCCCGCGGACTGGGATGCCGTCATCGCCACCAACCTCACCGGTACCTGGAACTTCTGCCGGACGGTTACGTTCCGGCTGATGAAGCGCGGCGGCGGCACGGTGGTGAACATTTCCTCGGTCGCCGGCGTCTATGGCAACGCCGGACAGGCCAACTACGCGGCGGCCAAGGCCGGCATCATCGGCCTGAGCAAGTCGCTGGCCAAGGAGGTCGGCCGGTTCGGCATCAGGGTCAACGCGGTCGCTCCCGGCTTCATCACCAGCGACATGACCGACACTCTGCCCGACGCGCTCCGGGCGAAGGCGCTGGCGCAGATCACCTTGCGACGGTTCGGCGAGCCGGCCGATGTCGCCGACCTGGTCGCGTTCCTCGCCTCGGACCGCGCCCGCTATCTGACCGGGCAAGTTCTGCATGTGGACGGAGGGATCTCGTTGTGATACCGCCTTACGCCGCTCCGCTGTCGGCGCTCGACCACGTGCAGGTGAGCCGGACCGGCACCGGCCTGCTGGTGATGGCCAGCAAGGACATCGTGACCAGCGACCCGTACCTGGCGGCTCATTTTCCCGGCCGGACCGTCTACCCGGGGGTCTTCGTGCTCGAGACAGTGCGCCAGGCCGTGATCGCCGCCCTGGGCGAGGGACCGGGAGGCCTGGCCGAGCTGTCCGCCGTCTGCTCGCTGCGCTTCACCGGCGCCATGCACCCAGGCGAGCGGCTCTGCGCCGAGGTGACCGTCACCCCGACGGCCGAGGGCAGGCATCGGGCCGACGCCCGGTGCCGGCGGGACGACGGCTCCGACGTCGCCCGGATGACGCTCGAGTTCGTGCACCCGGGAGATGCCGATGCGTGAGTACGGCGACCTCCGCTCGGTGCTGCCGCACGGACCGCAGATGCTTCTCGTGGACCAGGTCGAGTGGCTGGAGCCCGGCCGGGCCCTGCGCGCGCTCAAAGCCATCACCGGGAGCGAGCCGTGCTACCAGCACCTGCCCCCGGGACTGCCGCGGGAACGGTACGCCTATCCGGCCTCCCTGATGCTGGAGTCTTTCGGGCAGGCGGCTATGGTGCTCTGGGCGTCGACGCCCGGGGAGTTCAGCCTGGACGGCAAGCTGCTCATGTTCGCGGCGGCCCGGGACTTCCGCCTGGAGGGCCGGGCTTTCCCCGGTGACGTTCTCCGGCACGAGATCGAGTTCGAGCGGTCCATCGCCGACAGCGGGTTCGCGGCCGGCCAGATCTGGGTCGGTGACCGGCGGATCGCCACGGTCGGCTCGGTCATCGCGGTGGTGCGCCCGGCTTCGCTGCTGCCCGCCCCGGCCAGCGCGCGCGGTTCCTGATCGCGGCTTACGCACAATGCACTGTTTGACAGCGCACAGCGCCGGCCGTGACGGTTTTCTCAGGCCGTTTTCAGATGGTCTATCCAGGATCGGAGCGCACTTAATGACCGGAGCGATTGATCAGCGCACAGGAATAGCTTTGCGACCGCTTTCTGAAGGCGCGAATATCCGTACCTGGATAGGTTTCAAGCACTTCATGTACCTGACAGAGGAGGCCATCCTCGACTGGTTCCGTGATCGCGGCCTCGGGCCGTCGGTGCTTTTCCGCGATTACGGCCTCGGCTTGTCCGTCGTGGATTCCTCGGTCCAGCTGCCTGCGGCTCTTGACCTGGACGACACGGTCGAGGCCCACGTCACCGGGGGCCCGGCGCGGTTCACGGTGCGGCTCTACGCCCGCCGGGCCGGGCGGCCGGCCGTGCTTCGCGGCCGGGTCACCATGGCCCTGATCCCCGAGCCGGACGCGCCGCCCGGCGTCGCGCCGCCGCCGGAACTCGCTCCGCTGCTGGCTGGCCGTCCCGATCCCGCGGCGGGAGCGATGGCCGGGTGCGGACCCGGCGAGCTGGCTTCCCCGGGCGCTGGCGCCTTTGTCCACCGCTGGCGCGTGCCCTACTTTTTCTGCCAGTACTCACGGCGGATCCAGCACTCCGGCTACGTCCGGGCGCTGGAGGACGTCGTCGACCGCTTCCTCGCCGACCGGGAGCTCAGCATCGGGACGATGCTCAGCTCCCGGGGCTGGATCCCGGTGGTATCCCGGGCCCGGGTGAGCATCATCGCGGACGCGGTCCTGGAGGAGACGCTGTACACCGTGTTCACCGTCACCGATGTCTTCAAGCGGGTCAGCTTCGACGCCCGCGTCGACTGGTATGCCGAGCGCGACGGCGCGCGAGTGCACACGGCGACCGGGCAGATCCTGCATGCGTACGCCGTCGCCCGCGGGGAGCGCGCCGGGCAGCTCGCCGGGCTCGACGACGCCACCATCGCGGCCCTGACAGGCGGTGCGCGGTGATGACCCGGTCGCCCCGACTGTACTTCTCCTTCCGCAGCCCCTACAGCTGGATGGGCATCGAGAAGCTTCGCCGCAGTGTGCCGGACTTGTTCTCTGCGGTCGAGCTGCTGCCGTACTGGGATCCCGACGAGGTCACCGCCCAGCTGGTGGCCGAGCGCGGCGCGGAGTTCCACTACCAGCAGATGAGCAAGGCCAAGCACCTGTACGTGCTGGCCGACACCAAGCGGATGGCGGCCCGGATGGGCCTAGCCATGGCCTGGCCGGTGGACGTCGATCCCTGGTGGGAGGTGCCGCACCTCGCGTGGCTGGCGGCCCGGCGCGCCGGGGCCGCGGAGCGCTGTTACGACGTACTGATCGCGGCCCGGTGGCAGCGCGGCGAGAACATCTGCGACCCGGAGGTGCTGCGCCGCCTGGCCGGCGCCGCCGGCCTGGACGCGCCGGCGCTGGCCGCCGCCCCGGCCGCCGCCGATATACGCGTCGAAGGTGCGGAATGCCTGGTGCGCGCGTACGAAGAGGACATCTTCGGCGTGCCGTACGCGTGTTACCGCCGGCAGCGCTACTGGGGGCTCGACCGGATGGGCATATTCCTCGAGGAACTCAGGTCGGCTGATCCGCGGGCCGGCGGCCAGGGAGCCCGGGCAGGCATCCCGGCGGGGATCGCCGTCGGGTCCTACGACCGGGATACGGCGGGCGGCTGTGGCTGACCGGACCGGAACGGCGACGGCGATCCCGCCGCGGCCCCCTGGGGGTCCGCGGCGCGATCCGGAGCAGGAGCGACTGCACCGGCAGCGGTGCCTGGCCGCCACGCTGAGGCTGTTCGCCGAGCTCGGCTACGAGGAAGGGGCAGGGGGCCACGTCACCGCCCGCGACCCGGTGCGCCAGGACCACTTCTGGGTCAATCCGTTTGGCCGGTCGTTCAGCCTGGTCACAGTCAGCGACCTGCTCCTGGTGAACGAGGTCGGGGAGGTGGTGGAAGGAGCGGGCCGGGTGAACCCCGCGGGCTACCAGATCCATGCCCGGATCCACGCCGCCCGGCCGGACGTGGTCGCGGCCGCGCATACCCACTCGGTGCACGGCCGGGCGTGGTCGGCCCTGCGCCGACCGCTGGACCCGATCACCCAGGACGCGTGCGCGTTTTACGAAGATCACGAGGTGTACGCCGACTACAGTGGCGTGGTCCTGCAGGAGGAGGAAGCCCGGCGTATCGCCCGCGCGCTCGGCGGCGGGAAGGCCGTCATCCTGTCCAATCACGGGCTGCTGACCGTCGGCCAGTCGGTCGGGGAAGCCGCCTGGTGGTTCATCGCCATGGACCGCTGCTGCCAGGCGCAGCTGCTCGCCGAGGCGGCCGGCCGCCCGCAGCCGGTCAGCCCGGACAGCGCCCGGGCCGCCCGGGCCCAGCTCGGCACGCCCGGCATGGGCAGGTTCAATTTCCGGCCGCTGTACGAAGCGGTCGTCAGCCGGCAACCGGATCTCCTGGACTGAGCTATGACGAGGACGCGCTGATGGCAGAGATACTGGCCCGGCTGGCGGCCGAACGCGGGCCGGAGCAGCTGATGCTGGCCGCCGACCAGCAATCGATGAGCCGCAGCGAGCTCGACCGCCGGGTCAACCAGTGGATCGACGTGCTGCGCGGGCACGGCCTGCGGGCCGGCGATCGGGTCGCGCTGATCACCGGGAACCGGCTGGTGAGTTTCGAGGTTCTGCTGGCGTGCTTGCACAGCGGCCTGGTGGCGGTGCCGGTGAGCTGGCGGCTGACCGCGGGCGAGATCGCGTACGTGCTGGCCGACTCCGGCAGCCGCGCTGTGGTCACCGAGCCGGTTTACGCCCGGCGGGTGGCCGCGGCGGTCCGGTCCGCCGACCTCGGCCTGGCCCTGGCGACGGTCAGCGGTGCCGAGCCGCAGGCCGGCCTGGTCCCGGCCGAGAGCCTGCTCGCCACGGCCGCGGCCAGCGAGCCAGGCGATCAGCGCTCCGGCTCGGTCATGCTCTACACATCGGCCACCACCGGTCAGCCCAAGGGCGTACTCACCAGCCTGTTCCGGCTGGGCTCGGAGGTGGCCACGATCGAGCGGACGGCGGCGGCGCTGAGCGGGCAGTTCGGCCTTCCGGAGCAAGGCCGGTCACTGCTGGCCGGGCCGTGGTATCACGCGGCCCAGTTGTTCTTCTCCCTCTTCCCGTTGCTGCGCGGATGCGGCCTGGTGCTGCGGCAGCGATTCGACGCCGCGGCCGTCCTGGCCGACTTCGACCGGGAGCAGATCGCGCTGTGCCACCTGGTACCCACCCAGTTCATCCGCTTCCTCGCCCTGGACGAACGCTCGCGCGCGGCGTTCCGCGGCGACTCGCTCCAGCGCATCTGGCACGGCGGCGCCGCCTGCCCGGTCGACGTCAAGCGCCAGATGATCACGTGGTGGGGGCCGGTCCTCTTCGAGTACTACGCGGCCACCGAAGCCGGCATCATCACCACTATTGACTCCGCCGAGTGGCTGGCCCGGCCGGGTAGCGTCGGCCAGCCCGCCGGGCGGACCGAGGTTCTCATCCTGGACGAGGAGGGCGCGCCCGGCCCGGTCGGCGTGCCCGGCTACGTGTACGTGCGCCGCCCGCCCGAGCTGGACTTCCAGTACCACAACGCGCCGGGGAAAACCGCGGCGTCCCACTGTGCGCCCGGCATGTTCACCATCGGCGACCTCGGCCGGGTCGACAGCGACGGCTACCTGTACCTGACCGGCCGGAGCCTGGACACCATCATCTCGGGCGGGGTCAACATCTATCCCGCCGAGGTGGAGGCAGCCCTGGTCAGTCATCAGGCGGTGCGCGACGCCGCCGTGTTCGGCGTCCCGGACGCCGAGTTCGGCGAGCGGGTCATGGCCGTGGTGGAGCTGGATCCCCGGGCCGGGCTGGCCGGCGATGACGTGCCTGCCGAGCTGGACCGGCACTGCCGCCTCCAGCTCGCCGACTACAAGCGGCCGCGGATCTACCAGGTCATCCGCCGTATGCCGCGGCAACCCACGGGCAAACTCGACAAGCGGGTGCTGCGTGATCCGTACTGGAGCAGGTGAGATGCTCGCCGATCCCGCCACCTACGCGGTCGGCGTCCCGTGGGACGAGTTCGCGCGCAGGCGCCGGGAGACGCCGGTGGCCTGGGTGGATGAGCCCGTCCTGCGCCGCCATAGCGCCGCCGACGGGAGTCTCGCGCACCGCGGCACCGGCTTCTGGGCGGTGACCACGCACGACCTGGTGGTCAGCGGGTCCCGGGCGGCACACCTGTTCTCCTCGGCGGCCCGCGGCGCCTTCCTCGCCGACCCGCGGACGAGCGAGGACCTGGAGCGGGCCAGGCAGCTGCTGGTCAACATGGACGCTCCCGCGCATGGCCGGATCCGCCGCCATGTCACCGCCGCGTTCACGCCCCGGGCCGTGCAGCCGCTGACCGCGGCCATCCACGAGCACGCGAGCCGCCTGGTCCGCGGGATCGCGGCCGCGGGAGACTTCGACGCGGTCACCGACCTCGCCGCGGAGCTGCCCCTGCTCGTCCTAGCCGACCTGCTGGGAGTGCCGAGAGAAGACCGGGCGCTGCTGCTGCGCTGGAGCAACGGCCTGGTCGGTTTCGACGATCCCGATTACGGCGGGGGCAGCATCGACCGGTACCGGCAGACGTTCGCCGAGGCCTTCGCGTACGCGGAGGCGCTCGCCGCGCACCGGCGGCGGCATCCCTCCGACGACCTGGTCAGCAAGCTGGTGCACAGCGAGTCCGGAGGGCAGCCGCTGAGTCGGGCGGAGTTCTGCCAGCTGTGGCTGCTGCTGGTGATCGCCGGGAACGAGACGGCCAGGCACCTGATCTCCGGGGCGTTGCTCGCGCTGACGCAGTGGCCAGGCGAGCTGGCCAGGCTGGCCGCCGAGCCGGCCCTGACGCCGCTGGCCGTGGACGAGCTGCTGCGGTGGGTCACCCCGATCATGCAGTTCCGCCGAACGGCCACCGCCGACACCGAGCTCGGCGGCCAGGCCATCCGGGCCGGGGAAAAGGTCGTGCTGTACTACATCTCCGCCAACCGGGACGAGGCGGTCTTCCCTCAGGCCGGACAGCTCGAGCTTTCCCGCCGGCCTAATCCCCAGCTGGCGTTCGGCGTTGGCCCGCACTATTGCCTCGGCTCGCACCTGGCGCAGCTGGAGGCGCGGATCCTGCTCGATGAGCTCCGGCCGCACCTGACCCGGCTGCGGGTGACCGGCCCGGTGGTCCGGCTGACGTCGAGCTTCATGAACGGCATGAAGAACCTGCCCATGAGCCTGGCGGGATAAGCGCGCACCTGAGGGCCGCCGTGAAATGCACATCTCGCCCGACTGCGTATCAACCAGTTACGTTTAACTCATGACGCAGGTAACCGTGCGTACTGCGGTCGATACCAGGCTGACCTGGACGTATGAACCGCAGTCGCCACGGCTCCTGGCATTGTACGAACGCGCGAAACTGGCACAGTGGAACGCGGCGACCGATATCGACTGGACTATCGAGGTGCCATTCGGCGCCCCGATTCCCGACGATTCAGGCCGTGCCCTCGCGCAGTTCGCCTCGTCCCCGCTGGCCCGGCGCGGGCGCCCCGCGTGGGATTCCTTCCGCTGGCAGCTCCAGGCCTGGATGGTGAGCCAGTTCCTGCACGGTGAACAGGGCGCCCTCATCGTAGCGGCCCGGCTGATCGAGACGGTTCCCGACATCGGCAGCAAGCACTGCGCCGCTCTGCAGGCCGCCGACGAGGCCAGGCACGTCGAGGTCTTCTCGCGGTACCTGCGCGAGAACGTGCCCGAGGTGTACCCGGTCTCGCCCTCGCTGCGCTCCCTGCTGGAAGACATCTTGTCCGACACCCGCTGGGACATCACCGCGCTAGGGATGCAGATCGTCATCGAGGCGCTCGCCATGGCCGCGTTCCGGCTGGCCGACAGCACCTTTCACGATGACCTGATCAAGGAAATCACCCGCCGGGTCGCCCGCGACGAGGCGCGGCACGTCTCGTTCGGAGTGCTCGCGCTCGGCGGGATGTATCAGCACATGACCAGCGCCGAGCGGGCGGATCGGGAGGAACTTGTGCTCGAGGCCGCCTACCTCACCCGGCGGCGGTTCCTGCTCGAGGAGGTATGGGAGCGGCTCGATGTCCCGGCGCGGGAGGGTGCCGACTTCGCCGCCGGCAACGACATCATGATCGGCTACCGGCAGGCGATATTCACCAAGGTGATCAGTTCGCTGCGCAGTATCGGGCTGCTCACCGACCGGGTGCGTGACGGGCTGGTCAGCCTCGGCCTGACCAGCGCCGCGCTGAGCCGGGCCGGACAGACCCGGTGAGCCCGGCTGTGCTCAGCGCGGCGGAGGTCCGGGCCTCCATCGCGGCCGTGCTCGGCGATGCCGTGGCCGACGACGACGATCTGCTCCAGCTCGGCATGGACTCGATCCAGGTCATGCGCCTGGCCGGCCAGTGGCGGGCGGTAGGCCTCGACATCACGTACGCCGAGCTCATCGAGCACCGGACGCCTCGGCAGTGGCAGGCACTGCTGGCCGTCAAGGCGGCCTGCGCCGGAACCAGCGGCGGGCCGGCGCGGCCGGCCGCGCCCGCGGCTGACCCGGCCGCGCCGTTCGAGCTCGCGCCGATGCAGCTCGCCTACTGGGTCGGCCGCGACGACGGGCAGCTGCTCGGCGGTGTCGGAGCCCAGTTCTACTGCGAGTTCGACGGCGCGGGCGTCAGCCCGTCCCGGATCGAGCAGGCCATGCTCGCCGTCGCCGCCCGGCACGGCATGCTCCGCGCCCGCTTCCGGGACGACGGCCGCCAGGAGATCCTCCCCGCCACTGCCTGGGCCGGTGTCACGGTGCACGACCTCAGCGCGTTCGACCCGGACGCGGCGGCCGTGGAAGCGGGCCGGATACGCGCCCGGCTGAGCCGGCGGCCGATGGCCGCCGAACGCGGTGAGGTCTTCGACGTCCAGGTGTCGCTGCTGCCGGGCGGCCCCACCCGGGTGCACCTGACCATCGAGATGCTGGTGTGCGACGCACAGAGCTTCCAGGTGCTCCTGGCCGACCTGGCCTGCGCCTACGCGGCGCCTGCGGTGCCGCTGCCGCCGCTGCACTATGACTTCCGGCAGTATCTGGCCGACCGGTCCGGGGCGAGAGAACGGCACCGGGAGGCGGACCGCGCCTGGTGGCAGCAGCGGGTCCCCGCGTTGCCCGGGCCGCCGCAGCTGCCGCTGGCGCGCCAGCCCGGCCAGCTCGCGTGCCGTACGCCGTGGCGGCGCTGCCATACTGTCCCGGCGGCCGCCTGGAAAGCTTTGGCCGACCAGGCCCGGGCCCGCTCCGTGCTGTTGTCGATGGCCCTGGCGACCGCCTTCGCGGAGGTCGTCTCGGCCTGGAGCAACTCTCCGTCGTTCCTGCTCAACATGCCTTTCTACGATCGGGACGCCAGCCACCCGGAAACCGGGCAGATTATTGGCGACTTCACCAACCTGGTTCTCGTCGCGGCCGACATGTCCGGCGACGTCCCGTTCGCCGCCCGGGTCCGGCAGCTGCACGAGCGGTTCCACGCCGACCTCGCGCACGCCGCGTACGCCGGCATCGATGTCATGCGCGATATCAGCCGGGCGCACCCGGCGTCAGGCTCCCCGGCGCCGGTGGTCTTCACCAGCGCGGTCAACCTCGGCGAGCTGTTCGGCGAGCAGCTGCGCCGGGTCCTTGGCGTCCCTGGCTACACCTCCTCGGTCACGCCGCAGGTGTGGCTGGATTGCCAGGTGACGGAGCGGGGCGGGGAGTTGTTCGTGAACTGGGATGCGGTGGAGGAGTTGTTCCCGGCGGGTGTGCTGGAGGAGATGTTCGGGGCGTTCTG
>CABEDN010000890.1_pt1 | contig 15423 bp, 7 predicted proteins | sample 3423051 | NCBI WGS metagenome assembly CABEDN01 (sample SAMEA5534330, study PRJEB31848) | metagenome | biome: tundra; feature: field; material: soil | place: USA | collected 2013-05 | depth 0.15 m
CCGTCGGCGCGGGGGGGCCGACCGTCGGCGAGAACGCCGCTGAGGGCCCGCGGGGTCGGCAACTCGAACAGGCGGCCCAGCGGTATGTCCGCGCCTACCTCCGTCCGCGCCCGGTTCAGCAGGCGCAGGGCCAGCAGCGAGGTGCCGCCCAGGGCGAAGAAGTCGCTGTCCGGCCCGGCCCCGGGCACCTGCAGGATCTCAGCCCACAGGCGGGTCAGGACGCGTACCTGCTCGCTGTCGGGCTGCGGGCCGCAAACCCCGCCCGGCCCGGCGTCAGCGGGCACCGACGTGAGCGCCCGGGCTAGGTCCAGCTTGCCGTTCGGCGTCAGGGGCAGTTCCTCGACTACTTCGATCCGGGACGGGACCAGGTAATGCGGCAGTCGGTCGCGCAGCGCGGCGACGATGGCCGCGCCGTCCAGCCGCCGGCCCTGTTCCGGGACGACCAGCGCCACCAGCCGCCGCTGGCCCGCGGCGACGGTCTCGGCGCCCGCGGCGCATTCGCGCACTCCCGGTTCAGCCCGGATCGCTGCTTCCACCTCACCCGGCTCCACCCGGAAGCCCTGGATCTTGACCTGCCGGTCCTCCCGGCCCAGTAGCTCGATGGTCCCGTCGGGCCAGTAGCGTCCCAGGTCACCGGTCCAGTACAAGCGCTCGCCAGTGCCGGGATGGCGGATGAAACGCTCGGTGGTACGTTCCTCGTCGCCCAGGTAGCCGCGAGCCAGGCCGGCCCCGCCGATATAGATGCGCCCCTGCGCCCAGGGCGGCCGCACGGCCAGCCGGTGGTCCAGGACCCGGATGGTCTGGCCAGCGAGCGGCTTCCCGTAGGGAATGCTGCGCCAAGCCGGATCGACCTGTCCGACCTCGGTGCCGTTGGACCAGATGGCAGCCTCGGTGGCACCCCCCAGGGCGAGGATCCGGGCGCCGGGCCACAACCGCCGGATCCGGCCGGGCAGCGACATCGGGATCCAGTCGCCGCTGAGCAGGAACGCCCTGACCGGAAGCTGGGTTACGCCAGGCTGGTGCTCGGCCGCCTCGGTCAGCATCTCGGCGATCGCGGGTACCGAGTTCCACACCGAGACCGAGTGCGCAGCCGCCGTGGCCGACCACCGGTCCGGGTCGGGATCCCCGGCTTCCGGAAGGACCAGGGCGGCGCCCGCCGACAGCGCGCCGAAAATGTCCCACACGGACAGATCGAAGCTCAGCGACGAGATACCGAAGATACGGTCGCCGGGGCCCAGGCTGAGCCGGGTGTTGATATCGGCGATCGTATTCAGCGCGCTACGGTGCTCGATCATCACTCCCTTGGACGCGCCGGTGGACCCCGAGGTGAAGATCACGTAGGCCAGTTCATCCGGACCGCCGCCGTGGGGCGTGAATTGGTCCGACCGGAGGGTGAGCCGGTCGACCGCGAGAACCGGAACGCCCGGCGCGGGCCGGGGCACGGACCTGACGCAGGACTGGGTGAGAACGGCACCGGCCCGGAGCTGGCCGAGCAGCTGGCGTATGCGCGCCGCCGGCAGGGATGCGTCGACCGGGCAGTACGCCGCGCCGGCCCGCAGCACCCCCAGCACCGCCGCGACCTGTTCCCATCCCTTGGCCATGGCCACCGCCACGATGTCGCCCCGGCCCTTGCCGCGAGCCTGCAGCCAGCTGGCTACGGAGCAGGACAAGGCGTCGAGCTCGCCGTAGGTCACCGTACGGCCCGCAGCGATCAGTGCGGCCGCACCCGGCCGGGCCGCGGCCTGCTGGGCGAAGGCCGCCTCCAGGCGGCCGGTCACGGGCGGAGCGCCGGGACGGTTAATGACGGCGACGGTATCGCGATGTTCGGGAGGGACCGGATCCGGCCGGGCCTCCGCGCCGTCCGGTGCGGCCAGCGCACGCAGCATCCGCTCGTAGGCGGCGAACATGGTCACGGGCAAGCCGGGTGGGAACGCGTCGTCCACCGTGTCCCACGTGCACTCGATACCCCCGTCCGGCATATCCTGCACCTGGTTGTCGACGAGGACGTGCGGCGTACGCAGCCCGCTGGACGCTATCCGGCCGGCGGGCCGGCGGGCCGGCCAGGCGCCGAGCCCGAGCATGCTGTTGAAGACGTAGGGCAGAATGGCCCGGGACGTCCAGCCGCGGCGGGCCGCGACCTCGCGCATCACCCGTACCGCGGTCACCTCGGAGTGCTCGAGATCACGCCACAGCTGGGTCTGCAACCGCTGGCCGCGGCTCCAGAAGTCGCCGTCCTGGCCTAGGTCTACTTCCAGCGGCAGGGTGGCACCGAGCTGGCCGACCACCGCGGTCCACTCCGGGTGGCTCTGCAGCCATCCAGATGCAGAACGTTCAGGCAGAAGCGCGGGCTGGCGGCCCAGGCGCCGAGCGTCTCCGCGTACACGTGGGCGAGAGCCGCGCTCGGCATCAGCCGGTGCTGGCGGCAGTTGGCGCGGAACCGGCCCCATTCGGCGGCACTAAGGCGGCATCCGCGACGGACGAACCGACCGGGGCGCAGGCCCGCCGCAGGCCGGGCCAGAGGCAGCTCCGGAGCGGCCCCCAGCGAGTCGAGCCTCTCCGACCAGTACTCCCAGTGCTCACCGAACGCCGGGCTGTCCTGATACGCGGTGATCGACCGGACGCAGTCACGAAACGTCAGCGGCGGCGGCAGCGGCCTGGCCGGGTCGCGGACCAGTTCCAGCCACTCACCGAGCAGCAGCCAGATGCTGTGCGCGTCGGCCAGCAAGAGGCTCATAGCGACGTGTACCCGGCAGCGGTGCGACCGGATACGGGTGACGGCGATCCTGAACATCGGCCAGCGGAACGGGTCCGGGCCGTCCGCAAGCATCTGGTCCCGGGTCCGCTGGAGAAATGCCTCCTGCCGCTCCGGGCCCTGGCCGCGCAGATCGGCGACGGGGATCCGGAACGGCGTTAGCTGGCACGATGCCAGCACCTGCTGCCCGCCCTCCGGCAGCATCACCGTCCGCAGCTGCTCGTGGCGGCGGACGAGACAGTTGACCGCGGCCTCGGCGCGGTTTGGTTCCAGCCCGGCCACATCCAGCTCGAAGTAGAAGTTCGGCTGGAATCCGCCCAGCTCGATGCCGTTGCTCGTGCCGACCAGATAGGCCTCTTGCAGTTCCGTCAGGGGGAACGCTTCATCCACTCCGCGACCCTTTCCGCCAGCATGATGCAGGTGAGATTCGGCGTGGCGCTGGGCAGGGACGGCATCACCGAGGCGTCCGCCACGCGCAAGCCGCCCACGCCGTGCACCTGGCAGTACTGATCGACTACGGCTAGGTCATCGCCGGGCGGTCCCATCCTGGCGGTGCCGGCCGGGTGCCACATCGGGGACACGAACTTCACGATCGCGTCCCTGAGCAGCGCCTCTTCGTGGACCAGCCGGTCTGTCCACACCAGGGGGCGTAGGACAAGCGCTGACATCGGGGCGGAACGGACCAGGGACCAGGCGAGCCGGGTCCCTGACATCAGCCGGTCGACGTCGGCCTGCGCTGAGGCCAGGCCAAGCGCGATGACCGGCGGTGCGCCCGGTGCACTGTCCCGGATCCGGACTGTGCCCCGGGAGGCCGGGTTGAGCAGCATCGCCGAGACCGCGAGGCTGGTCCGCTGGCCGAGGATGCGGCCGATCCCCGGCATGTCGGGTACGCCCATGTTGTTGCCGAGCAGCAGCGCCACGTCGGGGTGGCAGCCCGGCGCCGAAACCCTGGCCATGACCGCGTGACCCACGGCGCTCGCCCGTGAGCCCTGCTCTTTGAGCACCGACCAGATAGCCATGAGCGGATGGTCGACGAGGTTCTCGCCGACGCCCGGCCGGACGACCAGGGGACGGACGCCCGCGGCGGTGAGCGGGCCGGCCGGACCGATGCCGGACCGCTGCAGGATGATCGGGGTGCCGACCGCGCCGGCGCACAAGGTCACCCGTCGCGTGCTCAGGGTCATCCGCCGGCCTCGGCTGATCACCTCGACCCCGGCCGTCTCGAGGCCTGCCAGCAGAACGCGGACCACCTGGCAGCCGTCCCAGAGAGCCAGGTTGGGCCGCGGTAGCGCGGCGGCCAGGTAGACGTCGGCCACCGACATCCGGCGTCCGTCGACCACGTTCGCGGGCACCGGCCCCACTCCGGCGTGACGGCTGCCATTCAGGTCAGGAACCTCGGGCAGGCCGAGATCGCGGCAGGCACGGACGAAGGCGACCGCGGCCGCGTCGTACGCGGCCGGCGACCGGCGGCGGATCGGGACCGGCCCGTCCGCGCCGTGCTCCGGCCCCCGGAAATCCGCGTCTGACTCGATCCGGTTGAAGTACGGGAGTACGCGGTCCCAGGCCCACTCCGGGTTACCCTTCGCCGCCCAGCCGTCAAAGTCCGCCGGAAGCCCGCGTAGCGCGATGGCGCTGTTAACCGCGGACGAGCCGCCTACCACCTTGCCCACGCGGTAGGGAAACTCCCGCGCGCTGCCCTCCACGCCGATGTACGCCCGGTAGTCCCAGTTGCAACCGTCCACCACCGGGCTGGCCGGCTGCCCCGGAGTCTGGCGGTCGTCCGCGGACCCGGGGCCGGCCTCCAGCAGCAGCACGCGCCGGTCGTGACGTTCGGACAGCCGACTGGCCAGGACCGCGCCGGACGAGCCGGCGCCGACCACGACGTCATCCCAGCCGACCCCGCTCGCGGCCGTGTTCACGTCAGGACCGGGGCCGGGGCGGCAGGGCACCCGCCAGCGTGGCGATGGTGGGATGGTCGAACAGGATCTGCAGTCCCTCCTCCGCGTTCGCCTCCAGGCCAAGCTCGGCGCGCAGTCTGCCGATGATCCGCAGTGCGTGCAGTGAGTCACCGCCCAGCTCGAAAAAGTTGTCCTCGACCCCGAAGTCGCTGCGCGTGAGCGTGTCCTGCCAGATGGCGAGCAACTGCCGCTCGGTGGCGTCGCGCGGCGGCGAGGGCTCCGCGGGCTGAGCCGCCTGCCAGGGGACGGGCAGCCCGGCCCGGTCGACCTTGCCGTTCGGGCTCAGCGGGAGCTGATCGATGACCAGGTAATGCTGCGGGACCAGGTAGCCAGGCAGCAGCTCGGCTAGCGCCGCCTGCAGCTTGGCGGGTTCGAGGCGGGCGCGGGTGGCAGGCGCTTCGGCCAGGATGACGTGCTGACCCATCGGATCTCCGGGTCCCGGGAAGGCCGCGAACTGCCGGAAACCGGCCGCCAGCAGGCGGTCATGCCAGCCTGCCGGGGTCAGCAGAGGCAGCGTCCGGGTGTCCTGGTATCGGCCGAGATCCTGGTAGAAACCCACGGTTACCAGGTGGAAGGGCTCGTTCTCGGTGTTCTCGATCAGGGCCAGCAGCCCTCCGGACTCGAGCACTGAGCGCAGAGAGCGCAGTGTCCGGTCCAGGTCCCTGGCGTTGTGGAGCACGTTCGCGGCCACGACGACGTCGGCGGAGCCCGGAGCGAATCCCTGGCCGATCGGGTCGCCGTCGATGTCGAAGGTCCGGAACTCGACGAACGGGTAGGCGGCGAGCCTGGGCCGGGCGGCTTCGGTGAAGAAGAGCGACACGTCGGTGAAGGAGTACCGGCAGCGGCCGGCCGGGAGTCTGGCCAGGACCTCGGCTGAGGTCGCACCGGTGCCCGCGCCCACTTCCAGGATCCGTACCGGATCAGCTGCCAGCGCGGCCGCGAACGAGCCAACCGTCTCCGCCAGCACCTGGTTTTCCAGCCGCGCCAGCGGGTTACGGGCGTACATCGCCTCGGTAACCTCCCAGCTCCCGCCGGGCAGCAGGAACTCCCGGAGGTTGACCTCACCCCGGAGCAGCTCGACCTGATGGCGGGCGCACTGGGTGAAATAGTCCGCCAGCGCCCGCGGCGCGCCGTGTGCGGCGAGCCCGGACAGCCCATCGGCCACTTGGCGATCGAGGGCGGCCGGATCCAGCCCGTCCGGGCAGCGGTACCGGCCCTGCGGGTCCGCCCTGGTCAGCACGCCCTCGCGCGCCAGCAGGTCCAGCCACTGCCCGACCAGCGCACTGTAGTCGAGTTTGTTACCGCAGCGTTCCACGATCTGATGGGCGCTGAGGGTCTCCCCGGCCGTCGTGAAGCAGCCGAGCCGGGCCAGCGTCTGCGCGATCAACGGGACGCAGAGGACGTTGAAGGCGCGCAGCATGCTGCGATACTCCGCGAGCTCGGCGGCCAGCGCGACGGTGCTCCGCTCCCACTCGGTCCCGGCCGCCGCGACGGCGGCCGGCCAGTCCCGGACGGCACCCGGCCCGGCGGCCGTGGCGGCGGTGTCATGCCGCTCCGGCACCACGTAAGCGACCAGCTGACGCTTGCCGGTGGCGGGGTTCGCGGCCACGGTGGCCAGGGCTTCGCGGACGCCGGCCTGCCGTTCAAGGACAGCGGCGATCTCGCCCAGCTCGATCCGGTGGCCGTTCAGCTTCACCTGGGAATCCGCCCGTCCTAGGAACTCGATATCGCCTCCCGGCAGGTACCGGCCGAGATCACCGGTCCGGTAGAGGCGCTCACCTGTCCCGGGATGCACGATGAACCGCTCGGCGGTCCGCACCGGGTCGGCCCAGTAACCGCGAGCCACGCCCAGCCCGCCGATGTAGATCTCGCCGGTCACCCAGACGGGGCAGTCGTCGAGCTGGTCGTCGAGGACATGCATGGTCTGGTTGGCCAGCGGCTTGCCGTACGGAATGCGGGTCCAATCCGGCGGCACCTCCTCCACCGGGTACCAGATCGACCAGATGGCCGCTTCGGTCGCCCCGCCCAGGCTGATCACCCGCGCTCCCGGATGACAGCGCCGGACGGCTTCGGGCTGCGTCACCGGAATCCAGTCGCCGCTGAGCAGCACCAGCCGCAACCCGGCGCGAGGCTGAGCAGCGGGCTGACCAGCGGCATCCAGCCACGCCTGCATGAGAGCGGGCACCGAGTTCCAGACGGTCACCTGGTGCCGGGTGAACAGCGCGTCCCAGTGCGCGGGATCGTGAGCACCGCCCGGGAACGGCATGACCGCGGTCGCCCCGGCCGCGAGCGTCCCGAAGACGTCGTAGACGGACAGGTCGAAACTGAGTGAGGAGAGGGCGAGCACACGGTCACCGGGTCCCACCCCGAACCGGGAGTTGATATCCACGATGGTGTTGACGGCGCTGCCGTGCTCGATCATCACGCCTTTCGGTTTCCCGGTGGATCCGGAGGTGAAGATCACGTAGGCAAGGTCGGACGGAGCTGGACCGTCCGGCGGCGGGCTCACCGCGGCCCCGGCCACCAGGGCGTCGGCGAAGGTGACCGGCTGCACGTCGGCGGGCCAGGACAGCGTGTCCCGCAGCACGGGACTGGTAACCGCCAGCCGCACCCGGCCTTCGTCCAGCAGCTGCCAGCGTCTGGCCGTGGGCCAGTCCGGGTTGATGGGCAGGTAGGCGGCGCCGGACTCGGCGACGCCAAGCACCGCGGGCACCACATCCCGGTCCCGCTCCATTACTACCGCGACCAGGCTTCCCGCCCCGGCCCCTTGTGCGGCCAGGTAGTGCGCAAGGCGGTGGGCGCGCTCAGCGGCCTCCCGGTAGCTGAGCTGGCCGTCGTGCGCGATCACAGCCGTCGCCTCAGGCGTGCGAGCGAGCTGGTCGCTGACCAGCTCAGGCAGCGTACGCGGGACGGCAGGGACCGCGGTGGCGTTGGCCCGCCGGCGCTCGGCAGCCTGCCACCCGGGCAGGGCCACGAGGGGGCCCGGGTCGTCCCAGCAGCCGGCGTCCTGGCTCAGCCGGTCGAGCAGTTCGCAGTACGCCGCGAACATGTCGTCGAGCAGGCGCCGCGGGAACAGCTCTTGGACCGCGTCCCAGTTGAAGTACAGGTTCCCGTCATCCTCGGCGACCTGATGATCCAGCGCCACCTGCGGAGTCTGGCTGATCCCGAACCGGAAAGCGCCGAAGAAGCCGCGGCCGCCGAACAGGCCGAAGCCACCGTCCGGGCCGTCCGGTGCCGAGTGCCCGATCACGCTAGTGAACACGACCGGCATGGTGGCGGCGGGCCCGCTACCCTGCCGCCGCGCTCGTTCACGCAGCATCTGCACGCCGCTGTAGGACACGTGCTCGAGATCCCGCATGAGCTGCTGCTGGAGCACCCGCGCACGGACCGCGAACGGCGTGGCGGCCGGCGTGGTGACGGCAAGCAGCACGACTGAGGTGAAGTCGCCGATGACCTCGCCGATCCGCGGATGCAGCGGCGGCCGGTTGAACAGCGACAGGTTCAGCGTGAAGGCGGGCTTATCGGCCCAGCGCCTGAGCACGTCGGCGAAAGCCGTCATGAGAACGGTGGACGGGGTCAGGCCGCGCGTGCGGGCCTGCTGTTTGATCTCCTCCCAGCGATCGCGCGGGACGCTGCCGCGGCGGCGGGCGAACACCGGCCGCGACACCTGCGCGGGGTCGCTCGAAAACGGCAGCGCCGGGGCCGGAGGCAGCGAGTCGAGCCGGTCAAGCCAGTATTCTTTCGCGCGGTCGTACTGGGGGTCCTCCCGCTGGGCCTGCTCGGCCAGGACGTAGTCACGGAACGAGAATTCCAGTGGCTCCGGCGCCCAGCCGGGGTCCTCGTAAAACCGGCGCCAGTCCCGCAGCAGCAGGTAGAGACTGTAGCCGTCGGCGATGAGCAGGTCGATGCTGAGATGCAGCACCAGCTGCGGAGCGGCAAGCCGGGTGACCCGGAACTCGAACAGGGGCCACTGCCCGGCTGGGAACACCTGGTGCGCGAGGCGGGCCCGGATGCGCGCCAGTTCCGCCTCCTGCTGCTGCGGCGTCTGGTCCCGCACGTCGGCGACGGCAATCTGGTAAGGCGGCACCTCGGCCAGGATCTGCTGCTGGCCATCGCTGGTGATGACGGCGCGGAGCATGTCGTGCCGCTCGATCACCTGGCGCAGGCTCGCGGCCAGCCGCGGCACGTCCAGCCCGTCGTCCGCCGTCAGCTCGACGTAGTAGTGCGTGGACACTCCGCCCAGCGCCACCGCGGGATTGCGGCCTACCCAGTAGGCGTGCTGGATATCGGTCAGCGGAAACGGCTCGTGCCGCAGGCCCGGCTGGGCGACCAGCCCGGGGGCGCCACGTTCGGCCGCCTGCGTGCGGCCGAGCAGGGCTTTCAGCTCGTCGCTTCGACCCCGCAGCTCCTCCCGCAGCTGCGGGGTCAGGGCGCCGGGCGGGGCGAGGACGTCGAGACGGCCGTCGACCAGCCGGAGCCTGATCCCGCGCCGGTGCAGCTCCAGCAGGAGATCCTGCACCATCTCCAACCCCTCTCCGCCGTCGGCCGCACCGCTCACGAGCGCGCCGGGTCCACCTCGTTGGTCACCCCGTTGAGCACGTCCGCGACCGCACCTACGTTCGCCTCGCTGAGCACGGTGTGGTGGGTACCGGAGACGGTCACCACCTCCGGCCCGGCACCGGTCAGCCGCGCCCAGCCCCAGTCGTCCGCGGCCGCGCAGGGGTGCTGCGCGAACTCGCTGACCTGTCCCTCAGCCGCGCGGACGACGGTGGTGGCGGTCCGGTACGACTGGGCTTGATAGCCGGAGCAGGCCATGGTGACGCGGCGGAAGACAGCCAGCGCCACGGCCGCGGCCGACGTGTCCAGGGCGCCCGCGTCCTGGCCCTGCTCCCGGACCAGGGCCAGGGCACGTTCCAGGCGCCGGCTGGGCGCCGCCGCCGCGAGCTCGCCGATGGCGGCGGCCGGGACGCCCCCGGCGTCGAATCCAGGCACCACGTCCTCGAGGAACCACAGCAGGATGGCGACCTCGTCGGGGTCACGCTGGGTCAGCGGAGCCGGCGCGTCGACCACGACGAGCCGGTCGACAGCCTCCCCCTGCCGCTGGAGCTGTGATGCCATCTCGAACGCGACCACCGCACCCGAGGACCAGCCGCCGAGCAGGTAGGGGCCGGCGGCCTGGACATCGCGCAGGGCGCGGATGTACTCCGCGGCCATGCCGCCGACCGTGGCCCCCCGCCCGTCCCTGGCGGGATCCGCGGCCTGAAAGGCGTGGAAGGGCCGTTCGGACAGGGCGGCGAGGCCGCGGTAGCACAGGACGTTGCCGCCAGCCGGGTGGACGAAGAACCAAGGTGCTCCTATCCCGGATCGCCGCAGCGTGACCAACGGGGACCAGCCCCGGGCCGGCGCGTCCAGCCACCCGGCGAGCGCGGTGATCGTCCGCCGGTCCAGCAGCACCCCCGGGGCGACCCGGCGCCCGAGCCGCTCGGCCAGCAGCACGGTCATCCGCAGGGCGGCGAAAGACTGCCCGCCCAGCTCGAAGAAATCGTCCTCGGCACCGACGGGGCCGGCGGCCAGGATCTCTTCCCAGATCGGCACCAGCGCGCGCTGCGTGGGCGTGCTAGGTGCCACGTAGCGGCGCTGCCCCGGCCCGGCCGGGCCGACCACGGTCAGCGCCCGGCGGTCAAGCTTGCCGTTGGCCGTCAGCGGCAGCCGGTCCAGCACCGTGATGTAACTGGGCAGCAGGTAACGGGGCAGCGTGCTCGCCAGGAAGTCCCGCAGAGATGCCTCGCTGACGCTGGCGCCGTCGGCTAGGGTCACGAACGCGGCCAGCTGCCGTCCCGAGCCCGACGGCCGCGCCACCACGACCGCCTGGCCGACGGCCGGGTGCCCGGTCAGCGCGTGCTCGACCTCGCCCGGCTCGACCCGGAAACCCTGGACCTTGACCTGGAAATCGGCCCGGCCGAGGAATTCGATGTCCCCGCTGGGCAGGTAACGGCCGAGGTCGCCGGTGCGGTAGAGGCGCTCACCGGTGTCCGGGTGGGTCACGAACGCGACCTTGGTCCTGGCCGGATCGTTGAGGTAGCCGATAGCTACCCCGGTTCCGCCGATGAACAGCTCACCGGTGACCCAGGTCGGGGCGTCCCGGCCGACCTCATCCAGGACGAACCAGCGCTGGCCGGCCAGCGGCTTGCCGTAGGGAATGCTGGCCCAGCCCGGATCGGGCCGGTCCACCGGGTAACAGATCGACCAGATGGACGCCTCGGTCGCGCCGCCCAGGCTGACGACCCGGGCCGCCGGGGCGATCTCGAGGACGCGCTGAGGCAGGCCCACCGGGATCCAGTCCCCGCTCAGCAGCACCAGCCGCAGCTCCGGCAGCCGAACCCCGGCCGCGGCGGCCTCGGTCGTCAGCAGCTCCATGAGCGCCGGCACCGAGTTCCACACGGTGACGCGGTGCGCGCGGGCAAGTTCAAGCCACCGGGCCGGGCCGGCGTCCGGCTCGGGCAGGATCAGCGCTGCCCCCGCCTCGGCCGCTCCGAAGATGTCGTAGACGGACAGGTCGAAACACAGCGACGAAGCGCCAAACAGCACGTCGTCAGGGCCGACCCCGAACCGGCGGTTAACATCCGCGATCGTGGCGAGCGGCCCGCGATGGCTCAGCATCGCGCCCTTGGGCCGGCCGGTGGATCCCGAGGTGTAGATGACGTAGGCCAAGTCGTCCGGCCGCGGGGGGGTACCCAGGACGGTCCGGCCGGGACGGCTGGCGATTTCCCCGCCCACCGCGAGCACGGGGGCGGCGGTGAGGCCGGCCAGCCCGTCCCGCAGGTTGATGCTGGTCAGCGCCGCTGCGGCGGCCGTGTCCGCGAGCAGATACTTGAGTCGCTCGGCCGGCCAGCCGGGGTCGAGCGGGACGTAGGCGGCTCCGGCGATGAGGGCTGCGAATACGGCCACCGCTTGCTCCCAGCCTTTTGGCAGCACCACGGCGACCCGGTCCCCCGGCCGCACGCCCCGTTCACGCAGCCGCGCGGCCAGGCACGTGCTCCGCTCGTGCAGCTCGCCGTAGCCGAGGGTCAGACCCGGGCTGATCACGGCGAGCCGGCCAGGCGCCGCGGCGGCCTGCCGGGCCAGCCCCGCGTGCAGCAGGCCGGGCTCGCCGGGCTCACCGCTGCCGTTGACACGGTCCCGGTGCTCCCGCTGCGCGGCCGGCAGCAAGTCGAAGGCGGGCCGCTGCCAGGCCGCCGCGCCGGACGCGAGCAGGTCCAGCAGGTCACCGAAGGCCTGGTGCATGTCGTCGACGAGCCCGGCCGGGAACATCGCCTCCATGAGGTCCCAGACCAGCCACAGGCTGCCGTCACCTTGCTCCCAGAACTGGCAGTCGAGGAGCACCTGGGGGGTCTCCAGCGTGCTGAAGACCGGCCGGTCCAGATGTCCCATGAACAGGCCGCTGCCGATGACGAACGGGCATGCCGCCTGGCCTGGCGAGCGCCACTCCTGGTTGAGCGCCTGCAGGACTTTGGCCCCGCCCCAGTAGAGGTGGGCCAGATCCGCCATCACCTGGGTGTGCAGCCGCCGGACCCGGTCCGCGAACGGCTCGTCCGGCCGCCAGTCCACCTCCAGCGGGTACAGCGTCGCGAAGTTGCCGAACACCTCGCCGATCTGCGGGTGCAGCGGCAGGCGGCGGGTGACCATGTTGCTGAGCAGGAAGTGCCGGGAACCGCTCCAGCACGACAGGAGCTCGCAGTAGGCTCCGTACACGGCCGAGGTCGGCGTCAGGCCCCTCGAGGTGGCCTGCCGCTTGAACCGCGTCCACACCGGTTCGGGCAGGACAAGCTCACGCCGGGACAACCGGGACCGGGTCTGGGTGCCAACCCCGGTCGCCAGCGGGATGGCCGGCGGCCGGGGCAGGCCCGGGATCCGCTCACGCCAGTACTTCTCCGAGGTCCGGCCCGGCTCTGACTCCTCCAGCTCGGCCAGCGCCAGCAGGCAGTCGCGGTAGCTCAGCTCCAGCTCGGGCCGCGGCTCACGGGGATGACGGTAACAGTGCAGGGCGCTGTCGAGGAACCGGCCGGTGCCCGGGCCGTCGACGAAGAAATTGTTATGGTTGTAGTGCAGCCTCGCCCGGCCCTCGTCGTACCAGGTGATTTCGGCCGCCAGCCATGGCCAGCGGTCCAGCGGGAGCTCGCTGCGCTGCATCCGCGCCCGGACCCGCTCGATATGGTCACGTACCTCACCCTCCGCGTGGTGCCTCAGGTCCGTCACTCCGACTCGCATCGGCCCGGGGTCGCGCACTGTCTGCAGCGTCAGGTCATCGCGCAGCACGACGATGCTGGCGCGCTGCCGGCGCAGCGCCTCGTTCAGCGCCCGCGCGAACCGGACCGGATCCAGCTCGGGGAAATCAAGTTCCATGTACTGGTGGGGACGGACGTGGTACTCGAATCCCTCCTGGCTCCCCACCAGGTAGGACATCTGCAGGTCGGACGGCGCGAAGGGGTGAAAAAGCTCGGCGGGCCGCGGGACCAGCCGGGGGCCGCCGGGCGGACCGTGGTCCCGGTCCTGGACCTCGGTCAGCCAGTCCGCCAGGGCCGCTTTGTGCTGTGCGATCCGCTCGCGCAGGTCCGCCGTCAGCCGTCCGCTGGGGGCGCTCACCTTGAGCTTGCCGTCGGTGAGCAGCGACAGCTTGACCCCCCGGGCCGCGAGCTCGGTGAGCAGAGCGGTGGCGGCGGCCGGCGCAGGCCCGGCGGACGGATCCGGAGCTGGCATTACCCGGGTGCCAGCGGCAGTGACTCGAACCCGCGGACATGAATGTTGTGCCGCCGCTTCGGCGGGCCGGCCATCCGCAGGCCCGGAAAGCGGGTCACCAGCGCGGTGATGGCGATGGGAGCTTCCAGGCGGGCCAGGGGAGCGCCCACGCAGTGATGGATCCCGCGGCCGAACCCGAGGTGGTTGTTGGGGTTGCGGGCCAGGTCGAGCTGGGAGGGATCGGCAAACGCCCGCGGGTCGCGGTTGACCGCGCCGATGACCACGCCTACCGTCTGGCCCTGGCGGAGCACCTGGCCGCCTAGCTCGATGTCCTCCGTCATCACCCGCCCGGCGACCTGGACCGGGGCGTCATAACGAAGCAGTTCCTCGGTCGCGGTCTTGATCAGCTCCGGCTCGGCCCGCAGCCGGGCCAGCTGGTCCGGGTACTGCAGCAGCGCATGGATACCGTTGGCGACCAGGTTGGTCGCGGCTTCCAGGCCCGCCATCGTGAGGACCACGCACATCTCAAGGATTTCCCTGGAGGTGAGCCGCTCGCCGGATTCTTCCGCCTGGACCAGGGCGCTGATCAGGTCGTCCTCGGGCTGCCTGCGGCTGCTCGATGATCTCCTGGAAGTAGTGCTCCAGGCTGATGCGGTCCTCGGCGCCTTCGCCTGACTTCAGGCGGTGGCTGACCGGATCGATCGTCTCGATGACGGTCGTCACCCAGCGGCGGAACGTCTCGTGATCCTCCGGCGGAATGCCGAGCAGACGCGCTAGGACGATCGCGGGCAGCGGCCCGGCTACGTCTGTCACCAGGTCGAATTCGTCCCGCCCGGCCACGGCCGTCAGCAGGTCGTCGACCAGGGTGGCGACTTGCTTGCGCTGCTGCTCGACCCGCCGCGCGGTGAAGGCGTGCTGGACGAGGCGGCGCAGCCTGGTGTGGTCGGGAGGGTCGGTGAACGGCAAGCCGCGCGGCTGGATGCCGCCTTCCGGCCAGGGGATGCTGTTATCGGCGAGGGCCCGGTTGGAGGACACCTTCTCATGGCCGAACACGGCCATGGCCTCCTGGTGCCCGGTGATCAGCCACCGGCCCAACTCCTCGACCCACAGGACCCGCCCCCGGTCGCGGAGGGCGTCGTAGACCGGGTAAGGGTCGGTGACGAATGCGTCCCCCGCGAGCAGAGCCGCGATGTCGTTCACGACGTTTCCCCGGCCACGGCCAGCGCCTCCTTCATCCGGCTCGCGTGCCCGCGCAGGTCATCGAGAATGAAATCGAAGATCTCATGAAGCTGCTTGGTCCCGTCGGTGAGATCTCCGGCCGATGGGGGGACGATGTCGAGCTGCTCGTCGGTCAAGGCCCGGATCGTCCGGCCGAGCTCATCCTGGCCATGTCTGAGCGCCGCGGCGGTGCTGGCCGCCGTCGGATCCGCTGCCCTCTCGCCGTTCGCGGGTCCCGGTCCGGAGGCGGCGGGCGGCTGCCCCGTCACCGCGGCCGCCCAGCCGAGCACGAGGTCGGTCCCGTCGCGCAGGTGCGCCAGCACACCGCCGACGGTGTGCCCCTGGGGGTCGTGGCACGCAGTCACCAGATCCGTCTGCTTAAGGCCGGATACCAGGCCAATCACGTCCGCGAACTGCTCATCGAGCCGGGCCGCAAGCTGCTCTCCGCGTTCGCTCACCTGGCTGCCTCCTCATCGCTTAATGGACCTCAGTAAGGGCGGCGCCACCGGTATGCCAAACAGCCCGCGGGGCGTTCAAGTGCGGCAATTAAGCACTTGGCATTGCCCAGATGCGGCGGGCTGTGAGCTTGCCGCTTAAAGTGTCCTGCGCCGGCCGGCCTTTCCTGTGGCGCCGCTCATGTGTCTGGCCAGAATGAATCAGGAGCCAGTGATCGGCAAGGCCGACGGGCTCACACGCTGCCCGCAGGTATTCGCGAATGGCGAGCCGACGGTGGAAGGAGCTGACCTTGCCCGTCCTCGC
>CABEDN010000897.1_pt1 | contig 15205 bp, 9 predicted proteins | sample 3423051 | NCBI WGS metagenome assembly CABEDN01 (sample SAMEA5534330, study PRJEB31848) | metagenome | biome: tundra; feature: field; material: soil | place: USA | collected 2013-05 | depth 0.15 m
TTACCACGATTACCGTAGGCTGCTCGCTAGCGAACTCGGCCTAGACCCGTCGCCGGCGCTCCGGGATCTGCAGGCCCGCATCCTCCGCCACGACCTGGCCGCCGCGCCGCAGCCAGCGCGCCGCCGGGTGCCCGCAGCTCCGGCCTGGCTCGTCACGTCCACGGCATTCGTCGGCCGAGAAGGCGAAACCGCCGCTCTGCTCGAGGCCGTCGGGGCTCACCGCCTGGTCACCGTGACCGGCACCGGCGGGGTGGGCAAGACCCGGCTTGTCGCCGAGGCGCTGGGTAGCCTGACCGAGCGCTACGGCCTGCCGGCCACCGTGACCGAACTGGCAGGCGCCACCACCGGACAGGCCGACGCCGCAGTGGCGGCGGCACTCGGCCTCGGCGCCACCGGTTCGGTCCGCGCGGCGATCCTGGAATACCTCAGCATCTCCGCGGGCCTCCTGGTCCTGGACAACTGCGAGCACGTACTCAGCGACACCCGCGCGCTGGCGGGAGACATACTCCGCCGCTGCCCCGGCATCCGCGTGGTGGCAACCAGCCGGCACCGCCTCGGAATAGCCGCCGAGCAGGTGCTGCCCCTCGCGCCGCTCCCGGTGCCCGACCCGGAAGCGCCGCAGCGGGCCGCGCTCACAGCCGCAGTGCGGCTGTTCGCCGACCGGATTCGCCGGGTCCGGCCCTCGTTCGCGCTTACCCCGGACGCGCTGCCTGTAGTTGCTGACATCTGCCGCCGGCTTGACGGCCTGCCGCTCGCGGTGGAGCTGGCGGCAACCCGGGCGGCCGCGCTGGGCCTCGGGCCGCTCCGCAGCCGGCTCGACGACAGCCTCGACCTGCTGGGCGAGGAAGGACGGCCCCGCCACTACCGGCTGCGGGCCGTGGTCGACTGGTCCTACCGGCTGCTCGGCCCCGCAGACCGCCGGCTGCTCGGCGCGCTGTCAGTCTTCGGCGGCGACTTCGACCTCGAAGCGGCCGAGCACGTGGCTGACCCCGTCGCGGTCGGCTCCGTCGCACTCGCGCTGGCCCGGCTCGTGGAGTCCTCGCTGGTCGCGGCCAGCGAAACGGGGGACGGCACGGCCTACCGGCTGCTCATGATCGTCCGGGCTTACGCGGCCGAGCGGCTGGCCGGCACCGGGCAGGAGCAGATGGCGCGGCTCGCCCATGCCCGCTGGGTCGCCTCGATAGCGGAGACCGCCGCCCGGGAGGCCACCGGTCCCGGCTGCGCAGCCGCGCTGGCCCGGGTCGCCCGCAACCGGGCCGACGTCGGCGCAGCCGCGCGCTGGGCGCTTCACTCCGGCCGTCCCGGCCTGGCCGGACGGATCACCGGTGCCCTCAAGCTATGCCCGCACTGGCGGCCAGACCCTGAACTCATCGCCCTGATCGGCGAGGTCGCCCGTGACCCAGGGATACGGCGGTCATCCGCCGCGGCGCTGGCCCTGGCCGCTGGCGGGCTGGCCGCCTGCGACACCGGGGAACTCGCGGAGGCCGAGCGCCTGGGCACCGAAGCGCTGCAGCGCGCCGCCGACCCTGCCGAGCGCTTCCTGGCCATGCTCTGCCTCGGCATCGCGACGCTCTACCGAGGTGATCATGACCGTTCGCTGTCGTGGTGGGGGCAGATCGCCGCCGACACCAGCTTCCCGCCTGCGCACCGGGCCGAAGGGCACGCCACGCTGGCGCTGCTCGCCTGCTACGGCGGGGACCTCGATGCGGCCAGGGAACATGCCGCCCAGGCGCGCATCGCCGCTGAGGCCGCGGGGGCCAGCGGATACCAGGCCTTCGCGACCTACGCGGCCGGCGAAGTCGCCCTCCTGCAGAACCCGCAGACGGGCGTCGCGCTGCTGCGCGCCGCCGCAGCCGAAGCCGGCAGCACCGGCGCCACCCAGGTGGTCCCGGTGGCACGCATCGCCCTAGCCGCCGCGCTCACCAGGCTCGGCCACCACGAAGAGGCGCTGGCGCTTTTCCCCCCGCTGCTGCACCAGGCCCGCCGGGAAGGCAACTGGCCCCAGCTGTGGACGGCGCTGCGCATCTTCGCCGAACTCCTCGTCAGCCTCGACCAGCACGAGACAGCAGCCGTGCTGCTCACCGCCGCCCGTCAGTCAACGTCAGCGCCCGCCGTATCCGGCGAGGACGTAGAGCGCTACCGGCAGCTCCAGGAGCAGATCAGCCAGAAGACGGGCCCCGACGTCCTCGACCAGATCACCGCGCTGGCCCGCGCGCTGCCACGCGCCCAGGTCGTCGACCGCGCGCTCGCCGCGCTCGACGACCTGGCTAGCTGAGCGGGGAGTCCAGATCTGGCTGATCTGCGCCGCCGTACCGCACAGCCAGCGCAGATGTCAGCCGCACAAAATCGATCTGTTATTGCGTTACGACTCAGGTATAGGCCGCGATGGTGACATCGGGTTACCGAGGGTCGCAGTACGCCGGGCAACTCGGGCTCACGCAAGGCGGTCGCGGAGGACGGGCAGATCGCTTCGCTGCTTCCGTCTTGCTCCCCGGGAAGGGGCATTTCAGCGTGACTTCTTGCGGCCACGACCTGCGGCACGTGTCTGAGCTGCGAGGACTTCCGTGCCGGAAACCTGGGCGCCGGGGGACATGCGCTTGCCTGCATGCAAGAGGTCAAAGATTATCTCTATGATCGAAATATTCCTTTGAGCTGCGAAAACGTGGAGCTTAGGGGATTCGAACCCCTGACCTCTTGCATGCCATATAAATATTTATCGTTTCGCAATGTGGCTGGATATGGTTCTACGGGGAGCTTTAATCGCTGGACGTCGCCTGCCGTAGCCAGGTATCGCCGCTCGCTTGCTCCCCGTCTTGCTCCCCTGCGGGGGACTTTCATGCAGTGCGCCCCAGGTCAGTCCGACGGGCCAAAGCCATGCGAAATCCCTGTCGTATCGGCTCTCCTGCGTGGATGACCGCCAGGGCAGGTAACACCCATGCGGCACCATACGGCCTCGGCGGCGATGCCCGCTGCGGTGCCGCCGACGAGAGCATCCGCACCGGGCAGGATGAAGGCCCTGCACCGGCATCGGCTGTCCGCACGTCGCGCCTTACATTTAGGGTTGTATAATAAACCTAAATAAGGAGGAGTGATGTCAAGGGTTATCCGCCGCCACTGGCCGGGCAATCCGGGTGCCCTGTCACGACGCGGGCGGGCTCCCTGCGACTACGAGGCTTACAGCCCCGACCTGCTGGCCGGCAGGCGCTTCGCGCTCGACGGCGATGTGGCGGCGGATGTCGCAGACGCTGAGACCGCCATCACCAGGCTGAACGTGCAGGCGTCCGCCCTGGCGGACACCGAGGCCCTGGCGCGCCTCCTGCTGCGGGCCGAATCAGTCGCCTCATCACGGATCGAAGGGCTCGAGATCGGCGCACGGCGCCTGCTCCGCGCGGAGGCAGCCAGGGAACTAGGCGAGCCAACCCGCGACGTCACAGCCGTGGAGGTTCTCAGCAACATCGACGCCATGAGCGCAGCCATCGCCGAGATCGGGCCGGGAGACCCGATCAGCCCCGGCACCCTGCTGGTCTTTCACCAGCGACTGCTCGAGACCACCCGCCAGGCCAGGTACGCGGGCAGGTTCCGGGAGAAACAGAACTGGATCGGCGGCAGCGATTACAACCCCTGCTCGGCGGCCTTCGTCCCGCCCCCGCCCGAACTCGTGCCCAAGCTGATCGAAGACCTATGCGCGTTCTGCGCCAGCGAATCACTGCCCGCAGTGGCCCAGGCGGCCATCGCGCATGCCCAGTTCGAGACCATCCACCCGTTCGCCGACGGGAACGGCAGGACCGGCCGGGCGCTCATCCAGCTCGTACTCCGGCGCCGGGGCCTGGCCACCCGGGTCCTGCCGCCCGTCTCTCTGGTCCTGGCCACCCGGTTCAGCGACTATATCGACGGGCTCACCGCAACCCGCTACCGCGGGCCGGCAACAGGCCAGGCCGCCCACGCCGGCCTGAACCTGTGGGTGAGCAGATTCGCGGACGCCTGCCAGCGCGCGGTCCGCGACGCCGCCTCCTTCGAAAAACGCATCCAGCAGATCCAGAGCCAATGGCGCACCAGGCTAGGACGCGTCCGCGCGAACTCCGCCGTCGACCTGCTCATCACGTCGATCGCCGGGGCACCAGTCCTCACCGCCGGCGCAGCCGCCACGCTGATCGGCCGCAGCTATCCGCAAGCCAATGCGGCGATCCAGCGCCTCGCATCCGCCGGGATCTTGTCCCAGACCAACGTTGGCCGGAGAAACCGCACCTTCGAAGCCCCGGAGATCATCAACGCGTTCACCGACCTGGAACGCCAGCTCGCCAGCCCGGACGCAGACACCCGGACTTCCGAGCCCGCCCGGCCCGTACCATCCCGAAGGCCAGCATCGAATTAAGGCTTACACCACAAGCCTAAATAAGGAGCAGGCCGGTTAAGGTCAGCCAGCCCATCCCAGCAGGACGAAGCGGTGATCCCAACCGGGAAGTCCACTGAGGCAAGATCCAGTAATCGAGCCCCACCGGACGACTTTTTATCCTGGGGCGAGATCGGAAACGGCAACGCAACGTAGCCAACCCCTGGTAGGACCTTCGACCGACTAGGAAACTGTGATGGGTCCGCTAGTTGGCATTGAGGAACGTCAGCACCGCGAGCACCCGACGGTGATCCTCGTCGGTGGCAGGCAGCTGGAGCTTCGCCAGGATGCTGCGGACATGCTTTTCGACGGCGCCCTCGCTGATAAACAGCCGATGGGCGATTCCGCTGTTCGAACGGCCTTCGGCCACGAGAGAGAGCACCTCCCGCTCTCGTGCGGAGAGCACGGCGAGCGGGTCGGTCCGACGTTGCTGGCCCAGCAGCTCCTGAACGAGGACGGGGTCGATCACGGCACCGCCGAGCGCGATCCGTTCAAGAGCATCGACGAGATCCTCGACCCTTAGGATCCGGCTCTTGAGCAGATAGCCGACGCCGTCGCCGCTCCGGAGAAAGTCGATCGCGGTCTCGACCTCAACGTGCCCCGAGAGGAGCAGGATTCCAATCTGGGGGAACTCGCTGCGAATCACGCGCGCTACATCGATGCCCTCAAAGGTATTGGTCGGCGGCATCCGGATGTCTACGACCACGAGGTCAGGATGTCCGGCACGCACCGCTTCAACCAGCGTCCGGGCGTCGCCGACGCGCTCGATCACGTCGTAACCTGCCTCGCCGAGAAGCATTACGAGCCCCTCGCGCAGCAGGACATCGTCATCGGCCACGACGACCCGGCGCCTGACGCCTGTCGACGGAGCTGGGGGCATGCCTGAACCTTACATCCCGGTAAGTGCTGGCTCCCCCAGCTAGTCACCAGTCGGCTTCGGCACCAGGCACCGCGGTTTCTTGGTGCTAGCAGGAGCCCGGCTCGCCCGGTAGCGACAGGACCTGAAGCGCGCTGGCCGCAATGACAAGCGGACACGCCGCCATCATCGTTGAGTCAGGTGGCCTGGTACGTGAGCGGAAAAGGAGCGACCGGTGAGTGAAACGATACGCGTAGAGGATGTCGTCCCGCCGCCGCTGACGGAATCATTGCCGCGACCGCAGCCCGGATCACTGCTCGGACGGGACCAGAAGATGGCGCTGATCAACGAGTTCCTCTATCGCGCGGCGAGCGGAGGTGACGCGATGCTGCTGATCGGCGAACCTGGGGTCGGCCAGAAAATGCTCCTGGATGTGGACGCGGATCCTGCGATGGCCTACGAGGTTTGGGTCCTGCGCACCGTCGAGGGGACCCGGGTGGTAGACCTGAAGCCGAGCGCGCACACGCTGACGTTCCCTCATCCGCGGCTCCGTGCCGTCATTAGTGAGTTGTCATCCGCAGATGAGCGACGTGTTCCGGCGCGGCGGCTCGCGGACGCCGCCTTCGCTAGCGCGAACGTCACCGGCGATCTCCACCGCGCCGAAACTCTGCTCGCCGAGGCCGATCTCACCGCGTCGGTCGAAACCGCGACGGCCGCGTCGTGTGTGCTGCTTCACGGCGACGGTGACGTGGCCGCCGCCCACCGTGTGCTGCTGCGGGCGATCGAGACCGCAGACGGACGGGACATTAGCCTGACGGCCGCCGAGGGGGCGTTGCGGACCTTGCTCCTGGTGTGTCACTTCGGGGGTCGCGCCGAACTGTGGGAACCGCTCGACCGCTACCTTCTCAACTTCGGTCCCGACCTCGCAGCGAGCCTGTCCCTGAGCGCTACCCTCGTCGCCGATCCAGCGCGAAGCCCCGGGGCCGCGCTCGACCGCCTCGACGCCGAAATCGAGTCACTCCCCCGCCTGGCCGACCCGGCCGAGATCGTGCGGATCGCTGGCATGTCGGCCTTCGTCGACCGGTTGCCGCACTGCCGGCAGGCACTGCGCCGGGTGGCCCGCGACGAGCTCGACGGCGGCGCCGTCACCTCGGTTATCTACGCAGACACCTTGCTGGCGCTTGAGGCGTATATTACCGGGCAGTGGGACGAAGCCCAGCGGCTCGCGGAGGCCGCCGCCGAATTGTGTGAAGCCCGCGGCTACCAGCTCCTGCGCTGGAACGCGCAGGCCGTGAGGGCGTTCCTGGCGGCGGGCCGGGGCGACGCCGCGCTGGCCCAGGCGATGGCCGACGAGATGATCCGATGGGCAGCACCTCGCGGCGTGCGACACCTGCACACCGGCGCCCGGTACGCGTGCGTCCTCGCGGCGCTGGCGCGGTCTGACTTCGAGGCGGCGTATCACCACGCCACCAAGATCAGCCCGGCCGGACAGCTGGCGGCGTACGAACCGCATGCGCCGTGGGTCATGATGGACCTCGTCGAGGCGGCGCTGCGCACCGGTCGCACCAGCGAAGCAGCCGCGCACGTCCGCGCGATGCAGGAGTCCGGCGTCGGAAAAGTCTCATCGCGCCTGGCCATGCTGGCGGGTGCCGCCGCCGCGATGATCGCTCCGGACGATGAGGCCGCCGAGCTGTTCGACCTATCGCTAGCGACCAGCGACGCCGAACGGTGGCCGTTTGACATGGCGCGTGTGCAACTGCTTTACGGCGAGCGCCTTAGGCGCTCGCGCGGAATGACGGAGGCGCGAGTCCACCTCATGGCGGCCCTCGAGGGCTTTCGGCGACTCGGCGCCAAGACGTGGGCGGAGCGGGCCGCCGTGGAACTCCGCGCTACGGGGCAGACTCGATCGCAAGGACGGCAGCAGGATCGCGAGGCGCTGACACCGCAGGAACTCGAAATCGCGATGCTGGCCGCCACCGGCCTGAGCAACAAGCAGATCGGCAGCCGCCTGTTCCTGTCCCACCGCACCGTAAGCGCCCACCTGTACCGGGTCTTTCCGAAGCTGGGGGTCACCTCCCGCGCGGCGCTACGAGACGCGCTGCAGCACCAGCTGGCCGAGTGAACCGGACTCCGCCTCTGGTCAGCGCGTCAGGCCGGCGCGTCGAGGGTTGTCGATCCGAGCGGCCCCGGGTCGAGGTTGGCCGTCTCACCGTGCGTCGGGATCCGCAGCGCGATCAGGTAAAAGACGACGCCCGCCAGGCCGCCGACGACCCAGGAGATGTCGGTCCCTCCCAGGGTCTTGACCAGCGGGCCGACGTAGAAGGTCTGATCGATGAACGGGACCTGCACGGCGACCGCGAGGACGTAGGCGATCAGTCCGCGCCACAGGAAGCCCCCGTAACGACCACGCGGCGTAAAAAATGACGCGACGTCATAGTCGCCGTGCCTGACAAGGTAATAGTCAGTGAGGTTGATCGCGGACCACGGGATGAATACGTACAGGAGCACGTTGAGAAAGTTCGACAGGTTGTTGACGAACTGCCGGTAACCGAGCAGCGCGCACCCAGTGCCTGCGGCGATCACGAGCAGCGAGCCGATGACACGCACCGAGACCGAACTCCGCACGTTCTTGACACAGCTGACGATGCTCGCCACCGCGAGCATGCCGGTGTAGGCGTTGGCGACGTCGGACCCGATCAGGCTCACCCCCATCACGGGCAGCGCCCAACGGCCCGCGATATCCCCGACCGCAGCTACCGTCGACGATGCGTGCGGGAGCAGTCCGGTGATGTAGGCGCCCAGGATCGCGCAGAAGATCTGCGGGATCGCGCAGCCGAGGACCACGGCCCAGAACGTCTTGGTCTTGCTGACCGCTGCTGGCAGGTAACGCGAGTAGTCAGAGACGTACGGCGCCCAGCTCACCATGGCGATCACGAAAATCCCGGTGGCTCCCATGAAGAGCGCGAACGAGGGGGCACGGGTGCTGGCCACGGCTCCGGTCAGGCCGCCGCGCAGGATCGCCTGGATGAACACGATCACGAACGTGACCCCGAGGATGACGGTCATCCAGCGCTGAAAGAGATGGATCCAGTCGTAGCCGTAGATCGTGAGGACGACCACAGGCACCGTCAGGATCGCGATCCAGCCCGGAATGTTGATGGAGCTGACCAGCAGGTTCATGGCATCGGCTTGGATCACGAGCTGAGCGGCGAGGAAACCGAAGTCGAGAACGATCGACGCGGCGAACACCAGCACAGCGCCGTAGAAGCCGAACTGCCCGCGGCTCTGGATCATCTGCGGAACGCCCAGCTTCGGCCCCTGTATCGCATGGAAGCCGACCAGGACCAGACCGATGACGACCCCGAGCACGATAGCGATGCACGCCCAGAGAAAGTCCAAACCCATGAACACCACCACGCCGCCGAGGACAACGGGAAAGATGTTCGCATTCAGGCCGAACCACAAGGTGAACTGGTCACGAATCCGGCCGTGACGCTCCTCGGGCGGGATGTGATCGATCGACCGGCTCTCGATCTGGCCCAGACTCTCCGGGTGCTGCCGCGGCTGGTCTGCCATGGGACGTTCTCGCCCTTCCCCCGTCGGCTGTGCCGAAAATGATCAGCATCGCAGCTGGACCTGCCCGTGTCTGTGCCGCCAGCGGGCGATCGGCGAACCTGCTGGCAGGTCCGACCCAGGTAGTGCTAGCTGGATTGCGTCAACGCACGCGGTTGGGAGACTGGGATAGTGACCCTAAGCTGTCTGATCATCGATGACAGCGAGAAGTTCCTCGCCTCGGCTACTCGCTTGCTCTCCCTGCAGGACGTCAGCGTTATCGGGCAAGCATCTTCTGGAGACGAGGCGCTCCGGCTCGCAGCGGCGCTCAGCCCGGACGTTACTCTCGTGGACGTCGAGCTCGGCGACGAGGACGGGATCGAGCTGGCTCGGCGGTTGACGTCGAGTGGCTTGTCCGCGATGGTAATTCTCATATCGCTACGCGACCGCAATGAGCTCACGGAGCTGATGGCGGGAAGTGGCGCCATCGGTTTCCTGCGCAAGGATGCCCTCGATGCTCAAGCGGTCGCGGACCTGATCGCCCAACGGAGACAGAGAAATGTCGCGCCAGAGCCTCCGCACGTCAGCTGAGACCACCGAGAGCCTGAGTCAGGTTCTCGGTGAGGAGGCCGCGCTCCGGCGGGTCGCCATGCTCGTGGCCGAGCAGGCCCCGCAACCCGCTGTGTTCGAAGCCGTAGCCGCCGAAGCGAGCAAGCTGTTCGCTCCGGCGCAGGTTCAGATCGCACGCGTCGACGATCCGGCGGAGCTGGACAAGACGATCGAGCAGATCGCCCGGGCGACCGGGACCGATTGCGCCATCGGTGTTCCGATCGTCGTTGGCGGGACGACGTGGGGCGCCCTGGTCGCGGTTTCGACCACCTCCGAACCGCTCGCCACCGGGTCCGCGGCGCGGCTCGCCAACTTCAGCCAGCTGGTGGCCAGTGCCATCGCGAGCGCGCAGGCGCGCGAGGAGCTGCGTGGCCTGGCGGAACAGCAAGGAGCGTTGCGACGGATCGCGACGCTGGTCGCGCAGGGCGCCGAACCGCAGGCCGTATTCACCGCGGTCGCGGTTGAGGCGGCCCGGATTCTCGGCGTGGGGGCCGTTGCCCTGCTCAGCTACGACGCGAACAGCGGGACGTTCACCAAGCTCTTCGGGACGCATCGTGACAGATCCGCAGCGCCGAACGGAACTCGCTGTCTGGTAGAGGAGTGCCCCTACGGAGCCTTGGTCCTGGCGACCGGCCGTCCAGCGAGAGTCGACGACTGGGCAGACGCTCCAGGACCAATCGCGGCCAGGTACCGGGAACTCGGGTACGGTCAGGCGGTCGCGGCGCCGATCATCATCGACGGTTCCGTCTGGGGGTGCATCGGGGCGTACGGGGAAGCCGACGAGATACTTCCGCCCGGCTGCGAAACGCGACTGGCCGATTTCACTCACCTGATGGCCACGGCGATCTCGAACGTCCAGGCGCGCCAGGCACGCGACGAACATCGCAGCCTGGCGGAATCGCAGGGCGCACTGCGACGGGTCGCGACGCTGGTCGCGCAGGGCGCCGAACCCAAGGCCGTCTTCACCACGGTCGCGGTCGAGGCGGCCCGGATTCTCGGCGTGGGCGCCGTCAGCCTCATCGCCTACGACGCGGACACGGAGATGTTCACCAAGATCTTCGGGACGCACGGCGAGCGGTCCCCGGTACCTGACGGAGCTACCTGGCCAGTGGAGGAATGCCCCGAAGGAGCCTTGGTGCTAGCGACCGGCCGACCAGCCAGAGTCGACGACTGGACAGGCGTTCCCGGATCACCCGCGGCCAAGCACCGGGAAGAAGGCTTCGGCCAGGCGGTCGCCGCGCCGGTCATCATCGACGGCTCGATCTGGGGCTGTATCGCCGCCTACGGCGAAGCCGACGAGATTCTTCCGCCCGGCTGCGAAACGCGGCTGGCCGACTACACCAACCTGATGGCTACGGCCATCGCCAACGCCCAGGTGCGCGACGAACTTCGCGGCCTGGCGAAGCAGCAGGGTGCGGCGCTGCGCCGGGTCGCGACGCTGGTCGCCCAGCAGGCCTCGCCACCTGCGATCTTCAACGCGGTCGCGGGCGAGGCCAGCCGGGCCCTTGGAGTTCCGCGCGTCGATGTCGGCCGCTGTCACGAAGACGGGTCCATGACCTTGCTCGGCTCGACCGGCCGACCCGTCCGATCGGACGATCACGCGTTCTCCGAGAGCGAGAAGTACGTCGCGCGAAAGGTGATGGAGACCGGACGCGCCGCGCGGACCGATGATCGGACGACGCCGCCCGCACCGAACGCGGCGGCCGCCGATGAGGAGGGCTTCCGGTCCGTCGTCGGCGCGCCGATCTTGGTGGAGGGCGCCCTGTGGGGAGTGATCGTGGTGCTCGCCGGCGAGATCCTCCACGACGATACGGAAACGCGGCTCACCGACTTCACGCACCTCGTCGCCAGCTCGATCTCCAACGTCCATGCCCGCAACAACCTGATCGCGTCGCGAGCCCGGATCGTCACCGCTAGCGACGAGACGCGACGCCGGATTGAACGCAACCTCCATGACGGGATCCAGCAGCGGATCCTCGCACTCGGCCTTGACCTGCGGGCCGTGCGTGCGGGATTCCCGTTGCCGCGCGAGGCCCAAGCGGGGCTGGACGAGGTAGCCCGCGACCTCGAGGGCGTGCTCGAGGAGATCCGGGGCTTCTCCCAGGGCCTGCATCCGGCGTTGCTAGCCCGCTCGGGCCTCGCTCCATCCTTGCGGGCGCTGGCCCGTCGATCGCCGATCCCGGTCCACGTCGATGTCGCCGGGGGGCCGCGGCTCCCCGAACCGGTCGAGACCGCCGTCTACTACGTCGTCTCCGAGGCGCTCGCCAACGCCGCCAAGTACTCGCAGGCCTCGGAGGTCTCGGTGACCGTCGTCCCGGGCCACGCGGAGGTTCGAGCCACTGTCGCCGACGACGGTGTCGGCGGAGCGGCACTGGCCCGCGGTTCGGGGCTGATCGGGCTGATCGATCGCGTCGAGGCGCTGGGCGGGAGGTTCGCGTTGGAGAGCCCAGTCGGCCGGGGCACGACCATCTCGATCGAGCTGCCACTCGCCGCCCAGCCGGCGGCCGAGCAACCCACGCTCTGATCACGGTCATTCGACCGAAGCAATTAGCCGCACAGCGCGCCTTCTCAAACTGGGTGGGCGACGGCGCTTATTAGTCAGATGACCGATGTAGATCCAGTCGGCACCTGCCACCTTTAAAGTGCGATTTTAAAGTCCGGCGAGTGAATCGCTTGCCTGGCTCTAAGGAGGAGCACGTGCTGGTGCCTAGTCGGGCGAAACATGCCAAACCAGAACAGCTGCCTGAGATCGATCCCATCGACCACTGGGACGTGGCGATGGCCAACGCGACCGCCCATCTCCGCAGCGCCTTCCATCTCATCGCCGCGCTGGATACTCCGTCCGCCGCCGCTCCGGGAAGCTTCTCGTTCGAGCTGGCCTTCCGAAACTTGTGCACCACGCTTATCGCGCTAGACGACTGCTGCAATACCGTCTGGACGAGTCCCAGGACTGGCATCGTGATACTCGAACGCAACGAGTCATTTGACTGATGCCCGCCTTTAGCAGAGTGCCGCATAATGATAAACGTGCGCCACCTGAGTCTTTCTGGCCGCAGATTCCGGCATTTGCCACTGCGCCCCCGGCGTACGCCGACGAAAGGGAGATGCGAATGTCAGGAAGCCAGGCCGGCCGGCGATCAGGCGCCAGGCGCAACACCAGGATCGGCGCGATCGGGGCGCTGGCTGTCGTCGCCGCATCCGTCATCGTCCATGGAGCCGTCGCCGGCCCGGCTCCGACGACATATGCGCGCGTCGGGTCGCGACTGGTGGTGGCCACCACCGACGGATCGATCCGGGGCAAGCCGGCCGGCGCCACGGACGAATTCCTCGGCCTTCCCTATGCGGCTCCGCCCACCGGTCCGCTGCGCTGGCGCCCTCCGCACCCGCCGGCCCGGTGGCGCGGAATCCGCGAGGCGACGCAGTTTGCCCCGCACTGTCCCCAGCCGACCTCATACTTCGGCGTGGCCAGCACATCGGAAAACTGCCTGTACCTGAATGTCTTCGTCCCGTCGGCAGGCAGCAACCACCCGCTGCCCGTCATGGTGTGGCTGCCCGGTGGGGCACTGCTCGTCGGCGAGAGCAACGACTACAACCCGGCTGGCCTAATGCGCCGCGGCGTCATCGTCGTCACGGTCAACTACCGGCTCGGCGCGCTCGGCTTCCTAGCCCATCCGGCCCTCGCCAGCACGCCGGGCGGGCCTTCCGGTAACTACGGCCTGGAGGACCAGCAGGCAGCGCTGCGCTGGGTGCAGGCCAACATCGGCCGGTTCGGCGGCAACCGGCGCAACGTGACTCTCTTCGGTGAGTCCTCCGGCGGCCTGAGCGTCCTAGCGCAGCTCGCCTCTCCCGGCGCGCGCGGGCTTTTCTCCCGTGCCATCGCCGAAAGCGGCACCTACAACCTGACCCAGACGCCGCTGGCCACCGCCGAAGCCGCGGGCAAGGCATTCGCCGCCAAGGCGGGTTGCGCCAGCCAGACCGCGGCATGCCTGCGAAGCCTGCCGGTTAAGGCCATTGTCGAGAACGAGAATTTTGCCGGGTACCGGCCGGACATCGACGGCAGCGTACTCACTCAATCGATAGGTTCCGCGTTGGCCGACGGACAGTTCAACCGCGTGCCGGTGATCAGCGGGACCAACCGCGACGAGCGGCGGTTGTTCGTCGCGCAGTCCCAGTTGCCACCGGAGGACGGCCCTCCGGTCACGGCGGCGAACTACCGGGCCATGATCGGCGCCATGCTCGGTGTCCCCGCGACCGCCGCGTCGGCCATCGCCGCCGAGTACCCGCTCACGGCTTACCCGAGCCCGGCGCTGGCGCTCGGCGCCGTGGGCACCGACGCCATCTTCGCCTGTCCGGCCCTTACGGTCGATCAGTCACTGTCGAAGTACGTGCCGACGTACGCCTATGAGTTCAGTGACCGCAGTGCACCGGAACTCTACCTGCCACCCGTCGGATTCCCCTACGGCGCGGCCCACGAGTCGGAGGTGCAGTACCTCTTCAGCCTGAGCAACACCCGATATCCTGCGCCGCTCTCCCCCGCTCAGCAGGACCTGGCCGCGGCCATGCAGCAGGACTGGACCGGCTTCGCCAAGGCTGGAGCGCCCACGACGTCGGCGTGGCCGCGCTTCGACAGCAGCAGCCAGATGCTGTCACTAGTCACGCCGCAGCCGCGCGTACAGACCAGCTTCGCGGCCGAACATCACTGCGCCTTCTGGGCCCGCTAAACGAGGCCGGCCGAGGAACATCGCCGACTACGTACTGAACCGGGCTCTAGCGGGTCCGCCAAGCTTCCATCGCCTGACCGGGCCCCGGCCAGTACACGCCACCACCCGATCCCCTGCGGGGCCATCCGCCCCGCTGGGCCACCACCGCGGCCACCACTGGCTCGCGGCCCAGCCGGCAGCCACCCGGTTCCCGGCACACACCCAGAAAAGGAGAAGCACGATGGTCACCATCACCACTAAGGACGGCACCGAGATCTTCTACAAGGACTGGGGCACCGGCCAGCCCGTCGTATTCAGTCACGGCTGGCCACTGAACGCCGACGCCTGGGATGACCAGCTGTTCCTGGTCGCGTCCAGCGGCTATCGTGCCATCGCCCACGACCGCCGCGGCGGCGGCCGATCCGGCCAGCCGTGGGCCGGCAACGACCTGGACACCTACGCCGACGACCTCGCCGACCTCATCGAGGCACTGGACCTGCACGATGTGATCCTGGTCGGCCACTCCACCGGCGGCGGCGAGGTCACCCGCTATATGGGCCGCCACGGCACCACCCGCATCGCCAAGGCGGTTCTGGTCAGCGCGATCCCCCCGCTGATGCTCAAGACCGATGCCAATCCCGGCGGTCTGCCGGTCGACGTCTTCGACGCCATCCGCAATGGCATCACCACCGACCGGTCCCAGTACTACCAGGACCTCAGCGCGCCGTTCTATGGCGCCAATCGGCCGGACTCCACCGTTTCCCAGGGCCTGCGTGACTGGTTCTGGCAGATGTGCATGCAAGTCGGCGTGAAAGGCGCTTACGACTGCGTCAAGGCCTTCTCCGAGACCGACCTAACTGAAGACCTTAAGAAGATCGACGTGCCGACCCTGATCATTCACGGTGACGACGACCAGATCGTGCCCATCGGCGCCGCCGCCCTGCAGTCATCGAAGATCGTCAAGGACGCGACCCTGAAGGTCTACCCCGGCGCCCCGCACGGTCTCGCCAACACCACCGCCTACAAGGACGAGTTCAACACTGACCTGCTGAACTTCTTCAAGTCCTGAGGCCGGACATCACCGCAGCGGCACCCTCG
>CABEDN010000904.1_pt1 | contig 15190 bp, 18 predicted proteins | sample 3423051 | NCBI WGS metagenome assembly CABEDN01 (sample SAMEA5534330, study PRJEB31848) | metagenome | biome: tundra; feature: field; material: soil | place: USA | collected 2013-05 | depth 0.15 m
GGTTATGGTGACGGCCTGCGGATACTGGATCACGGTCGCCTGGCCGGGGCGCATCAGCGTGCGCAACAGCGAGCCGAACGAGTAATGCGCCGCGCCCTCCTTGATCGCGGCCATCGGGGCGAACAGCGACGCCCAGCCGAGCCTGACCGCCATCGCTTCGAGCACGGCGGTTACGTCCGAATAGCCGGCCAGCACCTTGGGCGGCATCCCGGCCAGCCCGTCCCAGTCCATCGCCTCCAGGGTGCGCTGCGCGCCGGAACCGCCCCGGGCGAACAGGATCCCGGCGATCCCGGGATCGGTCAGCGCGGCCCGCAGGTCACCGGCCCGCATCGCGTCGTCACCGGCCAGGTAGGGGCGCATCGTGCCTGGGTCGTGCGCGGACGGGTAGGTAACCGGGTCCAGCCCCGCGAACCGCAGGGCGTCCAGGCCGGTGGCCAGCGCTTCCGGCTCGACCGGGCTGCTGACGCACAGCACCGCGATCCGATCCCCCAGCCTGAGTGCGCGCGGCCGGGCCAGCGAGCTCGGCCCCGGCCCGGTGACTGGCTCCTGACTGATCACCACAGCAGGTTAGAGCACCTGGACAGGCGACGGTCCTGGACATCGCGGGTAATTGGCCGGCCTGCGGGCTTGACTCTGGAGCCAGGTCCAGGTTCTACCGTAGGAGCATGAACATGACCCAGGTCCGCGGCGGGCTGTCCATCACTCAGCTCGCGGCCCAGACGGGGTTCGGGCCGGACGCCATCCGCTACTACGAGCGGACCGGGCTGCTGCCGGCTCCGGCCCGTACCGCCGGGGATCACCGCCGCTACGACGACCGCGCGATCGACCGGCTCCGGTTCATCCGCGGCGCCAAACGGCTCGGCCTGCGGCTGGGGGACATCGCTGAGCTGCTCACGCTGCGCGACACCGGAACGTGCCCGTGCGAGCCCGCCGCGGACCTGCTGGGGCGCCGGCTCGCCGAGGTCGACGCGGAGATCACCCGGCTGACGGAGCTGCGCGGTCAGCTGGCCGACATGCTCAGCGAAATCCCCGGCCTGGCCTGTCCCGATCCAGCTCCAGGGACGTGGCTGCCCGCCCTCCGCCTCGAAGGGAGGTGATCCGAAATGAACTGCTCGTACTGCGATGACCCCGCGTGCATCGGCTGCGGCTGCACCGACTAGACCGCACGATGGTTGTCCTGCCCCGAGGCGCCAGGGCAGGACGACATCTGGCGGAACGCCAAACGCGGCCCGCCTGACGGCTCCGGCCTACGGGTCTCGTACCGGGACGCCGGCCGCCAGCGCGGCCTCGCGGTAGGCGGCGGCGAGCGCGTCCAGGGATGCGTGCGCGTTCCGGCCGCTCGGGTTCGGCACCACCCAGACCTGCGCGCTGGCCAGGTCCGCGGGCTGCCGGCCGAGGGTGGCCCGGGGAGACTCGAAAGCGATCCGGTAGGCGGTCACGCCCAAGATGGCCACCACCGGCGGGCGGAATGGCAGGATTCGCCCGGCCAGGGCGCGGGCGCCTTTAACCAGCTCGGCCGGCCCAAGCTCATCCGCGCTGGCGGTCGCCCGGGCCACCAGGCTAGTGATGCCGATGCCCTGGTCGAGCAGGTGCGCCCGGTCGGCCGCGGACATCCCGGCCGACGCGTCGATCAGGTGATCGGTGATCCCGGCCCGTAGCAGCGCGGGAAAGAACCGGTTGCCCCGCGGCGCGAAGTGACCCTGCACCGCGACGCTACGCAGGCCAGGATTGATCCCGGCGAAGAGCAGCCGCACTCCCCCGCCGATCAGGTCGGGCAGGGTCGCGCCGGTGAAGGACTTCAGCTCCGCCCGGGTGAAGCTCATGCTGATGACTGGGTCGCGGGAGCCGGTGCCACGGCGTGGTTGCGGAGGTGCTCGTTGCCGGCGACGGCGATGTGGATCAGGAAGTCTTCGCTGCCGGAGATGACGAACACGCCGACGGTCTCGGGCAGGTGCGCGGCCCAGTCGCGGAAGGCCTCGATGTTGCGCCGTGAGGGCGGCCTGATCCGCACCGCGATCAGGGCCTGGACAGGCCGACCGATGGCGGCAAGGTCCACGTCGAGCAGGGCGCCCCGGATGACCCCGCGCTGGCGCAGCGACCGGGTCCGGTCCAGGGCGGTGGTCGGGGCGACGCCGACCGCGGCGGCCAGATCCCGGTTGGTACGCCGTGCATCACGCTGCAGCTCGGCCAGAAGAGCCGTATCTAGTTCATCCAGATGCGCCATATTGCCATCTGCGGGAACGCACCGTCCGCAAGACGCCGGAACATGGGTAACGGCCAGCTAGCGTCTTGCGGTACATTAGTGAGCACCCTCACTATGAGGGTTGTTACAGAGAGATTGCCGCAGGATGACGTCACCGGAGCAGCTGGGCGAGCTCTATCTGGAGGTCCACCACCGGATGCGCCGCGCCTTTGACGGCGGCATGAGCGCGTGCGGGGTGAGCCTGACCCGGACCAAGGTCCTGTCCCAGCTTCAGTACGGCGGGCCCGCCCGGCCGAGCGTCCTGGCCGCCGAGTTCGGGTTCGCCCCGCGGACGATTACCGAACTGGTCGACACGCTGGAGCGTGACGGCCTGGTTACCCGGCAGCCGGATCCCACCGACCGCCGGGCCCTGCTCGTCGCGCTGACGAGCGAGGGAGAGGCCGCGCTCGCCGTAGCCCGCACCGCCCGCGCGCGCCTGATGAAGCAGGTCTTCGGTGCGCTCAAGGCCGATGACCGGGCCACGATGGCGCGCTTGCTCCAGACCCTAGACGACGCGATGGCCGAGCTCATCACCGGCGATCCGCACCCGGAGGAAAGGAGTTCCCATGGCCGCATCGCCCGTTGAGGACCAATCGCCGCCGGCGAACGACCACCGCTGGCTGATCCTGTTCATCGTCGCCATCGCCCAGCTGATGGTGATCCTGGACTCCACCATCGTGAACATCGCGCTGCCTTCAGCTCAGCACTCGCTCGGATTTCCCAACAGCGAGCGGCAGTGGGTGGTCACCGCCTATGCGCTGGCCTTCGGCAGCCTGCTGCTGCTGGGCGGCCGGCTCGGCGACATGTACAGCCGCAAGCGGGTCTTCATCACGGGCCTGATCGGATTCGCGCTTTCCTCCGCGCTGGGCGGAGCCGCGACCTCGTTCAGCATGCTGGTGGCCGCACGCACCCTGCAGGGCGCGTTCGGCGCGATCCTCGCTCCGTCCGCGCTGGGCACCCTGATCAGCATCTTCCGCGACCCGCGCGAGCGGGGCCGGGCGTTCGGCGTCTTCGGGTCCGTCGCCGGCGGCGGGGGCGCCGTGGGCCTCATCCTCGGCGGGGTCCTTACCGAGTACCTCTCCTGGCGGTGGGCGCTGTACGTCAACCTGATCTTCGCCGCGGTCGCCGTGGCGGGCGCGCTGATGTACATACAAGGCAATAAGCCTGCCAGCCGCCCGCGCCTGGACTGGGCGGGAACGCTGCTGGCGTCGGCGGGCCTGTTCTGCATCGTCTTCGGCTTCTCCCACGCCGAGACCGGCGGCTGGACCGCTCCCCTGACCCTCGGGTCGCTGGTCCTCGGCGTGGTGCTGCTGGTCGGCTTCGTCGTCGCCGAGCAGCGGGTCAGCCACCCACTGCTGCCGCTCCGGGTCATCCTTGACCGGACCCGCGGCGGTTCTTACGTCGCCGTCGGCGTGGCCGGCATCGCGATCTTCAGCGTCTTCCTGTTCCTGACCTATTACCTCCAGCAGGTCAAGGGGTACAGCCCGGTCACCTGCGGGCTGGCCTTCCTGCCCATGTTCGGGTGCATCCTGGTCAGCTCCAATACCTCCTCGATCGTCACCCTGCCCCGGTTCGGGCCCCGGGTGCTCATCACCATCGGGATGGTGCTGGGCGGCGGCGCGATGATCTACCTGACCCAGCTGACCCCGACCTCCAGCTACGCCGGCGGCGTGCTACCCAGCCTGCTGGTCATGGGGTTCGGCTTCGGCATGATCATCGCGCCGGCCATCAACACGGCCACGGCCGGCGTCGGGCGCGAGGACTCAGGCGTGGCCTCGGCGCTGGTCAACACCATGCAGCAGGTCGGCGGCTCCATCGGTACGTCGGCGCTGAGCACGATCGCGCTCACGGCCACGGCCAGCTTCCTGGTCACCCACCACGCTGGCCCGCTCGCCCCGGCCGCCGCGGCCACCCACGGCTATACAGTTGCCTTCGCCGTGTCCGCGGGCCTGTTCGGCCTCGGAGTAGTGCTCGCCATCGTCCTGCTGCCGTCCAAACTGCGCCTGCAGCAGCTCAGGGAAGCGGCCAGCGCGGCCAGCGCCGCGCCGTCGGGCGCGGCGGACACCGTCTCCAGCGCGGCACCCCCTCGGTAAGCCGCGCCGGACGGATGGACGATGGCGGTTACGGTCGTCCACGCCAGGTGCCGGAATCCTCGGCCTACGCAGGGTTCTCCTTCAACAGGGCGGCCCAGACGATGGGCGGGATCGGGACGGGGGCACTCGGCACGAGCGTCGCCACCGAGACGTGCGGCCAGGCCAGGCCGTTGAAGTTGAGGATCACTGTCTGGGTGTACTGAATCTGCGTCGACGTGACGACGATCCTGCGCGGCTGGGTAATGGGGATCGGCGGGTCGATGAGGAAGGTCGGGACGGACTGGTTGGCGTCTGCGATCTCGGCGGGGAACCTCAGCGGCGGCTGGCCAGGGACAAAGGGCGGCACGATGATGAAGTGCTCGACGGTCTCGATCCAGAACGTCGCCGACATCGACGCGGTCTGCGCGTTGGGACCGGCGGCGGCCGCGTTGCCCAGCAGGAAGGCGATGTTGTCCGTGCCGCCGCCGAACAGCGGACTGGCCGGATCGGTGGCGATGGAGATGGCGGTGGTCGAGAGGATCGTCTGCCCCGCCAGGACATTACGCAGGACGGTATTAGGGTCGTCCAGGATGGCCTGCGTGATGGTTCCGGCCGTGATGAACGGTTCCAGGTTCTGCGGGATCCGCCAGGTATTGCCGGCCGCTGCGGTCTGGCTCGGGAAGCGCCCCGCCCCAGCCGGGGTGATGCTCACGGCGGGGATGTCCGGCTTTCCGCGGAAGGTCTGCGCGGTTCCCTGGGCACAGATCGTCGTGCCGTGAGGAATCGACGCCATGCGCACAAAGCTGCCTCCTTCCGCAGGGGACGTGGTGAGCGGAACGCTCATCCACAGGCCCGGCTCCAGGTGGATGCCGACGGGCGTGGTGGGGGTGGTGATATCGGTGATGGATTGCAGATACGGAACGCCGTTGAGGAAAATGTCCGGTTGCACCTCGCCACGGTTGGGCACCGAACCCAGGGGCGCCGAGAAGGACAGCGTCTCGGCGGTGAGGTTCAGCTCGAGGACGTTGTCGTTGGGGGGGACGGGGGCGACGGGCAGCGGAGTCGGCGAGCCCAGGTTGGGCCGGAAGATGGTGTTGAAACCATGGCCCGTGAACGTGCCGGTGAAGGCGGCCAGCGGCCCCAAACCGGGAGCTACGGCGGGATTACTCAGCGCCTGTCCGAATGTGAAGTTATTGCGCAGCGAAAGGGCCGGCTCGGGATTCGTCTCGGTCATGGGATTTTTCCTCCGGTGGAGCTGCGTGCTCCGTCGATTTCCGCGGTCTGCCCGGCATCAGTGACGGCGGGCCGGCAGCACCTACTAGGCCGGAGCACCCGCGGCCGCCGTTAATACACGGGCGGGCCGTCAGGTTCGCGTCCTGGAACAAGCTGCGATCGTTCCAGAAGTCGTTCCACAAATAGTGTTCCAAATTACGTACGCTATTGAATTCTGGTACGATCGTGATCATGACAACCGGCGCTGGCCACCCTCCGCGCGGCCTTGACCTCGGCTACGCGCGCGTATCGACCACCCGGCAGTCTCTGGTGCGGCAGCTCGATGCCCTGAGCGCGGAGGGTGTCCCCGATGAGCGGATCTACACCGACAAGACCACCGGCAGCAGCAGGGAGCGGGCCGGCCTCACGCAGCTGCTCGGTGACGCCCGGTCCGGCGACACGATCGTGGTGCACACACTCGACCGGCTCGGCCGCAACCTCCGCGAGGTCCTGGGCCTCGTCCGCGACCTGGCCGGGCGCGGCATCGGCGTCCGTTCCCTGGCGGACCCGCTGCCCATCGACACCACCGACGAGGGCACCGGCCGGATCGCGGTCGGCATGCTCGCGCTCTTCGCCGAGATGGAGCGCATCTACACCGCCGAGCGTGCCGCCCACGCCCGCGGTGTCGCCGCGGCCGGGAACCGCCACGTCGGCCGGCCCGTCGCCCACTCAGCCGACACCATCGAGTACGCCCGGCTGCTGCGCCGACAGGGCCAGAGCTACGGCGAGATCAGCGCCCGGACGAACATCCCGAAAGCCTCGCTGCACCGCTACCTCACGCCGCACCGGCTGCCGCAAGACTCCGCGCCCCGGCCGCGCTATGAGTCCCGTCCGGGGCGCCGGGCGCTAGTTGCCGCCAGCCTGGCGGACCTGCGCGGGCCCGCCACGGGCACGGTCGAGCTTCCGCTGCGGCTGTTCTGGAGTGCCCCTGATCGCACCTTCGACCTGGACAAGCCGTTCATGCTGCGATCGCTGTACGAAACCGTGCTCAGGGAGGCAAGCAGGCCGGAAGACCTGACCACCTACCTGAACGGTGACAGGCTGATCTCCGTCTGGCCGGACCTGTACCTGCCCAAGGGCGTCCGGCAGGCCTGGGAAGACCAGCACCCGGTTCTGTGCGCCGCCCGGGCAGCGATGGCCTGATGCCGCTCGATGAGCTGCACCGCGACGTGGCCGCCATCGCGCTGCGCGCAGCCGCCCGGCACGGGTTCGCGCTGGCCGGCGGCTGCGCCCTGATCGCGCATGGTGTCACCGCGCGTCCTACCCAGGACGTCGACCTGTTCACCGACGACGAGCACGGCGTGCGGGCCGCCGCCGACGAGGTGGAGGCCAGCCTGCGCGCCGCGGGCTTCGACGCCGACCGCCAGGACCAGACGGCCGGCCTGGCTGATGTTTTCGAGGCGATGGGCGAGGGGCTGGCCGAATGGATCATCACCGCGCCCGGCGGCCGGCAGATGATACTGCAGATGTCTTATTTCGACCGCGGTCACCGGCCGGTGATCATGGACATCGGACCCGTGCTCGATCTTGACGACGTCGTCGGCGGCAAGGTGTGCGCGCTGGCCAGTCGGGCCGTCGAGCGCGATTACCTGGACACGGCCGCCGCCCTGGAGCGCGGCTACAGCGTCGAGCAGCTGATCGGCCTGGCCCAGGCGCTGGACCCCGGGCTGACCGCTGAGGACTTCGCCGACGCCGGACGCCGGCTGGACCACATGGACGACGAGGCCTTCGCGCGCTACCGCCTCAGCCCGCAGGACGTCGCCCGGATAAGGGAGCGGTTCGCGGCCTGGCCCCGCAACTGAGGTCAGGGCACTGGGATCGCAGGGGATACCGGGTGCACGGCACGGGTGTTCCCCGGACGTTCCCCGGCGGGAGGTGGCCGCGATGACCGCCTCCTACGACCCCGGCCAGTACGGTTTAGTCATGGCTGCCAACGCACCGCCTGGCTGGACGGTCCCTTCGGCCCGGCTGTGGCGGATGCGGCTGACCCAGGTGGCCGCGGCCGGGCCGGTCCTCGTCGTGATCGCGGGCGTCGCGGCCGGACTCTGGGCTGGAGCCTGGGCCGGGGCTGCCGCCGCGGCGGTCGTGGCCGTGGCCGCCGCCTTCGTTTTGTGGGTCGAGCGCCGCCGCTACCTGGCCTGGGCGTACCGCGAACGGGAGGAGGACTTGATCGTCTCGCGCGGCGTGCTCGTCCGCCGGGTTTCCGTAGTGCCGTACGGGCGGATGCAGTTCGTCGAGGTCACGGCGGGACCGTTCGAGCGCGTTTTCCGGCTGGCCACGGTGCAGCTGCATACGGCGGCCGCCGCGAGCGACGCCCGGATACCTGGTCTTGAGCGGGATGAAGCCGCGCGGCTGCGGGACCGCCTCGCCATGCTGGGCGAGGCAAGGGCCGCCGGCCTGTGACCGAGGACCCCGAGCACGCGAGAAGCACCGAGGACACAGAAAGTGCCGAGGACGCCGGGGACGCAGTCGGGGCCGGCTGGCATCGCCTGCACCCGCTGTCTCCCCTGATCTATGCGGGCCGCCTGCTGTCCGGCCTGCTCGGCATCTTCGCCTTGAGCCTGGTGACGGCCGACGACTACAAGGCATATCTCTACCAGCTGATCGTGGCCGCCGGGCTCGTGGTCACCGGTTTCGTCCGGTGGCTCGTCACCCGATGGAAGCTGGACGGCGCTACGCTGCGCATCGAGACGGGCCTGCTGCGCAGGGATTCCCGGCAGCTCCCGATGACCAGGATCCAGGCAGTCGACTTGGTGCGGCCGTTCCTGGCGCGCGTCCTTGGCCTGGCGGCCCTGCGGATCAGGCTGGCCGGCGCCGGGCATTCGGGCGACCGGCTGGCGTACCTGACCGTCGGTGAAGCCGCCAGGCTGCGAGCCACGCTGCTGGCCGGCCAGCACGGTCTTGACCCAGCCACCCCGGAGCCCGCCGAACTCCCGGTGATCACCGTACCGGCAGGCCGGGTGATCGGTGCCACGTTGCTGCGGGCCGCGCCTAGGTTCCTGGCTCTGGCGGTGATCGCCGCGATCGCCGTCGCGGCCGCTCCCGGTATCTTCCTCGCATCGGAGTCCACTCTCGGCGTGATCGCGCTCGGGCTCGTGACCAGGACATGGCGGCAGGTGACGGGCCGCTACGGCTTTACAGTCGCCACCTCACCCGACGGGATACGGATCCGCCGGGGGCTGCTGAGCACGGTGGCCGAGACCATTCCTTTCCGCCGGGTCCAGGCGGTGCGCCTTGTACAGCCGCTGCTGTGGCGCCCGTTCGGCTGGTGCAGGCTAGTGGTTGACGTGGCGGGCGTGGCAGGACGGGACTCCGGGCCTAAGTCCGGCGGCCTTACTAAGGCCCTGCTCCCGGTGGGCTACATGAACGAGGCGCAGCACCTAGTCGGGCTGGTCTTCGGTCATGACATGCCGGAACTGACCAGGCCACCGAAACGTGCGCGGGTCAAGGCGCCGCTGACCTACCACTTCCTCGCCGCCGGGCATAACCAGGTGATGGCCGTAACGGTCACTGGACGGGTATGCAAGAAGACCGTTTATATGAGACTGGAGAAATTGCAGAGCGTCCGGTTGACCCAAGGGCCGGTGCAGCGCAGGCTGTCGCTCGCCTCGGTGCACGGCGATGCCGCCGGGCGGCGGGCGCATGCTGTCTTCTCCGATCGCCAGGCGGACCAGGCGCGGGGACTCCTCGGCGAGCTCGCCGACCTCAGCCGGAGTGCTCGTAGCGCGGAAAGTTCCAGCTGAGCGCACTACCGGGCGAATGGGGCTATAGTGCCTGCCCGCACCGCGGGGACCGTCTCACGCAATTGCGTGAGACGTTTCCGCGGAGACGCCGGCGTCCCTGGGCCCTGACCACGACCACTCCGAGACGCGAGCTTACAAAGCTCGGCGCGCCGCATCGCGTGCCAGGCGTAAACGCAATTCATAAGCCCAGCCAGCACCCGGTCCCGATGCGGTCAGCACGTGTAGAGGCCGGTGTAGTGTGCGGCAGTTACTGCCGTTCCTGATCGGCGGCCTGGTCCGGCCAGACGCCGATGTGGTCGGGCTCCTCTTGCAATTCGACCCGGCTCCGCATGGCGAGGCGCCTGATCATCTCGCGAGGTAGCTGAACCCGGCCCGCCCGGTCCAGTGTCGCGTATTCTCGGGCGTGCAGGGTGGTCGTGCCGCGCTCGTCGGTGGCCGCGTGCCGGATCGTCTCGCTGCTCGTCTTGCCGTCCCTGATCGCGATCGTCCGGCGGACCTGCGACGACACGGCCGGGTCGTGGGTGACCACCAGCATCGTGACGCCGAGTTCGGTATTGGCGGTCTGCAGGGCGGAGAACACGTCCTGAGCGGTCGAGGAGTCCAGCTCGCCGGTGGGCTCGTCGGCCAGCAGCAGCTTCGGCTGGTTGGCGAGCGCCGTGGCGATGGCGGCGCGCTGCTGCTCACCGCCGGACATGCGGTCCGGGGTCCGGTCGGCGCAGTGCGTGATGCCCAGGGTGTCGAGCAGGAAATCGGCGCGCTGCCGCCGCTCCCTGCGGCGGACCGAGCCCAGCCGCAGCGGCAGGAGCACGTTCTGCCGGGCGGTCAGGTAGGGCAGCAGGTTGCGCGATGTCTGCTGCCAGACGAAGCCGACGACGCTCCGCCGGTAGACCAGCCGCTGCTGGGCGGTCATCGCGCCCAGGTTGCGGCCAGCCACCCAGGGCCGTCCCCGCCGTCGGCGTGTCCAGCCCGGCGAGGATATTTACCAGCGTGGATTTGCCGCTGCCCGCCGCGCCGATCAGCGCGGTCAGCTCCCCCTCGGCGATCAGCAGGTCCAGCCCTTGCAGAGCCTGTACTTCGATTCCCTCGCCGGAGTAGATCCGGACCAGCCGATCAGACGATCATCCCGTCCGCACCGGTGGGGGCCTGGTCGTGCGGGATATGCGCGGCTGGCTCGGTCATGTGCCTGGGCCTCCTTCAGTCAGCGATCCGCAGCGCCCTGGCGCTGCCGCGGTAGTAGGTGATCACGGCCTGAACGGCCAGGACGAGCAGCGCGGCCAGCACCAGCCCGGCCGCGGAAGCGGCCAGCGGGAAAACGGCAGGAGTGACCACGATGGCCGAACCGGTCCCGCTGAACGCCGCCAGGTTCAGCGACGGCCCGACCAGTGGCGCAAGCAGCCAGGCACACGCGACGCCACCGATGGCGGCGGCCACGACCGGGGGAAGCGTCTCGGCCGCCAGCAGCAGCTGGGCCTGCCAGCGTCGCAGCCCCATCGTCGCCAGGCTCGCCAGCGTCAGCTCGCGAGTCTGGGCGGTGAGCAGCAGCGACATCAGCAAGATCAGCACGCCGAAGCCGGCCGCGGTGGCCAGCCCCTGGGTCAGGGCCGTCCGCGCCGCCTGGAGCACCGGCGCCGTGGTCAGCGCGGTGAGGGCCGTGGCGCGCAACGTCACCGACGCGTCCGGCTGCGCGCGGTGGACGACCGCGCTCAGCCGCGCCGCATCCAGCCGGGGTCCGGCGACCAGCATGAGATCCGGCCCGAGCGGGCTGGTGCCGAGTGGCTCCTGCGGCACGACTACGACGGCGTTCGTGGTCGCGCCGGGGACGCTGCCGATCCGTCCGGCCAGCCCGATCGTGATGGTGCTGGACCCCACGCTGACCTCGGCCGGCGCCGTGCCGACAGCCTGGGCGGCGGCCGGGGTGGCGATCGCGGGGAGGAGTGTCGCCGCGCTCCCCGACAGCGCGGCCACCGGGAACCGCGCGCCGGGCGCCTGGTCGACCACGGCCGCGTACCGGGCCGGGTCGACCCACATCACGGACAGCGCGAACCCGGAGGACAGTGACCCGGTGGCGGTCGCCGCGGTGGCGGTGGCCACGACGCCCGGCATGGCCGAGATCTGGTGCTGCAGGGCCGGGGAGATCTCGTCAGTGGCCGGGACACCGATGATGGCGTCGGCGCCCACCTGCTGCCAGGATGCGGCCACCTGGGCCTGGGTCACCGACGTGCTGATCATGTCCGGGAACGCCACCATGGCCAGCACCAGCACCAGCGCGAACGACGGCAAGACGGAGCCGGGCGGGGTGCGGGTGGCCCGCGCCAGGCCGACGAACGCGACCACCCCGCGCGACAGGCCCGCGATCCGGGCCAGCTCGCGGGCGAGGGGAGGGTAGCAGCGCAGCACCACGACGGCCACGCCGATCGCCATGAGCACCGGGGCCGCGCTGGTGTACAGGCCGCTGCTCCCGGAGCTCAGGCCCTGGTCCCTGAGCACGACGAGCCCGCCGGCGGCGACGGCGACCAGCACCGTCTCGACGACGATCCGCCGGACCGCGCGGTTACGGCCGCCGGCCGGGCGCCCTGGCCGTTCGGCCACAGGCGCTGCCACGCGCTGCGGGACCACGCTGATCAGCATGGGGCCGGCCAGCGTCACGGCGATCGTGAGGCCGGCCAGCCACCAGCCCACCGCGTCGCCGTCGCCGGGGGTCAGGCTGATGGCCAGGACCGCGGCCGCCGCGCCGGCCACCGCCGCGACGATCACGCCGGCGCGCAGCACCAGCCAGCCGAGCTGATACAGCGCCGCGCCCCGGGCTCGCATGAGCGTGAACTCGGCGGCGCGGCGCTGCGCCACCAGCCGGGCGCCGAGCAGCACCACCACCGCCCCCATGACGGCCAGGCTGACATACAGCAGCTCGAGCACGGGAGCGGCGGCGGCTTTCCCCGGCGATGAACGGGATGAGGACCGTGGGAATCTGGGAGGTGACCGCCGCCGTGATGGGGGTCACGGACCCGGAGGTCATGAACGTCGTCCCTGAGGAGGCCATGCTATCGAGGCTGGCATCCAGGTTGCTCGCCTGATCCGCGGTGAGCCCACCGAGCGCGACCGCGTATACCCAGGTCACCTGCATTTCAGTCGGGTCCAGCGTCGATTCGATCAGCGGGAGCGCACCGGCGCCGATGAAGACCGTCCCGCTCCAGTACTGCTGCCCCGAGGAGCCCTGCGACAGCACGGGACTGGCCGCCGCGACGCTCTGGGTCCAGAAGGTGGCGGCCGGGTCGGCCGGCCGGATGATCCCGGTGACCACCAGTTCCACCGTCCCCGCGTGAAGCCGGGCGCCGACCCGCAGCCCGAGCCTGGCCGCGGTGCCGGTGGTCACCGCCACCTGCACCACGGTCTGCTGCCCGGCCACCCCGCCGCCGGCCGGGAGCCGCCCGGCGACGATATGGCTGTAGCGGGCCAGCGCCGTGCGGTAGGTCAACTCGAGCCGCGGCGGCCCGTACCCGGCAGCCTGGGCGGTCCCGCTGACCGGCACGTAGGCTGTGGTCAGGCTGGCCCAGACGGGCGAGTCGCCGGCCACCGGCGCCGGGATCAAGAAGATCGCCAAGTCGAAGCCAGCCGAGCACGACCTGCCCTTCTCTGCCTGGAGCCTGTCGAAGCTGGCGGAGTTCCCGGTCGCTGAGTTGCCTTACCTGTAGAGCTTCCGGGCAATGGATGCACCGAGCACGCCGATGCACCAGCCTGCGAAGATGGCCCAGATGGTGGTACGGGATGTGCTGTGCAGGTCCCGTACCATGAAGCTAGCCAGGATGAATGCCCAGACGACCAGGCCCCCGATGACCCAGACGGCGTAAGGCGGCCGGTCCTCCACTGGCCTGCGCCACGCGGGTGGCCAGGGACGCATCTGATGCAGGAGGGTCCTCATGATAGTGCCAGGAGGATCGCGGGGAGCGGTGTTGTCATTCTGTGCGTACATGGGATGTCTCCTGTGGTCTTCGGTGTCCAGCCATTCCGGTCATCTATCAAAATGATATCATTTTGATAGATGATATGTCAAGGGCGGCAACCGCATGGGCAGACTGGGCCAGATAGAGCAGACGCAGCGCAAGGACCTGTCCGGCTCAAGATCAATGACGGCAACGACGTGACCGTGCTGGCGCTGGAGCGCAGATTCCCCAGCCCGCATCCAGGTCATGACTTCACCCGGGCTAGTCATCGCCGGGCAGTGGCTGCTTCCGGTGCGGCTGGCGGTGGGTGGCCGCCCGCGGGGCCGCATTGGCCCGGCGCGCCCGGGCAGCCGCCCCGCGTCGGCGAGCGCACGGCGGAGCAGGAACTCGATCTGGGCGTTGGTGGATGCAGCGGCATGACACCTCTCGGGTCCGCAGGCATGCCAGGATGGACAGCAAAGCACGGAAGCCCCATACGGGAGGCAGTACGATGACCGCCCAGCCAGCCGACCGGATCCCGGCGAGCGGCCTGGACACGGGACCGTATGAGGTGATCCACCTCGGCGACCAAGCCGCGGTGGTGGTGCCGGTGTCCGACTTCCTGCGCTTGCGTGCCCTGGAACAGGCCGCCAGCCCGCAGGAGCTAGAGGACGCCGAAGACAAGGCAGCTCTGGCGGACTGGTGTGCCCGGGAGGCCGCCGGACAGACCTCATACGTAACGCATGACGAGGCGCTGCGGCGGCTCGGCCTGGCCGGGTGAGCCGCCAGGTCATCTGGGAGGCCCAGGCGATCGACCAGGCGGCCGGGTTCCTTCGCGACGACCCCGACGGGGTTCGCGAGATGCTCGACGCGGTCGCCCGGCTCGCCAACGAGGCCCGCCCTGCCGAGTCGTTCCCCTATGGGTCACCTGACCGACGGCGGCTGCGCATCGGCCGCTACCGGGTGATGTACGACATCACTGCCGAGACGGTGTCGGTCTGGCACCTCGGCCGCGGCTGGGCCGAAAGCTAAAAAGTGAGGGCATTCCGCAGATCGACGGCCTAGAGCTCGGGTGAAGGAGCCGGGACAATAGAAGCATCCGCCGGCTCCCGGACGTTATCGAGGGCGTTAGCGCGATGCAGCCGACCCTTGCCAGTCGAGACGTTTAGAACATTTATTCAGGTGACATGCGGTGGGGCGGGTGGGGCTCGAACCCACGACCGGCGGATTATGAGGAGCCTGGCCTAGCGCTCCGGGTGCGCTGCCTGCACGGATGCCGCAGATCCACGCCGCCATGACGCTCATTGCACCCACTTCCGCCAGTGACTCGGTCCACGAACCGGTCCACGGCTCACCGCGGCCATCGCCTCATGCCGATCACATAACGTCACCATGGGCACGCGCGGCCACCAGCCACGACCAGACGCCCCAGCGCTCGCCCTTTTTACCTGTGTTCTCTTGGCATCACTGGGCCGCCCTCATACTGGTAATTGACCGTTGAGGCCTCGTGTAACTGCGGTTCGCTATGACTCCCCCGGTCGCGGTACTTGGTCATGGGAAGCTCCTTGCGGTCCGGATTTGTGATCCGTGCCGTGGTTGCCAGGCGGTTCAGGTCGGCCGCCAGCGGACCAGCCACACGGTCGCGGCGATGAGCAGCACCGACAGCGCGAGCAGCCAGCCGCCCTCGATCCACTGGAACGGCCAGAACCGGCTGTCGGGCTGGTAGGTCGTCAGCAGCGCGTAGCCGTGCTGGGCGAGGTAGTTCACGGGGTTGATGCCGGCCCGGGCGGCGGGCCCGGGCTGGAACTGCCCGGGCGTCACCGCCTGGACGTCGATCGGGCGGAGCGTCTGGTTGATCATGGACAGGCTGGCCGGCTGGCCGCCCCGGGTCCACACCCGGCTGAGCACCCACGCGGGAGCAGCGAAATTAGGGTTGGTGGTGAC
>CABEDN010000913.1_pt1 | contig 15089 bp, 13 predicted proteins | sample 3423051 | NCBI WGS metagenome assembly CABEDN01 (sample SAMEA5534330, study PRJEB31848) | metagenome | biome: tundra; feature: field; material: soil | place: USA | collected 2013-05 | depth 0.15 m
CCAGCCGGGAGCCTATCGGGATGGCCGGGGAGGCGCGGTTCCGGTTGCCGCCGCTGCCGGTCGCTGGACCGGACGCGCAGCCTGACGTGGGCGGGCCCGCGGTGGCCTTGTTCGCGGACCGGGCCCGGCGGGCCGATCCCCGCTTCGTTCTCGATGGCGATTCTGGGCCGCTGGCGGGGCAGCTGGTCGCCCGGCTGGACGGGATGCCGCTCGCGATCGAGCTGGCCGCGGCCAGGGTTGACGCCTTGGGGCTGGGTCAGCTGCTGGACCGGCTGGAGGCCAGTTTCGCGCTGCTGACTAGCGCGGACCGGACGGCCGCAGTACGGCACCGGTCGCTGGCGGCAACCGTGGAATGGAGTTACCAGCTGCTGGATGTGGTGGAACAGCGGGCGTTCCGCCGGGTGGCCGTGTTCCCCGGCCCGTTCACCCTGGACGCCGCAGCGGCGGTGGCCGGGAAAGGTACCGAGCCGGTGATGCTGCATCTGGTCGACTGCTCGCTGCTGACCCTGCCCCGCACCGGCCCGGATGGCCGGACGCGGTACCTGATGCTGGAGACATTGCGCGCGTTCGGACGAGACCGGCTCACCGCGGCCGGAGAGCTTCCGGAGAGTCTCGCGGCGCTGGCTCAGTACGCGCTGGCCACAGCGGAGCAGGCCTCGGCACTCAGGGCGACCAGCGGCGGGGAGCTGGCGGCCGGCCGGTGGCTGGACGCCGAGGACGCTAACATGCGCCAGGCTCTTGACTGGGCCCTGAAGCATGACGGGACCACGGCGCTGCGGCTGACGGTCGCCCTGATGCCCTGGTGGCTGCTGCGGGGGCGCGGCGCGGAGGGATACACGCTGCTGAGCACGGCCGCCGTTCACGCCGCACCGGGCAGCATGGAATGGAGTACCGCGCAGTCCTATCTCGGCCAGGCAGCCGTTGCCACCGGCGATGTGGCCGCCGGGCTGGATCACTTCACCGCGGCCCGTGATTTCCTGGCCGAGGACGGTCCGTCACCGGAGCTTGCCATGGCCCTATGCGGCCGGGCCGACGTCCTCGTCCTCGTCCTCGGCCGCAGCCGCGAGGGTGCCGAGGAGGCTCGCCGCGGTCTGGCCATGGCCCGCCAGACGGGCAGCCTGACCGGCGAGGCTGTTGCCCTCGTCACCATGTCGCAGGCCGCCTATTTTGCCGGCGAGTTCGAAGAAGCCGTGCAGTGGGCCCGCCAGGCGCGTCAGATCGACCTGGCCCGCATTCCCGGTGAGGTCGCGCGCGAAGGCAGCCTCCGCCTGACTGTGGCCCTGATCGAGGCCGGCGACCTCGCCGCCGCCCAGGAAAGCTGCACCGATGCGGTGACCCTGGCGCGCGCCGCCGGCGACCTGTCCGCAGAGGCCTTCGGGATGCTTCTCCGGGCGCGCCTGAATACCCGGGCCGGTGACCTGGCTGACGCCTGGTCGCACCTGGGTGCGGCGCTGGAACTGGCCGCGCGCATCCGGGACCGAAGACGGCAGCGGATGTGCCTGTCTCTTGGCGGGGAACTGTGCACTGTGTCGGGGAACTGGGCAGGCGGGGTCACCGTGTGGGCCGCTTACCTGGAGATCATGCGTGACAGCGAGCTAGTGGAGACAGCTCGCAATGTGGAGCGCCGCCGGGAGTTGCTGCAGAGCGCCGCGAGGGCCCTGGAACCGGACCGGATGCGGGTGGCGGAAGAGCGCGGTGCGATGATGACGCTGGACACCGCCGCGGAATTCCTCCTCCTGCTCGCCGAATCCGGCGCCCAGGCCGTGCGGGCAGCCAGCAAGCCGCCGGGACTCAGCGGGCTCAGCCCTCGCGAGCAGGAGCTGATCACGCTGGTGGCGCGAGGGCAGACGGATGCGCAGATCGCCAGTCAGCTGTTTATCAGCATCAGCACTGTCCGCTCCCACCTGGACCGCATCCGGGACAAGACCTGCTGCCGGAGGCGTGCTGACCTGACCCGGCTGGCCCTGCAGGAAGGTCTCGTCTAGCCGGTCAGTCGGAACTTTCGATCCGGTCCGGTCCCAGTCTCCCGGCCTCAATAAGGCCCTCAGCAGCTGTCGGCTTGCCCGCAGCAGGTCTCGGCCCCCCCGGTGCTGGCGGACGGCGATACGCTGCGACGGTTGACGCTCTTCCCTTGACCTGCAATGCGGGCAGCAGTTCGTAGCCGCCTGCCGCGCTGCCCGTGCTCATTGTCACCGCGCTCGCCACGGTACTGCCGGCCGGGCGGGCGGCGTCGCAGAGCCGGGCGGCCAGGTTGACCGTATCTCCCACCACGGTGTACTCGACTCGGTCGCGGCTGCCGAGCATCGCCGCCGCGACCTGGCCGGTGCTGATGCCGATGCCGAGGCCGAACGGCTGCAGTCCCTCGCCGGCCCAGATCGCGTTCAGCGCATCCTGGTTGGCGTGCATCCGGGCCGCGGCCGCCAAGGCCCGCGCCTCATGCGCGTCGAGCGGCTCGGGAGCGCCGAAGACGGCCATCACAGCGTCGCCGACGTACTGCATCACCGTGCCGCCGCTAGCCAGTACGGCATCGTTCATGGCCTGCCGGTGATCGTTCAGCTGGGCCGCGAGCCGGGCCGGCGCGGTGGCTTCCGCGATCGCCGTGTAACCGCGAATGTCGGACATCAAGACGGTAACGGTGAGCAGCTCGGTCGTGGTGAAGGCATCGGGATCACTGCTGATCCGCTCCGCGAGGCCCCCCGGCAGCAAGCGGGTCATCCGCTGGTGCGTCGCCTCGGCGCGGTCCAGCCGCTGCAGAGATTGCTGGGCCTCGCGCTGTCCCGCCCGGAGCTCGGCCTGAAGCCGGGCGTTGTCCAGCGCGATTCCGGCTGCGCGCAGCACGGCCTCGACGAAGTCCGTTCGCCCGGCCAGCTTCGGATCAACGCCGACCCGGGCCACCGGGGTCCCATCGGCCGGGCTGACGACGTAGACGACGTGTGCGGTTCCGGGGTCGTCCGGGGCGGCCGAACCGTCGCCCAGGAGGTAATGCTCACGTTCTGCTGACCAGGTGGCCAGCGCGAGATGCCGGTCGCCGAGGATCCGGCTCAGCGCGCGGCCGACCGCATCGACTGAGAGCAGCCGGCCCGGATCAAGCAGCGCTTCGACGGCGAGGGCCCGCTGGATCCGGCGCACCGCTACTGATATCAAGAACGCGACCGGCACCGCCAGTGCGGCGAGGTTCGACGTCCAGTTGACCACGTCGGAGATGTTCGTGTTGGTGACCGCCTCGATGGCCTCGGCCACGGCGAACGCGGCGAATGCCGTGGCTGCGACCGCGACCGGCGCCAGTTCCCGGCGTTCGGGACGAGTGGCCTGAACGATCCGGGTCACCATCAGGGCCACGAGAATGATCAGCAGAATCGCCTCGACGACCTGAGTGCCGTTGTACAGCCAGTTCTCGAGCTCCCTGACGTGCACGACGGTCGGCCACCAGGCCATGCCGGTATAGCCGCCCCAGCGCGGATCCCACGCGAGGCTCCACGCGGCCGTGAGCGGCGGCACGACAACGAAGGCGATCCGCACGGACCACGCCTGCGTCCGGGTCTGCAGCCGACTGCGCGGCCAGCGCAGGAGCAGCCAGCCTAGCAAGATTCCGACGAGCGGATACGCCATCGTGCCGATGAAGGCCCACGGGCCCCAGCCGGCATTCTGCAGCGATGTCGCGGACGCCATCACCGCGAGGGTCAGCATCAGGATTCCGTTGCCGCGCTGCGACGAGCGTCCGAGGGAAACCCAGCCGGCCACCACGAGGGAGACCACCACGAGGGCAAAGGTCACACCCGAAACAGTCGTGATGGCCGATTCTCCCGACGGCCACCACAGCAGGGCTACCGCACCAGCCCCGCACAGCACCGCCCACCACGGACGCCGAATCATAGGCAAGTCTTACACACCCCGTCCGGAACACCCGGGCGCGAGCACGAAGCGATGGCAGCCTCCTGCTAGGACTAATCCCGGCTCGGGACGGGTACGGCAGATGCGCTCCCCCGCGCGGCCAAGCGGCAGAGCCCTGCCGGAGATCTCCTCCCCTCGGTGGTGGCACACCTTCGAAGGTGGTACGCGCTGGACACCCAGCGGGTCGTGCTGCACGCGCCCGGCGGGCGGGGCACGCACTTCGACCCCGCCAGTTCATCCCGTTCCCGGCGTCCCGGACGCCACGACGGACCCCTCGCAGGGATCCGACGCCACGCGGGATAGTCCGGCCTTGCGCCGCCACGGCGGCCAGCACATGCTCGCAGTTGTCCAGGACCAGCTGCCGCTCCTCGCGGGGCAGCGCCGCAGCCAGCGATTCCTCAAGGGAAGACCGGGTACCTGCTGCACCCCGATCCCGGCAGCGACCGCCGGCACGACAAGCGCCGGTCATGGACAGCGGACCACTCCACCAGCCAAGCACCGCCGGTATTCCTCCAGCAGCGCGGCCGTGCCCATCCTGCTCATCCTGCTGGTTCTCGACCGAGCCCAGGAGCGCTGGTACGTACCGGTGGTGGTGTGCGGGCTGCTGGCCTGGGCCCAGGTTGCGGACGAGCTCGCCGTGGTCGCGGTGGCCGTCCCGGTCGGCGCGGTGGCCGTGGTCCGGCTGGTCGTGCTGGCCATCCGGCTCCGCCCGCTCCGGGAGTTCTGGTACGACACCGCGCTGGGGATGGCCGCCACGGTCTCCATCCTGCTGGCGGCCGGTACAGAGAAGGCGATCCGCGCGCTCGGTGGCTTCGACCTGCTTCCGCTTCCGCAGCAGCTGCTCGTCACCAGGTCGCAGCTGCCGGGTCACATCCGGGCGCTGGGGGAGACGCTGCTGCTGCTCTTCGGCGCCAACGGCCAGGGGAACCACGGCCTGGCCTTCCTCGCGCAGTTCCACCTGATCGGCCTGGCGCTCGCCGGGCTCGCGCTGCTGGCCGCCATCGTCTGGTACGTCACCCGCGTGGACCGGGTGACGCAGGTCGTTGTCGCCGCCGCGGTAGCCACGATGGCCGCAGCGATCCTCACCATCGAGCTGTCGTCGGTCGGCCAGGCACACGAGGTCGCCGTGCTGCTGCCGTTCGGCGCGGTGCTGGCCGGCCGGGTGCTGCCAGGGCTGCTGCCGGATAGGGTCCGCGCCGCCCGCCGGGCGCTGCTGCCAGCTGGAGGGGCATGGCTCGCGGTTGGCCTGGCCGCGCTATGCTACGCGGCGACCGGGGCGCCGGTCGCCGCCGAGAACATGCCCCTGGCGGGGTGGCTCACTGCGCATGGGTACACCGAGGGCCTTGCCGCCTACTGGCAGGCCAGTAGCACCACGGTGGACAGCGGCGGCAAGACGCTCGTCGCCCCGGTCACCGATCAGGGCACGGCCGTTTATGCCTGGGAGGCCGATGCCGCGTGGTACGACCCCGGCACGCGCCGGGCAGGAGTTCTTCGGCCGCCCAGCGCACACGTATCGTGTGGACGGCTACGTGATCATGGTGTACCGGTACAACCTGCTGACCAGGCTTGCCGACGGTAGTGAGCATCTTTAGATCCAGCGCATGATCATCGGTAGGGCCGTCACCGGGCTTAACGTGCGGTAATACCCGCAGGTCATGGCCCTGATGCAGGGTCTGTATGGCGGTCGGCTCTTGGGTTTCGGCTGGTTCGTTGTGTGCCCGTTATTCCTGGTTGTTGCCCGTCGGTTCCCGATAGCCTGCTGAGTTGGTGCTGATCCCCTGGCGGTTTGCCCGGGTCCCTGACCGGCCGGAAGATCGCGAAATTCACTTCGGTCGGAGTCTGGCCGCAGCCGCTGAGTATCAGGGCGACCACAGCCGCAGCCTGGCTTATGAACTGCCCTCTGACGCAGCATCAACCGGCTGGCCTGTAGCTCCCGGCCCGCGGATTAAGAGTTCGCTTTATCCTGCTTTACGAGGTATCAGCCTGTACCGGAGAATACCGCGTGCTGCCGTTTCGTGCACGTCACGGCGTGCAGACGTGCCGGGGGCTGACGGGCCGTACCAACATCCTGCGGCGCGTCGGCGGCTCTCTGGGCACCGCGCTGTTGTTGTCATCTTTCAAGACCACCACGTGGTCGGTCTCGCGGAATTTCACCGGGTCTTGCTGCGGCTGACCGCAGCCGCCGTCGCGCTGCTGGCCGCGGTCGCGCTCGCCGCTAAGCACGTCTCAGCCGCCACAGCGCTCTTCGCAAGGCCCGGTCGTGACGCAGACCTCCAGCCTTACCGAGATTAATTTGGCGGGGGCCTTGACTTCAAGCGCTTGAGGTTTGTTTGGCTGCTCGTATGACAGCTCTCACCATCCACGATGTATCCCGGCGCAGCGGGCTGAGTGAGCCGACGCTGCGCTACTACGAAGAGGTCGGCCTGATAGGCCCGGTTGAGCGCGACCCGAGTAGCCGGCACCGCCGGTACCGCGAGGAGGACCTCGATACGTTGCAGGCGCTGGCCTGCCTGCGCGCTATGGGCGTGGGCATTGAGGACATGCGCACTTACCAGGTTAACCGGTCGCGTGGGCATGAGGCGGCGGGTGAGCAGCGCGATCTGCTGTTGCGTCACGCCGAGCGGATCGAGGCTGAGATCGAGACGCTACGGACGCATCTGGACTATCTGCGGGCGAAGGCGGCGTTGTGGGACGCCCGCGACCGCGGTGATGCCGACGCGGAGACCGAGGCGAACCTCCGGGTACAGGACATGTATCCCCGTCTGGAAGAGGTGGTGCAGCGATGAGCCGGGTGCTGGTGACCGGCGGGTCCGGCTATGTGGGCACGCAGCTGATCGCTGCGCTGCTGCGGGACGGCCGTCGGGTGCGGGCGACGGTTCGCTCCCTGGAGCGCGAGGCCGATGTGCGTGCGGCGGTGCGTCGCGGTGATGCGGACGACAGCGGCCTGGAACTCGTCGCCGCGGACCTGACCGCCGACGAGGGCTGGCCTGCCGCGGCGGCGGGCTGCGAGGAGGTCCATCACGTCGCCTCGCCCATCCCGTACGTCCAGCCGAAGGACCCCGACGACTTGATCGTCCCGGCCCGCGAGGGTGTGCTGCGGGTGCTGCGCGCCGCGCGAGACGCGGGCGCTCGGCGGGTCGTGCTGACCTCGTCTTTCGCGGCGATCGGCTACACACCTAAGCCGAGCCATGAGTTCACCGAGGACGACTGGACCGATCCTGACACGCCGGGCCTGGCGCCCTATCCGCGCTCGAAGGCAATCGCCGAGCGGGCCGCGTGGGACTTCATCGAACGTGAGGGTGGCGAGACGGAGCTGGTCGTGGTCAACCCGACCTTCATCCTAGGCCCGACTCTAACGACGCAGGTGCGTTCGTCGTTGCAGCTCACCAAGGCGATGCTCGACGGGACGATGCCCGTCGTGCGACGCCAGCGCTTCGGCGTCGCCGACGTGCGCGACGTCGCCGATCTGCACATCCGTGCCATGGCCACGCCCGAGGCCGCCGGCAAGCGCTTCCTGGCCTTGGCCGACGGACCGACGATCAGCTTCCTGGAGATGGCCCAGATCCTGCGCGATCGGCTCGGTCCGCTGGCCGAGCGAGTGCCGACCGAAGAAGCGCCCGGACCGGACCTGCCCCCACTGATCATTCACAACGACCGGGCCCGCGACGAGCTCGGCTGGCGCCCACGCCCGGCCGAGACAACGATCGTCGAGACCGCCGAGAGCCTGCGCGACTTCGGCCTGCTGGAGAAACGATGATGACGGGTGGTGACACCGGAACCGTCCTGATCGCTGGCCCGACCAGTGGGCTGGGGCGGGCCTTGGCGCTGGAGGTGGCCTGCCGGCCTGCAACGGACCGTCCCGGCCTGCTGCTCGTCGGACGTCCCGGCGAGCGGCTCACAGAGGTCGTCGACCTCGTCCGCGCGGCCGGTGCGACCGCGGAAGCGATCCCCTGCGACCTCTCACGCCTGGCAGACCTTCGCGCCACAGCCGCCACAGCCGCCACGGCCAAGGATCTCCTCACAAAGGGGGCCGTCCGCCCACTGCACGCGCTGGAACCAGGTCGCACACAACCGCACAATAGTCACATCAATCACGCAGGTAGTTGAGAGGTGCCCGCCGGGCTTGAATGCTAGCCTGTATTCTAAGACGCCGAACAAACGTTGCATAGGAGACTTCTAGCCGGGAGTCTCAGGGTCGAGGGGGGCCAATGCAGCTTTTCATCTCTTACGCCAGACCTGACCGGACCCGCGCTGAATCTCTAACACTACGGCTCAGGCAGGCGGGAATTACCGTGTGGCTGGACAGCGACCTTGTCGGCGGTCAGGCATGGTGGGATCGAATTCTTGAACAGCTTCGCACCTGCGACGCCGTCGTTGTGGTGATATCCAGAGCGTCCATAAAGTCTCAGGCATGCCGGTCTGAACGTGAGTACGCTATAAAGCTGGGGAAGGCCATCCTGCCGTTGACGCTCGAGTCCATGAGTTCCGAGATGCTGCCAGCGGATATAGCTAGAATCCAGACCATTGATTACTCCCAGCCCGGCGAAGCCGCCGCGTTCGAATTGGTCGGTGCGATCTCCGCGCTGCCGAAGCCGGGCGAGCTACCGTATCCGCTCCCTGATACGCCTCCGGTGCCAACCTCGCCTTTCGGTAGCCTCGTCGACCGCCTGGCTGAACCGACTCTCAGCCTGGACGACCAGCTAGCCGTCATCGGGCGGCTTGAGGCGGCGCTCGGCCCCGTGGCTGACCCCCATGATAGCCAGACCGCCATTGAACTACTCCGTCAGATGGATGAGCGGCCTGATCTTTTCGCGGCCGCGTCGCGGCAGATCGAGAAAATCAGAGCACAGCTGAAGACCGCCGGTCAGGAGTCCAGCCAGTCCCCGCAAGGCGGCACTCGCCAGCGGCAGGGTGCGCAATACTCCGGTCCCGCTGACGGATCTCCGAACCGGCAATCCCGCGGCAAGCAGGACAAAGGTGTCCGCACAGCGGTGATATCTATCAGCAGGCAAATGGGCGAGCTGCAATCCAAACTTAACGCATGGCTAGTTCTCATCGACGGCGAAAAGGTTGGCAGGATCTGGCAGGGGCAGCGCCGTGAATTTCCTGTGCCCCCGGGAACCCACCAGATCCAGATTAGGTTCAACAGCCATTCCAGCTATACGAGCCCGGTGGAGGTATTGACGCTGAACGCCGGTGATCGCGCCGGGTTCTTGTGCGGCCTCGATCACCCGCTTGTCATGCGCGACGCACTTTCCGCCACGGCGTGGAAAGATCAGCTCACGGCCCCGAGGAATGCCTTCATAAGGCTCAGTCGTGAGTAGCTGATGACGTCTACGCCCGGGACAGAACGGCGATCACGTACACCGCGACGGTAACCCAGAAAAAGATCTTGACCAGGGATGCGGCTTTGCGGGCTCTTTCCAGGTCACCAGCTTCCAGGCTGGTCCGCGCCCGCGATGCGTAGATGACCGCTGGTATGCCTACCGGGAAGAAGCAGATCAGGGCCACGATGGCCATCACCCAGTGCGGTGAGATATCGACATCCGGGGCGGGTTGCTGACGCAGGCTACCGGGGGGTTGCGGGCGCAGGCTACCGGGTTGCGGGCGCAGGCCACCGGCTGGTTGAGTGCCCGGCCACACAAAGCCAGTTTCGCCTTGGCCGCCGCCCTGGGCTCCCTGGGCTCCCTGGGCTCCCGGGGCTCCCGGGGCTCCCGGGGCCCTCGAGGCCCTCGAGGCCCTCGAGGCCCTCGAGGCCCTCGAGGTGCCCGGGGCTCCCGAGGTGCCCGGGGCTCCCGACTGCGGCGGCGGCCCCGGCGTCCACTGTGGCGTTCTGGGAACCTCGGTGGCGGGCGCGCTAGCGCGGAGGGCGCGTATCCGCCTGTCGACGGCTGCTAGCAGGTCAGAGCGTTGCTCCATCCGGCTGAGCAGGTCAAGCGCGACGGGTCTGTCGTTCGGGTCGGCCGAAGGATCAAGCGCGCCCTCCAGCCTGCCGATGATGGCGAACTGCCGGTCCTGAGTAAGCGACGGGGCTGAAAGCTGATCGGCGATGGTGCTCAGCGGCGACGTGGGTATCGGCGGCGGCTCGGGGAGCGGGTACGGCAGGGCCCTGGGCCGGGGCAGCCGGATGATGGCGCCGGCCAGTTGAAAGGCGGCCGCTTCGTCTGGCTGGCAGTAATCGATGACCTGGAGCCGCGCCAGGTCGGCGGGCAGCAATTCGGGGCCGACTGGCTCGATGGCGAGCGGGAGGATCGGTTTACCCAGGCGCACCGCATACTGGCGCTCGCCAATGCAGACCTGAGATCGCAGCGAAGCCCGCGATACGATCGCAACCGCCGCATCGCATTGGCGAAGCTGCTTGAGGATCCCATCCCACCAGATCTGGCCGCCTGCCAGGTCACCGTCAAGCCAGACATTGTTTCCTGCTTGCCGCAATCGCTGCGCTATGGAATCGGCCCTGAGCCGGTCCGGCCGCGCATAGGAAAGAAAGATCTCCACTGGCCCTCCCCCCAGCCTCGACCCCAGGGCGCCAGTTGCTCGGACGCCAGGCTGCGGGGGAATGAGACCGCAAGGCGGAGTATTCCAGGGCGTGCATGAGCGGTCAAGGGCCCGATGGCGGGCTGGCGGAGCAGTTTTGCGCATAATCCGGGGTGAGCAGATCTTCGATGGTGATCTTGGTATGCCGCGGATCGGGACGGGGAGACAGTGCTCAGGGCAGGGTGGCTAGCCACCCTACGTCGCAGGCCGCAGCTGTGGCTCGGCCACCTTACCTGGCGGGGGTCAGAATTGATTTTATTGCGCGATAGAGCGCTTGCCAATCGCTGAGGGACACTATCTGAGCACGTGGGGAGGCCGCGACTCGCGCCGCTCTTGGGTCCGTGGCATGGCCGTGAGCAGCACCGGCAATGGTGTCCGCAGCGCGCCCCGTTCCCGCCAGGATGATCACAGGCCGGTCCGACTGGAGGCTGTGATCGATGTCGTCATAGGTGATCTCGCCGCCATTGGCGACGAGGGTTAGCGACGGCTGGCCGTCAGCAATTGCCGTCCCGACGCGGCACAGCCAGGGCGACTCATCGCCCCATGCATTTCCCGGAACCAGGACCACCTGGGTGTGGTGCGGTTCGAGCGCGGCTGCATCAGGTGCGGCCGGCGTCCCGGGGAGAATGACGGTGCCTTCGGCGGCCACGCCGACTAGCGGGAAGCGTGCTCTGGCGGCGTCGTGAGCTCGGCCCGCGACCCTCATGACGCCAGAGTCAGTACCGCCGTCCACGATCGCGGCACCCCAGCCATCCAGCGCGGGGATAATGCGGTCCATGACGTGAGCCATGGCCGCCAGGTGATCCCGCGTCATGCCGCCTGCCCCTCCGACCAGCACCAGTACCGGGCGGCCCACCCCGATATTCAGGGCACCAAGAGCTGCCGATAGCTCGGCGGGCTTGCCCACCCGCGCGAAAGGCGGTATGGCTATGCCGCCCGCGGTTCCGCTCACTGCCGTGACTCCTTTTCATCGCCCTCGGCAGGCGAATCTAGCGGAAGAAGCTCCTTCAACGCCGTAAGGACCCCGGTCAATTGCCGGCGTACCTTCTCGTCGGCGTGGTCGTCAACGGACCCCTGCAAGTCGGCCAGAGTGATCTCGATCTTCCATGCCGCTGGTCCTTCCGCGGCCACCTCGGGAAGCAGCCGCTGCGCCTCGGCGACGTCCCCGCGATCAAAAGCCAGTCCGAGGAGCGTCGGGCGTACCCACTCATCTGTTGTCTGCCTCGCCAGCGCCCGGCGGCATGCGGCCATCGTGATGACCTGTGCCTCAGCGGCAAGCACTTCGTCGCCCTCGTTGCCCCGTCGCCGGTACAGCCGCGGCAAGTTGCTGGTGGGATAGTAATCGTTGAGGTCGGCCATCATGCCACGCGTATAGCTGCTGATCGCCCGGTCCAGATACCGGCGGCGCTCGGCTTCATCGGAGGCCTCGCTGGCCAGCTGCTTATAGCGGCCGCCGAGCAGTCCGAGGCGTTCAGAGGTTTCCCCGTACGTGGCGATGAGCGTTTCTAGCCGGGCGACGGCTTTGATCGCTGCGCCTGGCGTTCCCGCCTTCGCGATCGCCAGATACTCCATCTCCATGACCTGCGAGTGATGAGCCAGGTACTTGGGCAAGGTCCCGATGAATTCGAGAACCGCTCCCCAGCCCACGAGGTCACGAAGCATACGCAGCAGCAGCAGGGCGTCTGCCTCGCGCACGGCCTGCTTGTGCCCGTGCCGCGCCAGCACGTCCAGGGCGAGCGCCCGGCGCTCCGCTTCCGGAGCTAGGTAAGCCTCGCGGACATCGACGTCGAACGCCATCAGTTCATCCGCCAGGTCCGCCAGAGCCGAGACCCGCTGCGGATCGGCTGGCCCAGGGTAGCCCGGCATACTTTCAAATACCGGGGAGACCGCTTCCACCAGCCGCCGCAGGCCTTCGGTCAGATGCGCGCGAGCCGTGATGGCCGAAGACTCACCGACCAGGCCGTCCGCCAGCGGGAACCGCACCTGCCGCATCTGTGCCAGGTCAAAGACGGGCTTCGCCCAATCCGCGGCGGTCAGGATACATCCGGTTTTCCTGGCGGCATGGCGGACCCCGACCTCATAGTAGACATTGGCATTGGGCAAGGTGAGATCCGCGACCACGATGTCACCCAGCACCAGACGCTGAAGCATCTCTTTGATGATCAGAGATCCCACATCAGCATCTGCCCGCACTGGCCGATATCCAAGGCCCTGCAGGACCGGACGGTAGACATTGAACCACAACAGGTCAAAGTCAACCTTGGCTGGAACATCGGCCTCGCTGCGGTCTGTGGGCCGGCGGCCGAAAGGCATCACCATGAACGCGATCGGATCTGGCACCGGTCATCTCCCTCACTCCATCGTGGGACGGCTGTCCTTAGCGAGCTGGCCCCATTGGCCATTTTCCTGCGTGAAGACGGTTTCGATGAGCTCCACGCGGGCGCGAAGCTCGCTGGCTTCCAGTTCAGCGCCGAGGCCGAACGCGCGCAGTGCGGTTAGGGAGATCTCGGCGTCCTTGTACAGCTTGGCGAGCCGGGGGAAGGCATACAGGGACTGATATGCGGTCAGCGCAGTTGCGAGTGCGGCCAGGAAAGCGGCGGCAATGGCCATGGCGGAGCGGATGTCGGGATATGCGGCGCCGGCAACGCCAGCCACCGCGGCCAGCCCGAGTAGCGCCGCCTTTGCGCCGATAGCTTGATCGCGGGCGTTTTCGGCCTCGATGTACCGCTTGTTATAGAAATTAAGCTGGTCCAGGAGCCGGTCTTCGGTGTAGAGCGCGACGAATTCCGCGTTTCGGTCCGTCACTTCGGCTCCTTTCCCTGAGCCACATCCGCCACGGCCCGGGCGAGCCTGGTCCGCCGGTCAGGGCCCGAGAAGCGCGTCAGTTCGGCGAGATACGCGAATGCTTCAGCCCTGAGGCGTTCTGCCTTCGTGCGGTTGTCGAGATAGGCACGTTGCGCCCGGCGTTCCTGGGCCAGGGCCGCCGTCCCGGCCGAGAACGCCCCGAGCGCGCCGACCACGATGCCGGGCCACGCGTCATGGCCCAGGGCGGCTTGGACAGCACCGAATCCGCTGGTGAGAGCGCTAACGCCGATGAGTGTCACCTGCTGGCGACGGTAGGCGTTCTGCGCGCGCTGTGCATCAATGTCGTAACTGCTAAACGCGGGAACTACGATCTCGTCGATGACCGCGAGATCGGCCGCGAGCGCCGGGTACTGCTCAGCGCGGCCCGCTGGAATGAGCACGGGTGCGATGATCTTGAGCCGCAGCCGCGGCCACCGCCGGAAAATCGCCAGCGTCACTATGCGCCTCCTCAAGTCGTCCGTGCGAAATCCTCACCCGGGACTCTCAAAGGTTAGCGGGATCAGTAATGACAGCGAGATGGTGCGACGGCTGGTCAGGTTCGCTGACCCGCCGGCCGCGGGCATGAGATCCAGCTGCCCGAACGGCCCGGGCGATCCTGGGCGGCGGCAGCACTCTTTGCTTGACGGTCACCGGCCGGCTGCCAACCGGGGTCGCGCCAGGCATCCGGCCCGTCTGATGGAACTGCGCATCCCGCTACCACATCAAGTTTCATTTTGACCGAACGGACCGTGGTGCGTGCACCACGGTCACATCGACGCCCGGGCCCGACTCGTGCCGCGGAGGTCTTTATTCGCGATGAGCATGCCGAACCGGGATACCAGCCGAGTGCTCCCTGGCGTTTCGTGCTCACGATGCCGGCCAGCTGCTCCTCATCCGCGGCGGGTGTGATCGGCGATTTACAGCAAAATAACTGGCGCCGGTCTCGTCAGCGACCCCTCGTGCCGGGCAGCTGAACCGATGTGACATGGAGTACTTAAAGCAGGCTCATGATCCGGCTGCCAGTAGCTGCGTGCCCAGCTCGGTGAGCTGCGCGGGCGTCAGGCGCCGGATGAGCACTCTGGCCACCTGGCCGAGGTCATCACCGAGCATGATGACCTCCAGGTCGTTCTGCCGCCGGGCCAGGCCTAAGCCGTTGGCGACGAGATCGAAGATGAGCCCCCTGAGCGCGGCGGTTTCCTTGTCCGATCCGAGCTGCTCTATCGCGGCTGAGGCCATTGCCGCGAGCTGTTCACGGCCAGCGTCGTCTGTCACGAGCCGAGTATAAACGTGCGGTCGCTTTCCGACCCGAGGCGGCATCAGGACCCGCGTCGCGGCGGCAGCCTCGACAGCTGCCCGGAGGAGATGGGGGGCGCGCTGCTGACCGGCCCGTCCGCTCGCAGCCCGGCCAGGTGGATGTCCAGGAATCGCTGCCAGGACCCGGGCGCTAGCTCCCCGGCGGCCTGCACCAGCCCCCGCATCGCCCAGATAACCGCCATGACGTCGCCGGCGGTGATGCCCGGGTTCACCGTCCCGGCCGCGGTGGCGCGGGCGGTGAGCAGGTCGATCGCGGCCTGGATCCGGCGCGAGGTGGCCGGGTCGGTCGGGCGCTGCAGGAGCAGGCTCGGGTAGCGGGCGTGCTCGGCGAAGGACTGGCCGAGGGCGCGGAGCAGCTCTTCGAGCCCGTGGCCGTCGGTGCGCGCCAGCGCCCGCTCGGTGAACGAGAGGATCTCCTCCAGGGCCAGCTGCAGCAGTTCATCGATCAGGGCGTCTTTGCTGGCGAACCGGCGGTACACGGTGCCGACGCCCACGCCGGCCCG
>CABEDN010000918.1_pt1 | contig 15074 bp, 14 predicted proteins | sample 3423051 | NCBI WGS metagenome assembly CABEDN01 (sample SAMEA5534330, study PRJEB31848) | metagenome | biome: tundra; feature: field; material: soil | place: USA | collected 2013-05 | depth 0.15 m
GTCGTCGCCGTCCGTATAAGAAAGCCGCCGCCCCGGGCCGGGTACCCCCGCCTCGCCGGTCACCTGAAGCGACGGAAACACCGGCACGCAGCCTCATGCCCAGCGCAAGCCGCCCGCCACCCCCAGAAGACCAGCCGACAGCCAGATAACACCTGACCTGGAAAGACGACTTTGCGGGTCACCCTGGCGCCCCGCCAGGCGTAATAGCCGGAACGTGACACTCCCAGCTGGGTGCACATGAATGACACCGGGTAGGTATCCGAATCAGCCCAGCCCGCGATAGCAGCGAATCTCACTGACTGCTTTTCGCGAACCAGGTCGCCACTTTTTTTGCGAACTCCACCTGCATCCGCAGCTCAGCGATCGAAGATTTGTCATCCCGGGACCCGGCCCGCAGCCGGATCAGCTCGGCCCGCTAAGACTCGCCCAGCGGGGCATCCGGGTTCTTCCCGGACTCCGCGGCCTCTCGTGCCACCTTCACCCACTTGCTCAGTGTCATCTCGTGGACGCCGATGTTCCGGGCGACCTCAGCGACCGGACGGCCACCGTCGATGACAAAAGCTACCGACTGCTCCTTGTACTCCGGCGTAAATGCGCGGCGTGTCGAACCCATTTCTCGCTCTCCCGACGAATCGGGCAGCTAAGCCGGGTGTCCACCGAAGCGGGTACGGTCCACATGCGTTCCAGCATGACCGGTCATCTCCAGAGGCCCGCGGGAGACCACAAACGCCAGATCACCCTGATCTGCGCGCCTCAGCTGATAAGCGCCGAGCGGCCAGGGGCCACACCGAACGGCGGATATTTTGCGGCGGCGGGCTCTGGCTGACAGTTGGGTCAGCGGTAAGGGGCGCGATGACTGGGTGCTGCTAGGTGGCTTCTGCGGGAGTGTGGATCCAGCCCTGGTGCTCGTGGCCGGCGACCTGAACGGTGACGAGGCGGGAGGCTGTGTGGCCGGTTGCGCCGCAGAAGCAAGACGCGATCAGGTTGTGGATGTCGCCGGAGACGACGAGCAGGACGGGGCCCTGTGCCGTTTTGAGCGCCGTCTTGACGTGGGGGGCGTCGAGCAGCCGGAAGGCAATGTCAGGGCTTCGCCGAAGCATCCGTTGTCGTCGTCGTGGACGTTCCCTGTGTGCATGACGACGCGGACCCGGAGTCGGCGGTCCCGCTCGCCCGGATCTGGGAGGCTGGCGTTGTAGCCGGCCAGGAGCCGGCTGAAAACAGGGATGACGAGGTTGAGCAGCAGCGCCTGGTCTGCCGGGTCGATCAGGGCGAGCAGGCCATCGCCGCGGTCGGTGAACCGGTCGCGGCAGCGCGCGCTGACTCCTGCCGAGCGCAGCGCTGCGTCGAACAGTTCGTAGAGCATGGTCCGGAGCTCGGCCTTCACCGGATCGGGCCGGCTGGTGGAACCCTCTATGTCCAGCGCGACGATGACCCGGCGGCGGGACGGGCGCAGCGACTGGTTGCGGATCAGCGCCGCGAAGGCGAGCGTCTGCAGCTCTGACCTGAGTGTAGGCATGTTGAGCTGCTCGGCGGCCGGCAGGAAGGTATCGAGGACTTCCCTGGCCTTCCGCAGTTGCTTGGCCTGCGGCAGGAACTGAAGGGTCTGCATGTTGTGCAGCCGGTCGGCCAGCTTGGTGGTGACGACCCGGGCATCGGCGGACGTTATCGTCGCCATCACCTGGGTGACCTGGCGTCCTGGCCGCCTGCCGAGGCGATCGAGCGCCATGTGCTCGGCCACCATCGCCGCGATTGCGGTGCCGAAGTCGCGCCTCAGCGCGGCCAGCGTGTACGGGGTGTCCTGGACCGTGTCGTGCAAGAGTGCCGCGCACAGCGTCTGATCGTCGACTTCACCGGCGTCGTCGAGCCGGGCGAGGATCGTCGCGACCGCTACCGGATGGGTGATGTAAGGATCGCCGCTCCGGCGTATCTGGCCCTGATGGCACCGGGCCGCGACCTCGCAGGCCCGCTCGATCAGCTCGGCGTCAGCGCGCGGCCGCGTGGTCAGGATGACCTCGCGGAGTTCCGCGACCAGGCCCGCCCAGGGTGCGCTCGTACGCGCCACAGGATCGTTCACCGTGATCCTCCCGGCCAACAGAGCCAGCGCGGACGCTGTCGCCGCCGTCCAGGCCGACGCGCGGCACCGGCTCAGCCCATCCCGCCGCCCGCAGCGGGTACTTCATACTCAAAATTCTAGGAGATAAGCCTGCACAGGCTACGGCCGGTGGCAGGGCGGCCCCGAGACGTGGAATGCCCATCCCAGGCCAAGATGGCAAGAGCACAGAGCTTCGGCGCACACCTATCGGCGGCCGCTTGCGCGTCGGTCTGTAGCAGCGCCAGCCGCAAAAGCGTGATCTCTTGTTGAATCCAGAACGCGACCGGATCCCCGACTCGGCGCGCGCCGCGTTAGCCCTGGCGGTAATGGCGGGCAGCGCGCAGAATGACCGGCTACGAATGCTGGACGCGTGGTGAGATCAGTAGTGGTAGCGGGCTGCGAGGATGATGATCTCTGCTTCCGTGACGATGTAGACGAGACGGTGCTCGTCGTCGATGCGCCGTGACCAGGCCCCGGGCAGGTGGTACTTGAGTGGCTCTGGCTTGCCGATGCCGGTAAACGGGTCCCGCCGGACATCATTGATCAGCTTGTTGATCCGCGCGAGCATCTTGCGGTTGGTCTTGAGCCAGGACGTATAGTCCTCCCAGCCCTGGTCCTCGAATACCAGCCTCACCAGGCGCTACCGGCCGACCGCCGCGTCGGGGTCGATCAGGACATGTTCGGCCAGGTGGATGCCGTTCAGAGCATTTTCGTAGGCCTTGAGCAGCCGGCGGGCGTTGGCTGGCGAGCGCAGCAAGTAGGCACCCTCGCGCAGGGCAGCGTAGTCCTCGGCGGAGACTAGGACGGCGTTACCATGCCTGGAGACGATCTCGATGGCGTCGTGGTCTTCGTTGACCTTCTTGATCAGCGGGAAGAGTCCCTTGCGTGCCTCGCTTGCGGTGATCGACATGATGGCCAGCCTCCAGTAGTAGTACAAGATACAGTACCACTATACGTGCCGTTGCTGGCTCGCGATGTTCAAGCCTGGCACGCCAGCCCTCAGATCTGCGAATGCCCGCGACGCAGAATCCCCTGATCTGAACCATTCCGCGCAAGCCGGGCCGACCGTGGTCGCTCGTGCAGATCGGCGGTCGCGCGTTCTCTCTGCCTTCCCCGTCACTCAGCGTCATCCTGTCGACCGGCACGACCTCGGAACCGACGGGGGCTCCTGTCTGGTGGGACTGGTCAGCTTGAGGCATCCGTGGGCCGCTGGTCAAGGGTTCTGCCGTGACGGAGCTGGCGGCGCTGTCGTTCTGGTCAACGGGGCCAGCTAAAGAAGTTCAATACGATAGGGGATTCGATCTGCATCACCGGTCCAGGCTGGCGGTGCGCGCAGGGACGCGCGAGGACCGCCAGGGGAGCAAGACGGGGAGCAAGCGAGCGGCGATATCAGGCTACGGCGGGCGACGTCCAGCGATTGAAGCTGCTGGTAGAGCCACATCCAGCCATATTGTGTCTTAAGCGGAATTTATATGGTAAGGAGAAGGTCCACGGTTCGATTCCGTAACGGGGCTCCAGCTCAGGGCATTAATTCGAACTTACCGAACGGGCCCTGGGAGCCATTCCGGGGGCCAATTGGACCCGGCTCCAGCGAAGCCCAAGATCGTGGAGCCATTGCCCCTCTCCGGTCTGCGGGGCTATGCACTTGGGGCAGTTCTGTCTTGGACCTGCTCGACTGCGAGGAGGATCATGGGCGTGGCGCGCTGGATTGACCGGCTCACCAGGTGCCCAGCGCGATTGTGGCATGAACGCCCACTACGCCCTTGCGAATGCTGAGGTACGACAGGCGAGCTCACTGGCCATACGATCGCGTTGATGAGGGCTTAACGAAACCGCCGGGCAGTGCCCGAAGAGGTGGGAGGACCTGGTGGAGGCGGAGTCGGAGCATCAGCTGGCTGCCCGCCGGCCGCCTGGCAGGAGCACCGTTCGACCACCGCCAGTTGCCCCGGCTTTACCACAGCGACGAGCACTGCGCGATCTACGTGAACGGGGAGGGCCAGGTCAGCGAACTTCGGTGTACTCGCTGCGGTCCAGCTCCACGACGTTGGCGTAATCGCTGCCCTCTGGCTCTGCGACGTCGGTGTACTGGCTGCCGTCCAGTCGGAGGACGCGGAAGCTGCCCCCGGAAAGCAGCTTGCGCAGGTGCCGCATCCCGCTCATGCCCGCGAGCGTGACAGCTATGCCGGCAGCGAGAACCGAGCCGCCGAACAGCGCGAGCCCGCCGACGACGTGTCCCAGCATCATCACGACCACTGCGGCCAGCAGGGCCACCGGCACGGCCGCCACTAGCAGCAGCGCGAGCAGCGTCACGGCGATCACGGCCCTGGCCGACCTGCCAGGCGTCCGCTCCGCGTACCAACCGGTCATCACGCTCACCTCTCAAGCCCGGAGCCCGTCAAGGACCCGGGCCCACCAAAATAACACGATATGTCGCGTCCTCTAGGTCAACGCTCCTCTCGATCAGAATCATCCCGTAACCGTCCGACGCGCTGACCGCGGGCAGACACCCTGCCGCCGAAGTAGTCCCGGCGCGGCCGGGCCAGATACTGAAGAGGCCGTACCACAGAGGCACGTGATTGCCGCCGCTCCGATGGTGGCGGTCTTGCCGTACCGGGTGACGGCAGCCAGGGCGAACGCGGCATCAGCCCCGGTCTGACCCGCCCGGCTGCCACCGAGCAAGGTCGCACTCGAGTTGCTGGGGTTCGCGCCATGCGGCATGAGAGTGTGTTGCGAAGGCCCTATCCGGGGCAGATGAGGGGGCCGGGTCACATCTCGGAAATCGGCTGGAGGAATTCGAGCCTATTGCCGTGCGGGTCCTCGCTGTAAAAGCGCCGCATCCCAGGGAAGTCATCATCGAAGAGGACGGGTGCCCCAACCGCGCTAAGCCGGGCGGCCCAGACGTCCAGGTCATCGACCAGCAGGCCCGGATGTGCCTTACGGGCCGGGCGGAAGTCATGCTCCACCCCGAAATGCAGCTCGATGCCATACCCGCGGAACCAGCAGCCGCCACGCCCTGCCAGGACTGGCGGCTTCGTTACTTCCCGGAAGCCCAGCGCCTCGCCGTAGAAGCCGCGCAGCGTGTCTTCACTGCCGGCTGGGCAGGCCAGCTGCACGTGATGGATCATCCCAGCTCCCATGGTGACCCGGACGTCAGGTACACCGGTGAGGATACCGGGCTTATCCCCTGTCTCCGCGCAGGAAGACGACCATTGCAAGGCGCTCCCCGCGGCATGAGAGTGCGTCTGGTCAGCGTCAGAAGGGTGAGTTTGGCCTGGTGCGGGAGTCGTGCGCCTGGCCACAGCTCGGTACCAGGCGACCACCTTGATAGTCCGGTTGCCGACCAAGAAGGGCGGGTACTCGGCTACCGCCATCCCAAAGCCCTTCAGTTCCGTACTCCGGCAACTGTTTACGACCTGCGTCGCTGGCATTCGCTCAGGTCAGGGTATAAAGACGGTGCTGGGCTTTGCGGTCCGGTGGCGGATCCCGGTCGGCCAGTCAGCCGTTACCTTAAAAGTACGGCCTGGTGGCCCAGTTGCTAACCGGCAGGAACTGCACTGTCGTGCGCACCGACGTGGTGGTCTTTGGCGCGGCCAGCTGTAACGACGAAGACCGCCGGATCGTCAGGAATGCGCCCTGCCACGGCAATCGTGTGGCAGTGCGGCCGCGAGCGGCGCCGCTACGTCACGAACCTGAGTCGGCAAGCCATGGGCGCGATCGGCGTCCCTGCTACATGGGGCCGCCAGCTCTCCCGCCGCTACTGGCAGCACATAGCCGTACTGGGGCACCACTGAGAGGGGCACCGGCCGTAACTCGGCTAGCGCCCGCGAGGCCGGCTCCCCCTCGGTCCCCCTCGGGGACACACTTGCGGACACTGCCACTAGCCGCCCGCCGACGCTGCCGCCGGACTTTCCGGCGGCGATGGTCTCCAGCGCTGTCCTGCTGATCTGATCGGCCAGCGGTCCGCCGCGCGGGGCGTCTCCGGCTCCCCGTCCGGCCACGCGAAATGGTTTGGCTTTTGCTGGCGAGCCGCCGGACGGCTGGAATCGGCCTCGATATGGTGTGGCTAATGTCCGAAAGGCACACTAAAACGATTCCGGGGTCTGTAAGCCGTGCCCAGCCACTAGGTCGCTTAACGGCATTTCAGGCCGGGCCTCCGCCGAGGCGCTGGCGGTGTCCCACCCGGCGGCATCATCTCCGGCTGCCAGGCCGAAGGCGTCCCACGCGACCGTAAGCGCCACGGCAACGTCAGCGGCGATAGGTGGACCGTTACCGCGGGCAGCTTTGTCTTCGTGCCATGCGATCGCCCGCATGGTTTCACCGTTACAAGCGCCGGGCCGGCTATGGCGCTCGTGATCACCGGGCCACCGCAGCTCGATCGCCAGATCGCGGCACGCGGAGAGCCTGTCGCCGGAGCATAGATCGTTCGGCCTCGTACGGACTCTCGCCATATGCGGCATGAGCGGGCGGCTCGTCCTGCGTGTTCTATGAGCGGCCTGCGGCGATGTGGTCGTGAACGAACCCATGACACCTGTCCGGTTGCGGGTCGCGCGCCTCGGTTATTGACTGATCACATGACCGAACTCCCCTTGGTGCGGGCTCCGCGGATCCCGGTGATAGACACCTTTCACGGAGTCGATGTCACCGAGGATTACCGATGGCTGGAGGACGCCTCTTCGGAGGAGGCCATCGCCTGGACAAAGGCCCAGCAGCACCGCAGCCATACCTACTTCGGCGGGATCCCCTGGCGAGACGCGCTGCGGGCCCGTGTCGAGCAGCTGCTGAAGTCCGAGAGGACGACGTACAAGCGGCTCCTGTCCGGCGGAAGCACCTTCTTCGCGCTGAAGGTGCAGACGCCGCGGCAGCAGCCGTTCCTGGTGGCTCTGACCGACCTTGACGACCCTGCGACCGAGCGTGTTGTCGTGGATCCGGATGTCATCGACCCGTCGGGTGAGACCACCATAGACTTTTTCGTTCCGTCCCCGGATGGCCAGCAGGTCGCGGTCTCGCTGTCGGAGCATGGCACCGAGGACGGGTCGCTGCACGTCTACGGCGTCGAGAGCGGGGAGGTCGTCGACGAGCCGATCGCGCATGTGAATCTGATGGGCGGATCGGTGGCCTGGCGTCACGACGGCTCAGGGTTCTGGTATACCCGCTGCGCTGACCCCGCAGGCTTTCGGCAACAGGTGTGGTTCCGCGAGCTCGGTGACGCGCCTGACCGCGTTGACCTTGCTGGCCCCTTCGCCGACGTGCGGATCGCGGAGAACTACCTGTCCGCCTCGCCCGACGGCCGTTGGGTGATGGACCGGGTGCAGAAGGGGGATGGAGGTGAGTGGCAGGTCTTCCTCCGTAGCCAAGGTGCCGACGGCTCATGGTGGCAGGTGGCAGATATCCCGGACAAGTGCGTGCATGCCGTGGCCGGCACGGACGCCCTTTATCTGCTCTCCTTCCGGGATGCTCCGCACGGCAAGGTGCTCCGCCTACCGCTGACCAATGGCACCACGGTCGCCGACGCCGACGAGATCGTGTCGGCAGGCGACACGGTCATCGAAGACCTTGCGGTGACTCGCGACACCGTCTGGGTGGTGGACATGGACGGCGGCCCGCAGCAGGTGCGCGCCTTCGACGGCAAGGGTGGGCCACTTCCCCCGGTGGAGATCCTGCCGATGAGCTCGGTGTCGTCGTACTCCGCTCGTCTCTCGACGCTGGGACAGGACCGGATCGCCTGGTCGTGCGAGTCCTTCACCGAGCCGGCGACCTGGTGGGTAGCAGCCCGCGGCGAAGCACCCCGGCCAACCGCATTGAGGACGACTACCCCCGTCGACCTGTCCGGGTACGAAGTGACCCGCGAGTTCGCAACGTCGAAGGACGGTACCCGTGTCCCCCTCAACGTGATCGCCGCACCCGGCACCCCACGGGACGGAACCGCGCCGGCGCTGCTGACCGCGTACGGCGGTTACAGCATCTCGCTGGTACCGCGGTTCGATCCCGAGCTGCTGCTGTGGCTGGAGCAGGGCGGGGTCTACGTGGTGGCCAACATCCGCGGCGGCGGCGAGTTCGGCGAGGCGTGGCACCACGCCGGCCGACTCGCCACCAAGCAGAACTGCTTCGACGACTTCATCGCCTGCGCGGACCATCTGCACAGCAGCGGGATCACCAGTCGCGAGCGGCTGGCGATCATGGGCGGCTCCAATGGAGGATTGCTGATGGGCGCCGTGCTCACTCAGCGGCCGGACATCGCCCGTGCGGTGGTAGCAGCGGTGCCGGTGATGGACTCCCTGCGAGCCGAGACCACCACCAACGGGAGGTTCAATACGCCCGAGTACGGCACCGTGGAGGATCCGGAGTTGTTCACGGTGCTGCTCGCCTACTCGCCTTACCACAACGTCGTGGACGGGACGGCCTACCCAGCCGTGCTGCTGACCGCCGGACAGAACGACACCCGGGTCGATGCCTGGCATGCCAAGAAGATGACGGCTCGACTCCAAAAGGCAACCTCCTCGGACTGGCCGGTGCTGCTGAGATTGCAGTCCACAGGCCACTTGGCCGGGTCGCTCGACCAGGCCATCGACGAGACAACAGACTGGTACGCCTTCCTCTTCGACCAGTTGGGTCTCGGCTACCGCCCCGTCGCCCCTGCGTGATCGGCCCGGCAGCCAAGCCGCCATTCCACGCGGCATCCGCTCATCGGCATGAGCGAGGTGCGCCGCGAGGCGCTTCGTTGTATCCCCGGCGTTGCCGGGAAGGTAGCTATTCAGCCTGAGTGGCGATGCCTCGCGTGTCCTGAGCTGCGAGGACACACCACCCAGTTACCTGCCAGCCAAGAGTTGACCGCGTTCCTGGGTGATATGCCCTGTTATGGCAGGTAAGTTTCTCAAACGTATATTCGTTTTAGTGGCTTCCACGCTTGCTGAATAGCTACGCGGTGAACGTGGCCTCCGGCGGGACGGCATCCCCGATGCCCTGTGGCGATCGTCCAGCACGATGACCTCGTGGCCGGCATCCAGCAGCTGCGCCGTTACTACTGAGCCTATGTAGCCTGCGCCACTGGCGACGAGCAGCTTTATGACCGGTATCCGATCCGCGGTTCCGGTTTCATCCGCCGAGTACCTCCCCGTCCGGAACGTGACGCGGACCGGTCACACGCACGTCGCCCGCAGCCATGACGCCCGCGCCGAAGGTGACGTCGCCTTCGACCTCGAACCGGCGGCAGCGGCGCAGCGACGGCGCCCCGGCAGGAAACCGTTGCTCGAAGTCGGGCAGCAGCTTGTAAAAGTCCTGGTCCAGCGTGACGACGGGCCCCGGGCCGTCGAAGCTGGGCCTCATCCGCCCGTCACTGGTGAGCTCGTAGGCGTCGGAGCGCACGACCAGCAGGTCGTCCGTGGTCTTCACCGGGGCGAACCGCGAGCGGGGGACGTGGACCGCCCGAGCGCCGGGAATCGAGCCGATCGCCGCGCCCATCGCCGACTCGAGCTGGATCACCGGGATGCTCGCCGGGTCGCGCGGGTCGACGGTCTCGCGGTTGACGATCAATGGCAGAGCTGGTGCCGCCGGGTCGGCGGCCTGCAGTTCCTTGAGCGCGCGCAGGTCGATCCAGATGTTGTTGGTGTTGTACCAGCGCCAGCGCTCGACGTCGGTGAACGAGGTGTCGCCGTCGGGCACCTGCGCCGTCTCCCGCAGCACCACCCGGCCTTGGTAGCGGGCGAGGTGGCCGCCCTTGCGGTCGGCCAACGTGCCGCGCACCGCCTCCAGCGCGAACGGCACCTGCTCCGCGGCTAGCCATGCGGCGATCCGGACCTCGGCGAGCGCGCCGAGGTTGTCGGAGTTGGACACGAAGGCGTAGCGCAGCCCGGCGCCGAGCAGGGCGTCGAGCGTGCCGGACGCCGCCAGCGCGGTGTAGATATTGCCGTGCCCGGGCGGGCACCACTCCAGCTCCGGGTCGGCCGGCCACTGCACCGGCTGCAGGTCATCTGCACGGATCTTGGGCTCGCGACTCTGCAGGAAGTCCAGCGGCACGCCAGGCATGCGCAGGCCGTCGTAGCGGCGCAGCGCGTCCAGCGAGGGATCGCGGGTGGTCGCGGAGTTCATCAGCACGAGCGGCAGCCGGGCGCGGTGCCGCTCACGCAGTGCCAGCACCTGCGTAGCGAGGACATCGAGGAAGCTTGTGCCGGGCTTGACCTCAAGCAGCGACTTCGGCCCCGACAGGCCCATGCTCGTCCCCGAGCCGCCGTCGAGCTTGACGATCACCAGCCGGTCGAGCACTTCACGGGCCTGGCCGGGTGGCGGCTCGGGCAGCTCGTCCAGGCGCGGCAGGTCCGCAAGCGGCTCCAGGACCTCGCCCGGCAGGCGTCCGGCCTGCGGCTCACCCAGTTGCCGGAGGCGCCTGCGCAGGGCGGCCAGCTCAGCGGCGTGGGCGCCTCCGGCCTCGGCCTTGGCCAAGACAGCGGCCACATGGTCGGGCGTATTCATGCTCTGATTCTCCTATCAGCCGATGCGGCCTCAGCGAAGGTGCCCAGCCGAAGTGCTCCGATCAGCTCCCTCAGGACCGCCGAGAATGCCGCAAATCTGCGCGATCACCTCACGCGTAGACAGCCGGGAAGCCCAACCCGTTGCACCAACAGGCTGCCGCCGCCACACCCAACGGCCGGCCACAGCGTCCCGATGACGCAGCTGGCGGCGGTTGACGGGGCGGCCACCAGGTCCGTTCGCGATAAAGATCCTTCGCCGGCCGGGACCGGCGCGGACGGATCGCCGCGGACCGGAGGCGATGCGGGAGATAAGGCAGTCGAGGCGCCGCGTCGGAGGCGGGGAAGTGTCGGCAGTGGCCGGTACCGCCTGAGCGGCCACGCCACCGGGGTCATCGGCTGCTGCCCGCGTGCGTTCCGCGCCCGCGCAGGCGCGTTCGGTGTGCCGCGGCTCGGCCAAGTGCGCCGGAGCGGTTAGTCCTTGAGCCGTTGGCACGGCAGTTGCTTGTTCCGCTGATAGCCCGCCGGATGACCGTGCGCAGCTTCGCCAGGTTAGCGACGATGAGGCGTTTGCATGACATAACAGCTGGATGCGGAACCTCCACGCACAAGCCGTCGCGCGGTCGGCACCGGCGCGCCGGGCTAAGCAGGGAGCCAACGCCATAACAGGCTGATCTGCATACCGTTGCACACGCGGCCGACGCAACTGTCCGCCGCACCGAGCATCGTTCTGGCTGCGAGGTATTACTGTTGCGCTCACCCTGTGTAGTTGGCGATTTCTCGTATATTCGCTTGCCCGTCTCGGCGTAGATACCGGTGAGGCTTGGCGGTGGCATTGGTCCCGGCAAGCAGTGCCGATCAGTTCCGGAACCGCTGCTGCTGCAGTGCGAGCCTGCCCGTCTATGCCTTGTTGTCCCGCCATTGAGTAACCGCGCGAGAAGGGGTGCGCTCTGGTGGTCGATTCTGCTCCCGCGTCCATCGAAGCGGCTACCGCGTCTATCGTGAACGTTGGCACTGGCATCGGCAGCCGGTTGGGTCGAGAGTCGGTCGCGCTGCTTGGCGCTCTGTCAGGGCCCTATGGTGGCGTACCCGTGCGTTCGGCGCCCGGGTTGCGCGGATGTGATCAACGCGTCAAGTCGCCCAGTCGCGAGTTCCGGGGGAGTGTGCGCGATCAGCTTGACACTTCACATAACTCGTATATAAATTCAGGTTATGCGAAGTTCAGCGCCTGCGTTGCTGCCCATCTTCCGGTCACGGCTGCAAGCCGATATCCTGGCCGCGCTGCTTCTCAGCCCGGATGCCGAGTACAGCCTGACCGAACTGGCGGAACGTTTCAAGGCTCCGCTGAGCACGGTCCACGGCGAGGTGAAACGCTTGACGGACGCGGGCCTGCTCCGGCGGCGTGAGGTGGGGCGATCGGCGCTGGTTCGGGCGGATCCCGGGAACCGCGCGACGAAGCCGCTGGCCGATTTGCTGCTCCTGTCATGGGGACCGCTTCAGGTGGTGGCCGAAGAGTTCTCTAGCCTGGAAGGAGCAGAGCAGGTGCTGATCTTCGGCTCCTGGGCGGCCCGCTACCATCAGCATCCCGGGAAGCCGCCGCATGACCTGGATGTCCTGGTTGTCGGCGGGCCGAGCCGAGTAGATGTCTACGACGCCGCCGACCGGGCGCAGCAGCGTCTCGGGATGCCCGTCAATCCGGTGATCCGTTCCGCAGATGCCTGGCGCCTAGCATCCGACCCGCTGGTCCGGCAGGTCCAGTCCAGCCCGCTCGTGACGGTCCTCATTCCTGAGGGCGACAGCTCCTCCGGCCCGCTCCCGGACATTAGGTGGTCTGGCGATGCCTAGGTGGGCGCGGGGCGAGGCAGAGATGGAGCAACTCATCGCCCGGAGCGAACTGGAGCCAGTCACGGGCGCGGCGGCCGACGGGGGCCCGCTGCTCGACCAGGCACGAAGGACAGCCGCCACGGCCGCGGGACTGGTCTCCAGTGACCCGTACAGCGCCTACGTCCTAGCCTATGATGCAGCACGGTTCGCCTGCATCGCACTGCTCGCGCAGCAGGGCCTGCGCGCCACGACCAGCGGCGGCCACTACGCGGTCGAACAATCCGTCCGGGCCCAGTTCGGCGACGGATTCCGGCCATTCGGGGCTCTCCGGCGCCGCCGCAACGAACTGGAATACCCGCACCTTCCCGCAGATACAGCGAGCTCAGAGGAAGCCGAGCACGCAGCAGGAACAGCGCAGCAACTTATCGCCGCCGCAAGCAAACTGCTGCCTCAATTGTCGTTCTTTAGCCAGGACTAGGAGCATGGCTCCCGCATGAACCACGGCCCGCGACTGCGGCTGCGGGTTGCTCGCCCTCGCCTCTGGCCTTGACGTGGCATGCTGGTCCTGGCGAAAGAGCACGTCCAAGTCGCACCGCGCGCAAACCTCGACATTCCCGCCGTGAGACTCAGGAAGCCAGTGACAAACCAAGTGACATCACCATCAGGCAATGACAGACACAGCGCGACGCACCCAGACACCGATATCGTTCCGGCCTGCGGTAATCCGACCCGACGCGATGCCGTCAGACGGAACCGCCAGGCATGGCATGGCATGCAAGAGGTCAGGGGTTCGAATCCCCTAAGCTCCACGTTTTCGCAGCTCAGCGGCATGTTGTGATCTTGAAAAATGATCTCTGACCTCTTGCATACAGGCAAGCGCGGAATCTGCACAATCTGGTTCCCAGCGTGGACACCCTCAGGTCAGAACCCTCCAGCAAGGTCTGCCTGGGGCGAGTCATGCGTAGCGAGCCGCTCCAGGGGAGCACGCCGGGGAGCAAGCGGATGATCTGCATGTCCTGCACGAACGTCTTGCGTGAGTGCGAGTTGCCCGGCGCACCGACGTCTCTGTTAAGCCACGTGACAACCGCGGCAGGCACCTGAGTCACTAAGGAACGACATAACGACCACTCTCTCGCCGACGGTTCACACCAACGCCGAGATCGCTGCGAAGCTGTTCATCGCCGCCAAGACCATCGATCCTCATGTCGCCGCAGTCCTGGCGAAACTGGATGCCCCGACCCGTGATGCCGCCGCGTCGCATGCCGCCTGGCTCGGGCTGGCCGCCGCGCGGAAATATAGGGAGTAGCACAGGCAATCTGGGTGATCCCTCCCGATCCGGGGCGCGAGCCAGCTGCCGTACGGTCGCCTTGAACTCATCCTGAGTCGAAGGAGATCGTCATGGTCCCCCATTCAGCACATCCGTAATATCGCCGTCGGCGCGGCGCTGCGCGTTCTCCGGACCGGAACGCCAGTCGACGTGTTGCCGTATATCGGCAGATGGGACGTATTAAGTCAAGCACCTAAGGCAGTTTAGCCGCGCTGGTAACTATGCCATGTGCGGGGCAAATCAGAGAGGACCGTACAATGTCGCGGTACAACTGGGGCGAGACCCACTCACGTATCGATTGGCTGACCAAGGAAATTGAGCCCATCAGGGTCAAGGTCGTTACTCATCCGGTGTACAAGCAGCTGAGCACGATTACGGCGATCAACACGTTCATGGAGCATCATGTGTTCGCCGTCTGGGATTTTATGTCGCTGCTCAAGTCCCTACAGCGGGAACTCACTTGCGTGAACGTTCCGTGGATACCCGCAGGCGCTACCAGTAGCCGCCGCCTCATCAACGATATCGTGCTCGTGGAAGAAAGCGATGAGCTGAACGGCGGTTTCATCAGTCATTTTGAGCTCTACCTGTGCGGTATGGCCGAATCGGGCGCGAGTACCGCTGCCATCGACGCATTCATTGCCCTCCTGAGAGACGGTAAGCCTGTCCTGTCGTCACTCGAAGCGGTAGCCGCACCCGAGCCATCGGCCGGGTTCGTCGCAGCGACTTGCGACTTTATCGAGAACGCGCCGGTCCACTGCAAGGCGGCGGCATTCGCCTTCGGCCGCGAGGATCTCATCCCGGATATGTTCGATCAGGTCGTGGCGGTTCGTGCGGATGAGAAGAGTCTCGATACCTTCTGCGATTACCTGGCCCGCCATATTCAGGTGGACAGCGAGGAGCACACTCCCATGGCGATGCAGATGCTGGCAGATCTGTGCGGCGATGATGATAGCCGCTGGGAGGAATGCAGCATCACTATCAATAGCGCGCTTGAAGCGAGGATTCTCCTCTGGGACGGTATTCTCGCGGCCATCGAGAAGCAGCGGGCTCCGCTTCCCGGGCAGTCACGGGTGAAAGCGCGCTAGGGACGGCTGCCAGTTGCGGGCGGAGGCTTCACATGAATCACTTGCCAGTTGGCGCACTGGTGCCAGGAGATCCAACACGCGGCGGGCCCATACCACCGCTCGTAGTGCGGTCTGGAGGATTTGGCCGGAACCTGCCGCCAGGTCCTTCGTACCTGGTCGGCCGCGATCCGAAGTGTGACATCGTGATGACCGATGCCCGCGTGTCTTGGCATCATGCGGTGCTCGGGATTGAGGACGGCCGTTGGGTGCTGGCGGACAACGGCAGCACCAATGGCACCTACATC
>CABEDN010000925.1_pt1 | contig 14699 bp, 11 predicted proteins | sample 3423051 | NCBI WGS metagenome assembly CABEDN01 (sample SAMEA5534330, study PRJEB31848) | metagenome | biome: tundra; feature: field; material: soil | place: USA | collected 2013-05 | depth 0.15 m
TCTATGTCGAGGGGGCCGTCGAGCCACTCGGCCGGGGCGGCCAATTCGTCGGGCAGCACATCCTTACTCCGCTGCTGGGCGTGGCCGTGCAGGTCAACGCCTTCAACTTCCCGGTCTGGGCGCCGCTGGAAAAGCTGGCCCCCGCCCTGATCGCGGGAGTGCCCACCCTGGTCAAGCCGGCCTCGCAGACCGCCTACCTGACCGCGCGCCTGGTCGAGCTCATCATCGAGTCCGGAATCCTGCCCGAAGGCACCCTGCAGCTACTCTGCGGCAGCGCAGGTGACCTGCTGAATCACCTCGGCGAGCAGGACCTGCTGAGTTTCACCGGGTCCGCCTCGACCGCGCAGCAGCTGCGGGCGCAGCCGAACGTCGTGGCCCGCTCGGTGCGTTTCAACGCCGAAGCGGACTCGCTCAACTGCTCGATCCTCGGCCCGGACGCCACGCCGGGCACCGTCGAGTTCGACCTGTACATCAAGCAGCTCGTCACCGAGATGACGGTGAAGGCCGGGCAGAAATGTACGGCCATCCGCCGGGCCTTCGTGCCCGCCGCGCAGCTGAACGCGGTCATCGACGCGACCCGGGCGCGGCTGGAGAAGGTCGTCGTCGGCAATCCTGCCGACGAATCGGTGCGGATGGGTGCCCTGGCCAGTTTGGAGCAGCGCGAGGAGGTCCGCCGCGCGCTGAAGTCGCTCCAGTCGGCGGGGCAGCTGGTCTTCGGGGACCCGGAGCGCGTCCAGCTGACGGGAGCCGATGCGCATCACGGGGCCTTCATCTCGCCGCTGCTGGTGCGCTGCGACGACGCCAGCCACGCTGAGCCGCATGAGGTTGAGGCATTTGGCCCGGTGAGCACGGTTATGGGCTATGCCGACGCTGACGAGGTGATCGAACTGGCCGCCCGCGGCCGGGGCAGCCTCACCGGATCTGTGGTCACGGGCGACGCCGACTTCGCCCGCAGCGTCGTCCTGGGCCTCGCGCCATGGCACGGCCGGCTGCTCGTGCTCGACCAGGACGACGCCGCGGAGTCGACCGGGCACGGCTCGCCGCTGCCCGTGCTCGTCCATGGCGGCCCTGGGCGGGCAGGCGGCGGCGAGGAGATGGGCGGCATTCGCGGCGTGCTGCACCACATGCAGCGCACCGCCGTTCAGGCCAGCCCGCGCCTGCTCGGCGCGGTGACCGGACGCTGGGTCAAGGGAGCTCCCCGCGACGCCGGCGGAGCCCACCCCTTTACCAAGTCACTGGCCGAGCTGAGGATCGGCGACGCAGTGACCGGCGGCCCGCGAGTCGTGACGCTGGAGGATGTCGAGCACTTCGCCGAATTTACCGGCGACACGTTTTATGCGCACATGGACGAGCAGGCTGCTGCCGCCAACCCGTTCTTCACCGGTCGCGTCGCGCACGGCTACCTGCTTGTCTCCTTCGCCGCCGGCTTGTTCGTCCAGCCCGACCCGGGTCCCGTGCTAGCGAACTACGGGATCGACAATCTCCGCTTCCTCACCCCGGTCTACCCTGGCGACGAGGTGACGGTCGCGCTGACCTGCAAGCAGATCAGCCCGCGCGACGGCGCCTACGGTGAGGTGCGCTGGGACGCCGAGGTCACCAAGCAGGATGGCTCGGTGGCCGCGACCTACGATGTACTGACCATGGTGGCGAAGGAATGGGAACAGTGACCGCGCTCTCAGATAACCGGGCTGATAACCGGGCCAGCGATCTCGAGGCCCACTTTGATCAGACGCTCGAACGCGGCCGCCGCATCGAGCCGCGTGACTGGATGCCGGACGCCTACCGCGCCACGATGGTCCGGCAGATCGCCCAGCACGCGCATTCAGAGATCATCGGCATGCAGCCGGAGGGCAACTGGATCACCCGCGCCCCGTCGCTGCGCCGCAAGGCGATCCTGATCGCCAAGGTGCAGGACGAGGCGGGCCACGGCATGTACCTCTATTCGGCCGCCGAGACGCTCGGTGCCGATCGCGCCGACCTCACCGACAAGCTCCTGCGCGGACGGCAGAAGTACTCCTCGATCTTCAACTACCCGACGCTGACCTACGCGGACGTCGGCGTGATCGGCTGGCTGGTCGATGGCGCGGCCATCTGCAACCAGGTCCCGCTGTGCCGCTCCTCCTACGGTCCCTACGGGCGGGCCATGGTGCGTATCTGCAAGGAGGAGTCCTTCCATCAGCGGCAGGGATACGAGCTGCTGATGACCATGATGCGCGGCACCGCGGCGCAGCGCGCGATGGTGCAGGACGCCACGAACCGGTTCTGGTGGCCGTCGCTGATGATGTTCGGTCCGCCGGACGACCAGTCGCCGAACACCGCGCAGTCGATGGCCTGGGGCGTCAAGCGGCACACCAACGACGAGCTGCGGCAGCGCTTCGTGGACATGTCCGTGCCGCAGGCGGACAAGCTCGGCGTCACCCTGCCCGACCCGGACCTGACGTGGAATTCCGAACGCGGGCAGTATGACTTCGGCGCGGTCGACTGGGACGAGTTCATGGCCGTGATCAAGGGCAACGGACCATGCAACGCACAGCGGATCGCCCGCCGCCAGGCGGCCCACGACGAGGGAGCCTGGGTGCGCGCAGCCGCCTCCGCGCACGCCGCCAAAAGCGCGGTCAGGAAGGACGCCGCCTGATGACCGGACCTCAGGTGCGCTCGGGCTGGCCGTTGTACGAGGTGTTCCTGCGCGGCAAGCGGGGCCTGAACCACGTGCACGTCGGGTCGCTGCACGCGGCCGACCCGGAGATGGCCCTGCACCACGCCCGTGACCTTTACACCCGCCGGAACGAGGGCGTGAGCATCTGGGTGGTCGCGGCCACGGACATCACGGCGTCGAGCCCGGATGAGAAGGACCCGTTCTTCGCGCCGTCCGGGGACAAGGTCTACCGGCACCCCACCTTCTACGAGATCCCCGACGATGTCCCGCATATGTAGGGCGCCCCGATGACCGACGACGAATTCACCGCCTACCAGAGCCTGGCCGAGGAAACCGGGGATCACCGCTGGGCCTTCGGCACCGGGTTCACCGACCCGCTCGAGGGTATCGACGCGTCGGTGCCGGACGGCGTGGATGCCGCCGCGCTGGCCACGTACTGCCTGATGCTCGGCGACGACGCGCTGATCTACTCGCACCGGCTGCAGCAGTGGATGACGCGCCTGCCGGAACTGGAGGAAGAGACGGCACTGGCCAATATCGCCCTGGACCTGCTCGGGCAGGCGCGCCTGCTGCTCGCGCGGGCTGGCCTGGCCGAGGGCGCCGGGCGGCAGGAGGATCAGCTCGCGTTTTTCCGCGGCGAAGGCGAGTTCCGCAACGTGCGGCTCGTCGAGGCCATGGACGCGGACTTCGCCGAGCTGACCGGCCGGCTGCTGGTCTTCTCGGCCTGGCGGCTGGCGCTTCTCGGCCAGCTGACCGCATCACGGGATCCGGTGCTGGCGGCGATCGCGGCCAAGGGCGTCAAGGAACTCACCTATCACCGCGACTACGCCGCTCAGTGGGTGATCCGCCTCGGTGACGGCACCCCGCTGTCGCACGGCAAGATGCAGGCCGCGCTCGGCACCATCTGGCCGCTGGTGGACGAGCTTTTCCGCACCGACAGCACGGTGACCGAGCTCCCCGGGGTGGCGGCTGACCCGCAGCAGCTGCGAGCCGGGGTCGACGGCGTCCTGGACACGGTGCTGGCCACGGCCACCCTGGAGCGCCCGGACAACGCGCCGATGGCCTCCGTCGCCGGTAAGACCGGGCGCGACGGGGTGCACACCGAGCCGTTCGGCTACGTCCTGGCCGAACTTCAGAGCGTGGCCCGCGCTCACCCGGATGCGACATGGTGAGCCCCGGCCCGCGCCTCATAGCGACCGCGGGCCTGCAGGCGGCCCGCGAGATCGCCGCGGCGGTGCCCGATCCTGAGCTGCCGATGGTGACGCTGGCGGATCTCGGCATCCTGCGCGGCGTGGCCGCCGTAGGCGAGCAGCTCGTGGTGACGATCACTCCGACGTACTCAGGTTGCCCGGCCCTGCGCGAGATCGCGCACGACCTGCGCTACCGGCTCAGCCAGGCCGGCTTCGCGGACGTCGCCGTGCGCACCGAGCTCGCGCCCGCCTGGAGCAGTGACTGGATCACCGCCGAGGGACGCAGGAAGCTGCGCGCGGCGGGCATCGCGCCCCCAAGCCCCGCACCGCCAGGCCCGGCCCCTGGCCAGGCTCGGCACGGCCCCGTCCCGCTTACCCTCACCCCGGCGCGCCGCGAGCCGGTTGCCTGCCCGCGATGCGGCTCATCGGAGACCACGCAGACCGCCGCGTTCAGCGGCACCGCGTGCAAGGCGCTGTTCCGCTGCGATGCCTGCCGCGAGCCCTTCGAGTACGTGAAGGAAATCTGATGCCGCGCCCGGCCCCGTCCAGGACCGAGTTCCATCCGCTCACCGTGGCGCGGGTGGACTCCCTCACCGACGACTCCGCCGCGGTGACCTTCGAGGTACCGGCCCGGCTGGCCGAGAAGTTCACCTTCGCGCCTGGCCAGTCGCTGACCATCCGGCGCGGCGATGAGCGCCGCTCCTACTCGATCTGCGCGGTCCGGGGACGCGCGCCGCGCATCGGCGTGCGCGAGGTGGCGGGCGGCGCGGTGTCCGGCTGGCTGGTGCACGAGGTGAAGGCCGGTGACGTGATCGAGGCTCAGGCGCCGTCCGGATCTTTCGTTCCTGACCTGGAAAAGCCCGGGCATCATGTCCTGATCGCCGCGGGCAGCGGGATCACGCCCATCTTGTCCATCGCCGGGTCCGTGCTCGCCGCGCACGACGACTCGTCCGTCACGCTGCTTTACGGCAACCGGCGCAGCGACTCGGTGATGTTCGCCGACGAGGTCGCCGACCTCAAGGACGCCTACCCGGCCCGGATCTGCCTGGTCCACGTGCTCAGCCGCGAGCCGCAGGAGGTCGAGCTGTTCAACGGCCGGCTCGACGCCGGAAAGCTGCGCTCGCTGCTGCCGGTGACCGTGGACATGGCCGGGGTGGACCACTGGTGGCTGTGCGGCCCGTTCGGCATGGTCGAAGACGCGATCGGGGTCCTGACCGGCCTCGGCGTGACGCGCGACCGGGTCCACCGGGAGTTGTTCTACGTCGAGGACGAGCCGCCCGCCGAAGCCGCGCACGCTGACGCGCCCGCCGGGCCTGGCGCCGAGGTGACCGTGCTGCTCGACGGCCGCAGCAGCACCGCGACCGTCGAGCCCGGCACCCCGATCCTGGACGGCGCTCAGCGGGTCCGGCCTGACCTGCCGTTTGCCTGCAAGGGCGGCGTGTGCGGCACCTGCCGCGCCCTGCTGGTCGATGGCCAGGTCACCATGCGGCGCAACTACGCCCTGGAACGCGAGGAACTCGAGGCGGGTTACGTGCTCACCTGCCAGGCTCTTCCCGTGTCCGACCGGATCACCGTCGACTACGACGCCTAGCCAGCGAGGAGCTCGGGACATGCAGGACCTCACGTCGCCGTCGGGAGACCTCGATCCCATCGAGCGGGCGCCGGCCGACGAGCTTCGCGCGCTCCAGCTCGATCGGCTGCGCTGGTCACTGCGGTACGCGTACACCCACGTGCCGCACTACCGCGCGGCCTTCGACGCGGCGGGTGTCCACCCAGACGACTGCAAGGACCTGGCTGACCTGGCCAAATATCCGTTCACCAGCAAAGCTGACCTGCGCGATAACTACCCGTTCGGCATGTTCGCGGTCCCGCGCGAGCAGGTGGTGCGGATCCACGCCTCGTCGGGCACCACCGGCCGGGCCACCGTGGTCGGCTACACCCGCGACGACATCGAGGTGTGGGCGATGGTGATGGCCCGCTCGATCCGGGCCGCGGGCGGCCGGGCCGGCCACATCCTGCACAACGCCTACGGCTACGGGCTGTTCACCGGCGGCCTGGGTGCGCACTACGGGGCGGAGAAGCTCGGCTGCACGGTGATCCCGGTCTCCGGCGGCATGACCGAACGGCAGGTCACCCTGATCCGCGACTTCCGCCCGGACGTCATCATGGTCACGCCGTCGTACATGCTCGCGATCGTCGACGAGATGGAGCGCCAGGGCGACGACCCGGCGGCGTCGTCGCTGCGGTTCGGCATCTTCGGCGCGGAACCGTGGACGAACGAGATGCGCGCCGAGATGGAGCGGCGGCTCGGCATCGACGCCACCGACATCTACGGCCTGTCCGAGGTGATGGGCCCGGGCGTGGCGCAGGAGTGCGTGGAGACCAAGGACGGGCTGCACATCTGGGAGGACCACTTCTACCCCGAGGTGATCGACCCGCTCACCGGCGAGGTGCTTCCCGACGGCGAGGAGGGCGAGCTCGTCTTTACCTCGCTGACCAAGCAGGCCATGCCGGTCGTCCGGTACCGGACCCGCGACCTGACCCGGCTGCTGCCGGGGACCGCGCGCACCATGCGGCGGATGCAGAAGATCACCGGCCGCACCGACGACATGATCATCTTGCGCGGGGTCAACCTGTTCCCGACCCAGATCGAGGAACTGATCATGGGTATCCCGGCGCTGTCACCGCATTTCCAGCTGCACCTGAGCCGGAGCGGCCGGATGGATGAGCTCACCGTCCACGTCGAACGCCGCGTCGGGACCACCGAACCTGACACAGCGCAGGCCGGCCCGCAGCTGTCAACGTTGATCAAGAACACCATCGGCGTCACCGTCATCACCAGTGTCATGGAGCCGGACTCCATCGAGCGGTCGGCCGGCAAGATGCGCCGCATCGTTGACCACCGCCCGCGCTGACGGGCTACGAATCGCCGCCGTCCTGGATCTGGGCGAGCTCCGCGGCCAGGTCACGCAGGCCGATCGGGCCGAGATTCAGCGCGGCGGTGTGCCAGCGCTTGAGGTCGAAGCCCGGGCTGCGCATGGCTTGCTCCCGGGCTGCCAGCCAGCCGCGCTCCCCCAGCTTGTAGGAGATCGCCTGGCCCGGCCAGCCGAAGTAGCGGACCACTTCGGCGCTGACCCGGTGCGGCTCGGCCCGGCCTCGCTCGTGCAGCACCTCGCAGGCCTTGCCGAAGGTCCAGCGGGAGCCGTCGGGCAGTGGCAAGTCCAGGTGGACGCCGATGTCGATGACCACCCGCGCGGCCCGCAGCGCCGATCCGCCCAGCATGCCCAGCCGGGTGCCCGGCTCGGAAAACCAGCCAAGCTCATCGGCCAGGCGCTCGGCGTACAGGGCCCAGCCCTCGCCGTGGCCGCTCACGAAGGAGGACTTGGCGAACCGGGAAAGCCTGTCCCCGGCCACCTTGGCCGCGCCCGCCTGCAGATGATGGCCGGGCACCCCCTCGTGGAACACCGTGGAAAGCTCGGACCAGGTCGCGAACCGATCCTGATCTCCCCGACCGCCGAGCGGCCACCAGGTGCGGCCGGGCCTAGACAGGTCCTCACTCGGCGGCGTGTAGTAGGCCGCTCCGGAGGTCGAGCCGCGGGCCAGCACCACATCGATCGCGCGCAGCGGTGCCGCGATGTCGAAATGAACGCCGTCCAGCTGTGCGATCGCCCCGTCATGGCGGTTCTGCAGCCAGGTCAGGTAGGCATCGGCGCCATCGATGTACTCAGACTCATCGAGGATGGCGGCCGCCTCGTCCACGCTGGCGCCGGGACTGATCTTGTCCGCCTCGGCGGCCATCTCGTCCTCGATCCGCCGGAGCTCGGCCCAGCCCCACTGGTAAGCCTCCGCCAGGTCAATGTCCGCGCCCAGGCTGAGCCTGGCCGCCACCGCGTAACGCTCCGCGCCGACCCCGTCCGCCTCTGCCGCCCGCGGCGCGTAGTCCTCGCGCAGGTAGCGCGCGATCTCGCGGTACCCCTGGTAGGCGGCGCCAGCAGCCGCCGCGAGCTGGCCGGCCAGCGGACCGTCGCCGTAGGACGCCAGCAGGGCGTCGTGCGTCCCGGCCGCGAGCAGGTCGGCCTGGACAGCTGCTTCGACCGCCTGCCGCCGCGCCGCGCGCAGCCCCTGCCCGAGACCCGCATCCAGGCTGGCGCGCCAGCTCGAGAACATCTCCGGGATGGCCCGCAGCCGGGCGGCGATATTCTGCCAGGCGTCCTCGTCGCCGCGTGGCAGCAGGTCCGCGCTGTCCCGCAGGACGACGATCCGGCCGAAGGGCGTACTCAGGTCCCGCAGCGGCTCCCCCGCCTGCTGCCAGGCCAGCTGCGCCTCGAGCCGTTCCCGCAGGAACGTGGCGGCCAACCGGTCCGCGGCCGACATCACCGGCAGCGGGTCGAGCGCAGCCAGCGTCGAGGCCATCAGGTCGGCCCGGGCCGCGTAGCCGTCCGGCCCGTAGTCGGTCGCCGCGCCGAAGGCCCCGGTGATCCCGCGCGAACCCGCCGCGACCGGATCCAGGGCCGCCCACCGGGTGACGTAGTCACCGCAGAGTTCGAACACCGCAGTCATGCCACCCACGATAACGGCGCCCCGGCCGCCCGTCACCCGGGGCGGGCTATAGCCGGAACCGCGTGCCCGTCACCTTTTCCGCGATCCCGGTGCGGTCCAGGTAGGGCGTGATCCCGCCTAGGTGGAAGGGCCAGCCGGCGCCCAGGATCATGCACAGGTCGATGTCTTCAGGCGCGGCCACGACACCTTCGTCGAGCATCAGCCTGATCTCCTCGGCCAGCGCCTCGAGCGCGCGCTCCCGCACCTGCTCCGCGGTGGACGGGCGGTCACCGCCGGCCAGGATGGCCGCGACCGACTCGTCGACGGAGAAGTCGGGCCGGTAGACCGCGGTCTTGCCCGCCGCCACCATGGCGCGGAGCTTCGGCGACACGGCGAACCGGTCGGGGTAGGCCGCGTGGAGCGTCTCGCCGACATGCAGCGCGACGGCGGGGCCGACCAGCTGGAGCAGCAGGAACGGAGGCATGGGCAGGCCGAGAGGGCCGGCCGCGTGCTCGGCGACCTCGAACGGCGTGCCCTCGTCGACACAGCCAATGACCTCGCCGAGGAACCTGGTCAGCAGCCGGTTGACCACGAAGGCCGGCGAGTCCTTGACCAGCACGCAGTTCTTCCGCAGCGTCTTGCCGACGGCCAGCGCCGTGGCCACGGTCGCATCGTCGGTCTCGGCGGCGTGGACCACCTCGACCAGCGGCAGCACCGCGACCGGGTTGAAGAAATGGAATCCGACCACGCGCTCGGGGTGAGCCAGCCCGGCTGACATCTCGGTTACCGACAGCGAGGAGGTATTGGTGGCCAGCACGCAGTCCGGCCGGACGACCGCCTCGACCTCGGCGAAGACCTGCTGCTTAACCGAGATCTCCTCGAACACGGCCTCGATCACGAAGTCGGCGTCCGCGAAGGCGTCCTTGGTCAGCGATCCGCTGACCAGCCCGGTCAGCCTGGCGGCGGCGTCCGCGCTGATCCGGCCGCGGCTGGCCAGCTTGGCGATCTCGGCGTGCAGGTGGCCGACCCCGGCGTCGAGCCGGGCCTGGTCCAGGTCGGTCAGCACCACCGGCACTTCGAGCCGCCGCGCGAACAGCAGCGCGATCTGCGCGGCCATCAGGCCCGCGCCGACCACGCCGACCTTGGTCACCGGCCGGGCCAGCGACTTATCCGGCGCGCCCGCGGCCTTCTTGGCCCGCTTCTGGGTGAGGTCGAACGCGTAGAGCCCGGCGTGCAGCTCGTCGCTGAGCAGCAGGTCCGCGAGCCCTTCGTCCTCGGCGGCGAACCCCTCGTCCCGGTCGCGGTCGCGCGCGGCCGCCACCAGGTCGATGGCCCGGTAAGGGGCGGGGGCGGCGCCGTGCAGCTTGCCGTCGGCGAAAAACCGCGCCCCGGCAACCGCGGTGTCCCAATTGTCATCGACCGGGGCCCTGGTCACCGAGACCTCACTGGTCAGCACCTGACTTGCCCAGCGGAGCGACTCGGCGAGGAAATCGGCGGGCTCGAATACGGCGTCCGCGATCCCGAGGGAGAAGGCATCGGATCCGCTCAGCGTGCGGTTCTGGCTGAGCGGGTTCTCCACGATGACCTTCAGCGCCTGCGCCGGGCCGATCAGGCGCGGCAGCAGGTAGGTGCCGCCCCAGCCGGGCAGCAGGCCGAGGAAGCACTCGGGAAACGCGACCGCGGAGACCCCGGAGGAGATCGTCCGGTACGAGCAGTGCAGCGCGAGCTCCAGGCCGCCGCCGAGCGCGGCGCCGTTGACGAACGCGAACGACGGCACGTCCAGCTCGCCGAACCGGCGGAAGACGGCGTGCCCGAGCCGGGCGATGGCCAGCGCCTCGTCCCGCGCGCGGATCAGCGCGGCTCCGGTCAGGTCGGCGCCGACCGCGAAGATGAACGGCTTGCCGGTCACCCCGACCGCGACGATGCGCTGTTCCCCGGCCTCCGGCGTGGCCCGGCCAGCCACCGAGTCGAGCGCGGCACCCAGCGAAACCAGCCCGGCCGGGCCGAACGTGCTCGGCCGGGTGTGGTCGTGTCCGTTGTCCAGGGTGATGAGCGCCATCGTGCCCGCTCCGCCGGGCAGCTGGACGTCGCGCACGAAGGCCCTGGTGACGACTTCACCGGGGAACAAGGCGGTGATGTCCGGGCGGTCGAACCCGGGATCGTTGGGATTAAAGGGTGTCTGCATTGAGGTTCTCCCACAGGACGGTGCCACCCATGCCCAGCCCGACGCACATCGTGGTCAGGCCGTAGCGGACATCCGGCCGCCCGGCGAACTGGCGGGCCAGCTGGATCATCAGCCGCACGCCCGAACTCGCGAGCGGGTGGCCGAGCGCGATCGCGCCGCCCCACGGGTTCACCCGCGGGTCGTCGTCGGCGATCTTGAAGTGGTCCAGGAAGGCGAGCACCTGGACGGCGAACGCCTCGTTGATCTCGATCAGCCCGATGTCGTCCATGGTCAGGTCGTTCCGGGCCAGGACGGCCTCGGTCGCGGGCACCGGCCCGACGCCCATCACCTCGGGGTCCACCCCGGCGAAGGAGAAGTCGGCCAGCCGCATTCTCGCGTCCAGCCCCAGCTCCGCGGCCACGTCCTGGGCCGCGATCAGGCAGCCGGTGGCCCCGTCGTTGAGCCCGGCGGAGTTGCCGGCGGTGACCCGGCCGTGCGGCCGGAACGGGGTCTTGAGCGCGGCCAGGGCCTCGATGGTGGTATCCGGGCGGGGCGGCTCATCGGCGGTGGCCAGGCCCCATCCCTTCTCCGCACTGCGGACCGCGACCGGCACCAGGTCGGGCTGGATCTGGCCCGCAGCGTAGGCCGCGGCGACCCTGCGCTGGCTGGCCAGCGCGTACGCGTCGGCCCGGGCCCGGGTGATGGCCGGGAACCGGTCGTGCAGGTTCTCCGCCGTGGCGCCCATCGACAGCGCGGAAGGATCCACCAGCCGCTCGGCGATGAACCTGGGGTTGGGGTCGACGCCGGAGCCCATCGGGTGGTGGCCCATGTGCTCGACGCCGCCGGCCACCGCCACGTCGGTGGCGCCCAGCGCGATCGAACCCGCGGTGGTAGTGACGGCCGTCATCGCGCCGGCGCACATCCGGTCGATGGCGTAGCCGGGCACGGACTTCGGCAGCCCGGCCAGGATCGCGGCGCTGCGCCCGATGGTCAGGCCCTGGTCACCGGTCTGAGTGGTGGCGGCGACCGCGACCTCGCCGATCCGCCCGGGCGGCAGCGCGGGGTTGCGCCGCAGTAGCTCGCGGATCACGCTGACGATCATGTCGTCGGCCCTGGTCTCGGCGAACAGGCCATTCGGCCCGGCCTTGCCGAACGGGGTTCGAACGCCATCCACGAAGACGACATCGCGTGCGGTACGGGGCACGGTCAGCCTCCCTTGCGCCGTTAGGAAAACAAGCCTGCGCTAATGCTACTCGCCAGTAACCAACGCTAGACCGTGCGGGGGTGTTCCGGATGCCGGCCGAGATACCCGACGAGCCTGTCGCCTGGGCTGGCCCAGGCCGGAACCTGGACCGGGACGCCGAACAGGCCCTCGCGGCCCGTGACGAGCAGCGGGCACAGCCCGAGCAGCCGGGTCGCGAGGGCCGGCGGGATCGGGCCGCGGCGACCGCGGGCCACCGCCACATCCCAGCCGTGCACGGCGATCTCGATGGCTCCGGTGCAGGTCAGGACGCCGGCCGGAACCGGCAGGCCGCCCACCGTGACGAACTGGCCGGCGCCGCCGCAGCAGTACGCGGCGCAGAGCAACTCCGCGGCCCGGTCCCTGAGGATCTCCACGGGATCCCCGGGCGGAGCCTCCGGCGGATGCTCCGTCGGGTGCTGGCCGCCGAGCCGGCCGGTGCGCAGGCCCGCCTCCAGGTCGGCCATCGATTCGCTCAGGTGCGCCAGCAGCACGCTCAGGTCCCACGGCGCACACGGCGTGGGCCGGGACATCTCTCCCGGCGACAGGGAGGCGCACACGCCGAGCGCATACCTGATCGCGCCGGCCACCAGCCCGATCGCGCCGTTTGGCGGGTCCGTCATGCCTATAGAGACCGGATCGGATGCCGTTTCTCACCGGTGACCGGGTTTCGGTGAGCTCAGCGGCCCTTGCGCAGGAAGCCGCGCAGCTGGTCCAGCGGCCAGGTGTTGATCACGTCGGCGGAGGTGAGCCAACCGCGCTGCGCGGTGCCGACGCCGTAGGGCATGTTGCCGAGGTCTGAGACGGAGTGCGCATCGCTGTCGATGGCGAACTTCACCCCGGCGTCCCGGGCCGCTCGGATATGGTCCGAGGGCAGGTCGAGCCGCTGCGGCGAGGCGTTGACCTCAAGCGCGGTGCCGGTCCGGGCGCAGGCCCGGAAGAGCTCACCGAAATCCACGTCGACCGGCAGCCGCCGTCCCATCCGCCGGGTGGTGGGATGGCCGATGATATTTACGTACGGGTTCTCGCAGGCGACGATGAAGCGCCTGGTCGTCTCGGTCCGGGGCTGGTCGAAATGTGAGTGCACCGAGGCGACGCACAGGTCGAACCCTTGGAGGAAATCTTCGCCCCAGTCCACCGACCCGTCGGGCGCGATGTTCAGCTCGGTGCCGTGCAGCAGCTCCAGATCTACGTCGAGCGCCCGGACCCGGTCCCGCTGCGCCAGCATCTTCTTGTCGGTCATCCGCTGCATGACCAGGTTCGGCGCGTGGTCGGTGACGGCGTAGTACTCATATCCGCGCCGCGCCGCCGCGGCTACCATGTCTTCGGCGCTGGCGACCCCGTCGGTCAGGTCGGTGTGCGTATGCAGATCCCCGCGCAGATCATTTTCCTGAACGAGCCGTGGTATCTCCCCCCGGACCGCTGCCTCGATCTCACCGTGGTCCTCGCGCATCGTGGGGGGCACCCAGGCCAGGCCGAGTCTCGCGTACACCTCCTCCTCGGTGCGCGAGACGATCAGCTCCCCCGTTTCCACCTCGAACAGCCCGTACTCCGACAGCCTGAGCTTCTGGCGGACCGCGATCTGGCGTACCGCGACGTTGTGCGCCGCCGAGCCGGTAAAGTACTGCAGGGCCGCGCCCCAGGCGTCGAGCTGCACCACCCGCAGGTCCACCTGCAGCCCGGCCGCGGTCCGGATCGAGGTCTTGGTCGGGCCGCTCGCGATCACGGCGGCCACCTCGGGCTGGGCGACGAACGCCGCCATCAGCGGGGCCGAGTCATCGGCCGCGGCCAGGATGTCGACATCCCCGATCGTCTCCCGCATCCGCCGCAGCGAGCCGGCGTAGGCGCAGCGCTGGCAGCCAGGCACGGCGTACAGCACCGCCACCATGGTGGTCGCCGTCCGGCTCGCCACGTCGAGCAGGACCCGCTCACGCCCCTGCCGGTACACCTCGATGCCGCCGGCGATCCGTTCCCCGCTCCTGGCCCCGAACCCGGCCAGTTCGTCCAGCCGGCCCGCCGTGATCGCCGCTGCGAGGTCCTCGACCGACTCGACGCTAAGCTCCCGGTTGAGCTGCAGGGCGCGCTTGGGCCCGAGGCCGGGCACCCTGGTCAGCTCGAGGACCCCGGGCGGGATCTGGGCCCTGAGCTCGTCGAGCGCCTGAATGAAGCCGGTGTCACGGTATTCGGCGATCTTGGCCGCGATCGAGGCGCCGACGCCGGGAATGGCCCGCAGGGCCTTGGCGTCGAGCGGGCCAATGTCATCGCCCCAGCCGCGGACGCTGCGAGCCGCCTTCTCGTAGTTCCGCGCCCGGAACACCTCACCGCCGGTGATCTGGGTCAGCTCGGCGTATTCCCGCAGCAGCGCCGCGACATCCTCGTTGAGCCAGGCCATCCCTTTAGGCGTGACAGCTGAGCGGGCGGCCGCCGTTGTAGGCGACCATGTCGCCGAGGGCGCGGACGAAGTCCACCGGGGCCCCGCGCTCGGCCCCGTCCAGCTCGAGGTAGGCGCGGTGCAGGTTACCCACGATCCGTTCGGAATCGAGCAGGTCCTTGAACTCCCCCAGGTCGGTGGCGCGGGCGGCTTCCAGCGGCGACAGGCCCGCCGCCTTGGCCTGCCGCGCGGTCTGCTGCACGAAGCGCAGGTAGGCGAGCATGTCGTCGATGACCTCGGGCCCGCAGACCGGGCCGTGGCCCGGGACCAGCGTCCGGGCGCCGAGCGGGCGCAGCACCGTCTCGAGCACCTCGATCCAGCCGCTGACCGAACCCTGCAGCGCGAACGGGGTGCCGCCGTTGAAGAGCAGGTCGCCGGTGAAAACCACGGAACGTTCGGGAATTCCGATGATCGAGTCGTTGGTGGTGTGCGCCGGGGTGCCGACGTAGCGGACGTCGCAGCGCAGGTCGCCCGACCAC
>CABEDN010000931.1_pt1 | contig 14441 bp, 14 predicted proteins | sample 3423051 | NCBI WGS metagenome assembly CABEDN01 (sample SAMEA5534330, study PRJEB31848) | metagenome | biome: tundra; feature: field; material: soil | place: USA | collected 2013-05 | depth 0.15 m
CGCCCGGCTGGCCGCCGACTTCGCCTCCGGCGTTCCCGACCTCGCGTCAGCCCCGCGGGAGAGCTGGGCCTGGGCTGTCCGCGAGGCCTGCCGGATCGCGCCGAATACCGAGTTCGACTACGGCGATCCCCGCGGAAACCCGCGCCTGCGCGAGGTCCTTGCCACCTATCTGCGGCGCGTCCGCGCCGCGGACACCTCAGCCAGCCAGCTCATCATCTGCTCCGGGATGGCGCAGGGCCTCGGGCTTGTCCTGCACGCCCTGGCTGGCCAAGGGCTGAGCCGGGTCGGCTTCGAAGACCCAGGAGGGATCGCCGCCATCACCGCGGCCGCCGCCTGGGCGGGAGTCGAGGCCGTCGCGGTAGGCGTCGATGACCGCGGGGTGGACGTGGCGGCGCTGGATTCCACCGGGGCCGAGGCGGTCGTGCTCACCCCGGCGCACCAGTGGCCGACCGGCGTAGTCCTAGCGCCCGAGCGCCGGCTGGCGCTCGTCGACTGGGCCGCCAGGCGCGGCGCGACCATCATCGAGGACGACTACGATGCCGAATTCCGCTACGACCGGGACCCGGTCGGCGCCATGCAGGGACTCGCGCCCGACCGGGTGATCGCCCTGGGGACCGTCAGCAAGTCCCTCGCTCCCGCGCTGCGGCTGGGCTGGATCCTCAGCCCTCCCGGACTGGCGGCGACCGTTGCCCGCGCAAAGCAGATCACCGACCGAGGATCACCAAGCCTCGACCAGCTCGCGCTGGCCATCCTCATCGAGACCGGCCGATACGACCGGCACCTGAGGCGGATGCGGACCGAATACGCAACGCGCCGCGACGTCCTCATCCAGACGCTCGCGCAGCACGCCCCCGCCGTCCGGCTGACCGGCCTGGCCGCCGGCTTCCACGCCGTGGCCCACCTCCCCGCGGGCACGGCGGAACACGCCGTGATCCGTGCAGCCCGGTCACGCTCAGTCGGGCTCTACGGGATGAGCACCTACCGGGCCGATCACTGTCCCAACCCGCCGCAACTCGTGCTCGGCTTCGGCAACACCAGCCAGCAGGCCATCCGCACAGGCATCGCCGTGCTCGGCGACATCCTGACGAGGGGCCGCTGACCCGCCACGCGGTGCCGTCAAGACCGAGCACGCATACTCCGCGCCGCTCGCCGGGCCAGCGTTCGCGAACGACGTCGTGCAGCCCGACCGCCTCCAGGGCGGCGAGCGCCGCGCGTTCGGGAGCGGTGACGTGGGTGTGACCGACGTAGGCCGCGGGGTCGAAGACGTCCTCGTCGGTGGGCGCGATGTTCATGTCGCCGCAGACCATCGCCTCCGCCGCCTCCGCGCTGAGCTGGTAGCGAAGCGCGGCGAGCCAGGTGAGCTTGTAGCGGTAGCGGTAGTGGTCGGAGTCGGGGATCCGCCCGTTGGGGAGGTAGACCGAGTGGACGCGGATGCCGCCGCAGCGCGCCGACAGCGCGCGGGCCTCCCGATGGGGGGAACCCCGGAGCGCCGGGATCCCGACGGTCACCTCCTCGAGCCTGCTGCGCGAGAGGATCGCGACCCCGTTCCACTGGGCCTCTCCGTGGCGGGCGACCGCGTAGCCGCGGGCGGCGAGCTCGCCTGCGAGCAGCTCGTCGAACGCCGCGTCGGCGAGCTTGGTCTCCTGCAGGCAGACGACGTCGGGCTGGCGCTCGTCGAGCCACGGCAGCAGGCGCGGGAGCCGCTGCTTGGCCGAGTTGACGTTCCAGGTCGCGACCCGCACCGGGCATACGCTAGCGACAGTCTGCGGCGGGGTTCAGGTTACGAGCAGGCGAAGGCCAAGCTCCGCTGCATCGAGAGCGACGAGGTCGCGGTTGCGTTCGGCCCACCGACCAGATGCGAGGTCATCACGGAGGCTGCTCACTGCCCGCTGCTCGGCCTCCGGCCCGACTCTGGCCCACACCGATACTCCCCGACGGACATGATCGTCCAGGTAGGCCTCGGACCGGCGCCAGTAGGCCTCGAAGAAGCCGTCCGCGCAGTCCCACAGAATGAGCACCGGCTCCATCCGGGCTCCGATCGCGCGGGCCATCTCGGTCAGCGAAGGCCGCCCTACGAGCGACCTCGGGCAGGTAGTCGCGAGTAAGCCAGAACCGGCGACGCCATCCGGTGTCACTGGCATCGAACGTGAACACCACTACGCGGCGAGCCACGCGCCGCATCTCGCGCAGCCCGGCGATCGGGTCCTGCCAGTGATGAACGGTGGAAAAAGCCATCGCGGCGTCGAAGGACTGGTCCTCGAACGGGAGGCTCTCCGCGGCGGCAGCCACGCACGGCGCCGCGCCTGCGGGCCGCTGCGCACGCATGACCGCCGACGGTTCCACCGCGGTGACGTCACGGCCGGGGGGCTCGTAGGAGCCGGTGCCAGCCCCGACATTCAATACCGTCCGCGCATCGCCGAACGCAGCCCAGATCCTGGCGGCGATCCGCGGCTCGGTGCGCCGCGTCACGGTGTAAGTGGCTCCGATGGTGTCATACAACTGCGCGCTGGACATGTCGCTGCCTCCCTGGCTGTCACCATCTACCGCGCAGGTGGCCTGGCGTCGCTGCCCTGGATACTTGGTCCTTGCGCACCATTTCACCACGGTCCGCTGGATCTATCTATGTGGTCACGCGCCGTGGACTGCGGCGAGATACCCGCGTATCCGTTGCGCGCGTGGCTGTCCGACATGCAGCCGAGCGCGGATCGCGCGGACCGAGGGAACGCGCGGCCGCAAGCTCATCGGCGAACATGAGCGCAGCCTGCTCATGCAGCGGGTCCCCCCGAGGAACGTCGATCTCGCTCTCCCTCATGAGCCGACACCTGAGCGTCGCGGATGATCATCATGAGCAGCTCGTACGAGCCAACCAGCGCCACCGCCGGCCACGCAGCAATGGCGGCGCCAATCAGGCCATGCCCCAGGCCGTGCGCCACGTTGGCCGCGAGCGTCGCCGCTATGCCCAATCCGAGCAGCCACCGCGCGAGCGCAGGCACGGGCACTTTACGGCGTGCCGTGTCGAGCAACACCATCGAACTCGCGTAACACGAGCCCGTCCACCGTCAGCGGGATCAAGCGAGCCGCCCAACCCGCCTCCCCGTGCGCTCGTACGAGGGCGTAAGCGTGTTCGTAGGAGCCCCTGAACGGCGGCGGGCCGCGGGGCGGCCGGTCAGCCCTGGGGCGCGTGCGCTGAGCGCGGGCTCGGCACGCGAGGGCTGGCAGACTGTAGGACGCGCAGCAATCGTGACACCCCGGGTCGAGATCGGAGCGAATGTTGAAGGCAGTCCGTTTCAGCCAGTTCGGGGGCCCGGAGGTCCTCGAGATCGTGGATCTCCCCGATCCGCATCCGGGTCCCGGCCAGGTCCGGATTGCGGTGCGCGCGGCCGGCGTCAACCCGAGCGACTGGAAGAAGCGCAAGGGCCTGATGGACGGGGAGCTCCCGCAGACCATGGGCCACGAGGCGGCGGGCGCCGTCGACGAGCTCGGCGAGGGCGTTGCGGACGTGGCCGTCGGCGATCGCGTGTTCGGCTTCTCCGCCGAGGGGGCGGCCCAGGCCGAGCTGGCGGTGCTGTCCTACTATGCGCCGATCCCGCCGTCGCTTGACTTCCCCGGCGCTGCCGCGCTGCCGGCCGCCATCGAGACGGCCACGCGCGCGCTCGGCCAGCTCGGCGTCGGGAGCGGCAGCACGCTGCTCATCAACGGCGCCTCCGGAAGCGTCGGCAGCGCCGCGGTTCAGCTCGCCGTGGTGCGCGGTGCGCGCGTGATCGGCACCGCCAGTCCGGCAAACCACGAGTACCTTCGCTCGCTGGGGGCCGAGCCCGTCGCCTACGGCGAGGGCCTCGTCGAGCGGGTTCGCGCGCTCGCGCCCGACGGCGTCGACGCCGCGCTCGACGTCGCCGGGAGCGGCGTCCTGCCCGAGCTCATCGAGCTCGCGGGCGGCCCGGAGCACGTCGTGACGATCGCCGACTTCGGTGGCGCGCAGGAGCACGGGGTGAGGTTCAGCAGCGGGGACGCCGGCCGCGCGGTCCACGCGCTCGCCGGGATCGGCGAGCTGATCGAGTCCGGGCGCTTCTCGCTCCCGGTCGCGCAGACCTTCCCGCTCGCCGAGATCGCGGAGGCGCACCGCGTCAGCGAGGATGGTCACGTGCGCGGGAAGCTCGTGCTGCTGGTCGGCTGATCCGGCCGCCGGGACCGTGCGTGACCCGGCTCGCCAGCTAGGCTGCGCGTCGTGCCGCTTCCCGACGTTCTCGAGCGCCTGCTGACCACCCGGGCCCGTCGGGCTACGAGTCGGCGCCGGCGGCGGTGTTCGCGCAGGCAGGCCGAGCCTTCAGGGAGGACGTCGACGAGGGCTTCCCGTGCCTCACGGGCGTCGGCGGCTGGGACGCGCAGGTCCTCGCCGGCCAGCGCGCCGAGCTGCTGACCAGGGACGGGCCGCTGCACGGCGTGCTGGGCCGCAAGGCCCCGTGCAGCGTGGCGACGACCTTAACCCCCGGCAGATCCCGCTTCACCGCCGCCGCACCGCCCAGGCAACGTGGCCAGCGGCGACAGGACCACGAACGGCAGGACAACGGGCCGCCGGCCGTACCGGTCCGAGGCAGGACCGCCGACCAGCAAGCCGGGCACCAGGGCCGCCGCGTAAACAGCGAACAAGCCGGCGACCGCCGCCGCGGTCAGGTTCAGCTCATGACGGTAGACGATGAGCATCGGGGAGAACTGGTTCGCTCCCCAGCCGACCGCGAACAGGACCAACGCGATCCGCATCCAGGCACGGGACGCGCGCCGGGTGACGGGCTGGCGGGCGTGGCTCGCTGTGGTGATCATAATCCTCACCATGACCGGGTAACCGTCAAATGCTGGTTTGACTGTCTGCCGGCTATCGTGCCTGGTATGGACCCAGATGCCGACCTCGCCTCGGTCGCCGCGCTGATCGCGGACCGCAACCGCGCGCAGATGCTGCTCACGCTGCTCGGCGGCGTGCCGCAGTCCGGATCGGCGCTGGCCGAGGCCGCGGGCATCTCCCGGTCACTGGCCAGCGCCCACCTCAAGAAGCTGGTCACTGGCGGTTTCGTCCGGATGGAGCCGCACGGACGGCAGCGGCTCTACTCAATCGCGTCCGCGGCGGTCGCCGATACGCTGGAGATCCTCATCCTGCTCGCCCCGGCGTCGGCCGCCCGGTCCCTGAGCCAGAACGGCCGCGCGAAGAACCTGCGCTGGGCCCGCATGTGCTACGACCACCTGGGCGGTGCAGTCGGGGTAGCGATCACCGGGGCGCTGACCGGGCACGCACTGATCCGCGAGCAGGATGGCGCCTTCGTGCTCGGCACCCGCGGCGCGGACAGCTTCGCCGAGCTGGGCATCGATATCAGCCGCCTCGAGCAGCACACCCGCCCGCTGCTCCGGCCCTGCATGGACTGGAGCGAACGACGGTATCACCTGGCCGGAAGCCTCGGCGCCGCGCTGACCACCACCATGCAGGATCGGCACTGGATCACGACCCGCGAAGCCAGCCGGATCGTCACCGTGAACCCAGCCGGAGTCAGCGGCCTGCGGGACTGGCTGGACATCGACTTGGCGGCGCTCCGCGACGCCGCCTAGACCACGTGCACCCGCAAGCCAGACCTGGGCGACTAACCACAGCTCGTTATGAGATAAGGACTCTCTCTGCAATGCCGCGCGGGTAGTCGCTGCCGGTCCTGCTGCGTCTGGCCGATCACGGGCCTCGAGCACGCCAAGCCCGGCGCGACCGAACTGCGGACCCGCCCCCTTGTGACAGACAGCACCGATGACCCCAGCTGCGAGCGGTACACCCTCATCTCCTAGCAAGAGCCAACCACGAACTCGGTAGCCAGCGTGATCGGGCTCATGTACGTAAGTTGCGACTCGGTCCTCGGACCCTTGATCCATGTCTCTGACCTGCGCCTATTCGTTTCCAAACTAAGACCTACCCGCAAATCCGCAGGTCACAGGCGCACGGGTACAAGTCCCTCTCGGACACGAACCCTTTGCGCATGGTGCGATGCCGCCAGTCTTGCGGCTGACCGTGCCGAGGCGCACCTGCCGATTCGGCGCGTTCAGGTGCTTATGTGTGACGGAGTGGCCACACGACGCAGATTCTCCAGTTATGGGATGCCGGGTCCCGCGCCGCCGTGCACCTCACGTGCGAGATGGCCGGTTGCTATTAGGGGTGGACGGGGCGAAACCGGCGACCCGGAAGAAGGCTGCGGGGCTAGGGTTTTCGGGTATGCCTTCGATCGGTGACATTGCTGCGGAGTATGTGGAGCGGGCCGCCGCCCTGGACCCGTTCTGGGCCGGGCTCACCGGGATCGCGGGGCACGACCACGAGATGCCGGACCTCAGCGCGGACGGGTTCGCCGGGGCGGGCCGAACTGGACCGCTCGACCCTCGCGGCCCTTGAGGCGGCCGAGGCCCCCGGCCTGCGCGAGCAGGCCGCGCGGGCCGCGATGCAGGAGCGGCTGGCCCTTGCCGTGGAGCGCTACGACGCCGGGGACACCACTAGCGAACTCAACGTGATCGCCAGCTGGGTTCAGGATGTGCGCGAGCTCTTCGACCTGATGCCCGCCGAGGGCGAGGAGGCCGCCGCCAACGTCGCCAAGCGCATGGCCGCGGTGCCGGAGGCCTACCGTCAGCTCTCCGAAACCCTGCTCGGCGCGGCCCGGAACGGCCGGCCCCCGGCCCGGCTGCAGGTCGAGGAGGTCGCCAAGCAGTGCGCCGCCTGGGCCGATCCGGAGGGCTCCTTCTACTCAGGACTGGTGCAGCGGCTCACCGGGGTTCCGGACTCGCTGCGCGGGGACCTGGACGAGGCCGCCCGTGAGGCGACGGCCGCCACGGCCGGGCTCGGCGCCTTCCTCAGCCGCGAGCTGCTGCCGCTGGCCCGGCAGAAGGACGCCTGCGGGCCCGAGGTCTACGCCCGGGCGTCGCGTTCCTTCCTCGGCGCCGCCGTGGATCTGCAGGAGGCGTATGCCTGGAGCTGGGAGGAGATCGCCCGGCCGCGGGGCTGAGCTAGCGCGGGTCAGCAGCCTGATCAAGCCGGTCGCCACCCGGGAGGAGGCCGTGGCGATCCTGGACGGTGACCCGGCGCGGCGCATCGACGGGCAGGAGAACTTCCGCGCCTGGATGCAGGAACTGGCCGATCGCACCATCTCGCAGCTGCACGGGACCCACTTCGACATCCCGGAGCCCGCGCACCGGATCGAGGCGATGATCGCCCCCACTGACGACGGCGAGATCTACTACACCGGACCATCCGAGGACGGGACCCGGCCCGGGCGGATCTGTTGGTCGGCGCCGGACGGCATTGAGACCTTCCCCACCTGGAAGGATGTCACGACCATCTACCACGAGGGCGTTCCCGGGCCACCACCTGCAGATCTCGCAGGCCGTCGCCGAGCAGGAGAACCTGAACCGCTGGCAGCGGCGGTGGGCCTGGGTCGCGGGCTACTCCGAGGGCTGGGCGCTCTACGCCGAGCGGCTGATGGGAGAGCTCGGATACCTGGACGACCCGGGGGCGCACCTCGGGATGCTCGGCGGTCAGCTCACGAGCGCTGCCAGCGCTGCCCTGGACATCGGGGTGCACCTGGAGCTGGAGATTCCAGCCGGCGCTGGCTGGCGCGAGGGCGAGCGCTGGAACACAGAGATCGCCTGGGAGTTCCTGCGGGCCCGATCCAGCCGGGACGAGAAGCATCTGCGCTTCAAACTGCACCGCTACCTCGGCTGGCCCGGACAGGCCCCGTCCTACAAGCTCGGCGAGCGGATCTGGCTCCAGGCCAGGGACGAGGCCAAGGCCAAGGCGGGAGACACCTTCAGCCTCAAGGACTTCCACTCCAAGGCGCTCAGCCTGGGCGCCATGGGCCTGGACCCGTTGCGCGAGGCCCTGGCCCGCTGCTAGGACGGTACGACAACTCCTTGCGGGCTTGAGAGCACTGATTCCCTCTAGTACGAGAAGCCGATGGACAGTCCGGACCGGGCGCCCATATCCTCACGCCAGGGTGGCCTGCACTCCACGATCGTCAGATGCCGGAGCGTCACGTCGCACTCCACCGTGACGTGGTTCCGGCCATGGTCAGGGATGCGCTCCCGGCCGCAGCGCCGGACCCGCGCCGTAGCCAGCTCCGGCGGACCTGCCTCCGTCACCCTGACAGTCTGCCAGCAATGCTCCCATGAACGACCAGATCTGCCGTATGGCGCGATGAGATGTGACGCGATCTGTGCTAAGGGCTTGCTGGCGCGGTCCGGCTGCGTTGGACAATGGGATGGTGATCGAGGTCGAGCCCGGCCGTTTTGAAGACATGGTCGTTACGGCGCTGGACGGGCTGCCCGAGGAACTCGGCCGGCTGATGCGCAACGTCGCGGTGACGGTCGAGCACGGTCCGGGCCCGGCCGGGCTGCTCGGGCTTTACGAGGGCATCCCGCTCACCAGCCGCACGTCGCAGTATGCGGGGGTGCTGCCCGACCGGATCACCATCTACCGCCAGGCGATCTGCGCGATCTGCCGCACTGAGCAGGAGGTCGACGACCAGGTCCGCAGGACCGTCATCCACGAGATCGCCCACCATTTCGGCATCGACGACAACCGGCTCAGCCAACTCGGCTGGTAAGACCTGCCAAAATGCGCGCATCTGCCGCGATGATGGCTATTTGTCTCAGCGTGGCCGTGGCGTCAGGGCGGCGGGCAGGTGAATGGTGGAGCCGCCCAGATGATTGGCCACCTGCCGCCGTACGGCAAGGCGCGGATAATCGGCGCATGATCAACAAGTCAACCCCGCCGCCGACATCGCCCTTTACCTGCCCCGCAGCTCGCCCGAACCTTGCGATCACCGTCGGCCTCGACCCCGGCGACTTGCACATCACCCTCTCTGTGCCCGCAGTGCGAGTAGCACGCAGAGCGCGGCGGTCACATGGTGCGCGGCGAGCAGCCAACCCCAGCCCGGGCAGTCATCTACCTGATGTTCCGATCGCCACCATCACCGGGCACTGCCGACCACAAACGCCTTGGTCAGGGCGATAGAGCCACCATGCGCAATTGGTAGGCCTCGGTCCTCGGACACACGTACTGCGGCTCTGACCTGTGGTTATCTGTTTCCAGTACGGAACGGAAGGGCAACGCCGCAGGTCATGGGCATGGGAGTTCAAGTCCCTCTCGGACATTAACCCTTCGCGCATATGCGGGCCGACCTTCTGAGTGCAAGATGAGTCGAGCTTTGCCCAGAGCGTCTGAGTACGCGGGTCCGGGACCGATAGGAGCACTGGCCACAGCCGCGTGAGGTCTCCACACACATTACGAAACAACGTTTGATTGCGCTCGCCTGCTGCTCGCCCACGTCTTCCCAGTAGTACTACCCACTTGCGGACGCCGCGCGCGTCGACGGCGGGGCGGATAGGCCATGATCGGGGCATGACCGTGCGGTGGGGTGTGGCCGGGCCGGGGCCGGTCGCCGGCAAGGTGATGCGGGACCTGGCCCATGTGCCGGACGCGGTACTCACCGCCGTCGGCTCGCGCTCAGCCGGGCGGGCGGAGGCGTTCGCCGCCGTGCACGCCGCGTCGGCCGGCCACGGGCAGGTCCCGACGGCGCACGGTTCCTACCGGGGGTTGCTCGGCGACCCGGACGTGGATGTGGTCTACGTGGCCACCCCGCATCCGCACCACCGGGCGCTGGCCCTGGCCGCGCTGGCCGCCGGCAAGGCGGTCCTGGTGGAGAAGTCGTTCACGGTCACCCCGGCGGCGACCCGGGAGGTCGTCGCAGCGGCCCGCGCGGCCGGCCGTTTCGCCATGGAGGCGATGTGGACCCGGTTCTGCCCGGCCGTGGTCCGGCTGCGGGAACTGGTGGCCGACGGGGCGATCGGCGAGGTGTGCACGGTGACCGCGGACCTCGGGGTGCGCCACCCCGTGGACCCGGCGACCCAGTCCTACCGGCCTGAGCTGGGTGACGGCCTGCTGTTCCACCTGGGTGTCTACCCGGTCTCGTTCGCCCAGATGCTGCTGGGCGCCCCGGAGGCGGTCGTCGCGCACGGCATCGTGCACCAGAGCGGGGTCGACGTGGAGGAGTCGGTGCTGCTGCGCTACCCGGGCGGCCGCTCGGCGCTGCTGTTCGCCTCGCTGCGCAGCCCGGCCCCCGGGGAGGCCCGGGTGCTCGGCACGACCGGGTGGATCCAGGTGCCGCCGCGATTCCACTACCCCAGCCGGATCGTGCTGCACCGCGACGGGCACGACCCGGAGACCATCGGCGCCCGGCTCACCGGCGCCGGCTACACCCACGAGCTGGCCGAGGTCACCGAACGCGTGGCCGGCGGGCACACCGAGAGCGAGATCATGCCGCTGGCCGACACGGTCGCCGTGCAGGACGTGCTGGGCGAGATCGCCGGCCAGCTCGGCATGCGGGTGATCGAAGGGCCCGCCGAGCTGCCGTGAGCACCAGACACCCAGGGCGCGTCCCGTCGATCTTGGTCAGTGGCCCGGCAGGCTGCTGACCCATAGCGCGACCGAACGATGAGGTCGAGGTGTTCACCGGCCTCACTTACCCCGACACTGCCGCGGGCCTGGCCGCTTGCCATGCCAGGGGGGTGATCTATCAGCAGTCGGGCGCGGGCAACCCCTTGTGCTGGCTCGGCTCTCCTGACGCGGGCCTCTATGGCTTGTGGATAGTCAGGGTCATCCCTTAGAACCCGCTCGAAACCGGCAGAGGTAGCAGTTCGTAACGTTGAGCGATCTTCTGGGTGTACGCGCAGGCGGTTCACCGATGGACAGGGACTTCTGGTAATCGCATGGGTATCGAATCCAACGCGATGCCAGGGAGCCCTGCGTGTCCGCTGTGCCGTGCCGCGCCCGCGGCTGTCCAATCGGGTGCCGCAGATCAGGCGCCGCTGCGGGCGGCCGGTGTGCGTGCCGCTGCTGCCGCACCCTGCCTGGCGGGCAAGGGCGGCCCGCCCGTCCCGACGACCTCCACAGTGTGCCCGCCGCCCCGGTCACCTGCGCCGAGCTTGGTGCCGCCCTCGATGCGATCGGGAACATCTACAAGAAGCACTACCGGCTGCGGCACCCGGTGAATCGCTGGGCACGTCACGCTGCTGATATCACCCGGATGGATCCGGATGGATCCAGATGTTCCAGTGCCTGGACGCCAAACGGATTCGTCCCGCATGACGACCTCAGCTTTGAGCCCGCCGCAGCACTGTGGTGACCGCCGACCGGGGCTGGCCGCTCAGGGCCAGCCCCGTCTCAGCTTCGTCTCGCCGCGGTGAATGGGCACGCGTCACGCTCCCCATGTTCGCCGGTCCTCGCGATCGGCGGACGCGGGCGAGTCTTGGCGTCATCCGGCAGGGCCTTGTCCGACGGGAAGCGGCTCACCGGTACCTGGGGGGATGGCGTAGCCTGCGACGACCTGGTACAGCTGCTGATTGGCCACCGCTCGCGGCGCCAGCTGCGCCAAGCCGGCGCGGGACGCCTGCCACTGGGGGTTCGCGTGCGCGGCTGCGGTTGATTCGGCGCTGTCCCAGTGGGAGACGTTGACGAGCTGGAACCGGCCCTCCGGGGACAGGGCGCGGTGCAGCAGGGTGTCCCGGAAGCCCGGCTGCGTGGTCATGATCCTGGCGCGCTCGGCCCAGCCCTCGATGAATGCGTCGACCTGCTCGGCGGGGATCTCGAAGACGTTGATCAACGTAACGGGCCCGGCGTCCGCCGACCTGGTGTGCTCGCTCATGGCGGCCTTGCCTTCCTGCCCCTGGGCGGGGCCTTGTCGATCCGGACGATAGAGCCCGGAGGACGCATGGTCAGCCGGGGTGTTGTTCTCAATTAGTACTGACGACGCAGTCGGCCGGAATGTCAGGCGGCGTGCCGACCGCACACTCCGGGGCGGCATCTCGGTGATGTCCGAATCCCGGTGTAAATGACAAGACGGGCACGATTGGTCAGGCTGCGACGTGCGGCAGGCGGGCGCGGGCCTCGCGAAGGGTGCGATGTCCGTCTGGCCAATTGTTGGAGTAGGACGCCGCCGCGGGCTGCGCAGGCAGCCGCCCGGTATCCTGATAACCCAGCGTGACAGTCGATTCGGCCAGCGCGGTCGGCACACCAGTACCGGCACTACCGACAGTTACGAAATCCTCGCGTCGGCACCGTCAATCATCATTGAGGAAATCTGGGCAGAGATCTTCGACGTGAATCAGTCCACGATCTCGCGATACATCAGCTTCCTGACGCCATTGATCGATAAGGCGACCGCGGAGTTCCGGCCGTCCGCGGACGAGGCGGCAGAGGCTACCAGGGGCGCGATCGCGCTGGTAGACGGCACCCTGTGGCCATGCTGGTCCTGGGTAGGCGAGCGCGAGCTGTGGGCCGGGAAATACAAGACGACCGGCCACGGGTCGCTGATCATCACGAATCCCCCCGACCGTATCACCCTCCGGGATATGCCGGAAGCCCAGGCTGCCGACGGTATCGTACCATCGGATCTCGGCGTCAATGAGGTGACGGTATTTATCCAGGCGCGCCCTTTTGACCACTTCCCGCGCGCCTAGTTCCACATAGTTGAAGAATCGAACGGCGGCACGGTCGCCCTGATACTGCTGAACGGCCTGCGCGGTCCCGAACTCGCGCATCTCCGGCACGACCACGGCGGTCAGCGGCAGCGCGGACTGCTGCAGGAACTCCACGAACTCGCCGTGCCGGGGCAGCTCGGGCAGAAATTCCCGGGCCGGGAAGAGGAAGACACCGGCCACGCCGCGCTCGCTGGATGGAACCTCGGCCAGCTGACCGTCCGGGCTGGCGCTCCACCGGCACGGAAAGGTGTCAGACAGCCCGATGACGGCACGATCGCCCGGCACCTCGGTCGCGAGATCGCCGAAGAACAGGTCGGACCAGACGATGAGAAACGATGACCCGTTCCCTACGCCGGCGACGGCGTCCCGGAGACCCGCCAGGGTGCCCGTCGCCGACGTGTGCAGGAGCTGATAGGGCACACCGGGCGGCACCGCCGCCAGGTAGTTCCGCAATGTCTCGAAGCGATAATCACCGATGATGATGAACCGGGCGGCAGGAAGCTGCCGGAAGAGCCGGTAGAGCAGCGGCTCGCCATCTACCGACAGCAGGCACTTGGGCTTGTTGGCCGTCAGCGGGCCGAGGCGGCGGCCCCGGCCGCCCGCCTGCACGATGACATAGCCGGCATCGGCCAGCCTCACGGCAGGACCATAGCCGCCTGGCGGCCCAGGGTCCCCTCGGGGTGGGTCCGGGCGAAGTCCGCGCGAGTGAGCCCGCGCATGCTGGCCAGCTGTACTGCGAGGGCCTGGAGGAAGGCCAGGAAGCACCCGGAAGAAGCCGTCGGCGCGAGGTTCAGGTGGTCGGCCTCCCCCAGCAGGGGCAGATAGACCGAGTAGGCAGACCGCCGCTCCAGCGGACAGCCGCGGGCGGCGTGAATACTGAGCACGTCGCAGTCGGCGAGCTTGCTAACACCATCCAGAAACCGCAGCAGTTCGGGCGTCTCCCCGCTCTTGGAGAGGGGCACGAGCAGATCCTCTGGCCGGACGAAGCTCATGCTGCCGTGCAGCGAGCTGACGGGATCGACACTGACGGCACGCAGGGACAGCGAATTGTAGGTGGCCGCTACCTTGCTGGCCATGATCAGATTCTGCCCGATGCCGGTGAAGACGATGAGACCCTGGCAATCTCGCATGCGGGTCAGCGCCTTCTCCACCTGGGTTTCATCCAGGTTCTCGAGCATGTGGCTCAGGTTCTGGATATGACTGTGCAGGCTGGTTTGCCAAGGCATGCTCCCGACTGACATGGGTCCGCCCCTCTCGTTCTGACGTCTGCTACGCTGTGATGTTGCCTGCTTCCGTAGTTCGGCCGTAGGGTATGCAGCAGCGCCGTGTGACGCTAGGCGGTGGTGAGGAGGTCGGCGGTGGCGCGGGTGGTGTGCGTGCACGGGATCGGCCAACAGCACAAGGGCGAGGACACCCTAGCCGCGGAGTGGGCGGCGGCGCTACGGGACGGGATCAGGCGCTCTGGTATGCCAGAGGTTGGGCTGCCGAGGGCTGGTGATGTGCGGTGCGTGTTCTACGGGGACGTGTTCCGCCCGCCGGGGCGGGCGCTCGGGCTAGGCGACCCGTGGCTGACCGCTGGCGATGCGGACGAGTTGGAGCGGAAACTCCTGGCGGCATGGTGGCGGGCTGCCGCCGAGACCGATCCGCGGGTGATCAGCCCGGACGCGCGGACGCTAGTACGGTCGCCGGGCGGCATGCAGGCGGGGCTGCGGGCGTTAAGCGGGTCGGCGTTCTTCGCCGGGGTGGCGGAGCGCGCGATGCTATCCGACTTGCGGCAGGTCCGCCGGTACTTGACCGAGCCCGCCGTCCGAGAACAGGTACAGAAGCGGGTGGCGGCGGCGGTCGGAGCGGATACCAGGGTCATGGTGGGGCACTCGCTGGGGTCGGTCGTGGCA
>CABEDN010000938.1_pt1 | contig 14332 bp, 7 predicted proteins | sample 3423051 | NCBI WGS metagenome assembly CABEDN01 (sample SAMEA5534330, study PRJEB31848) | metagenome | biome: tundra; feature: field; material: soil | place: USA | collected 2013-05 | depth 0.15 m
GGGCACTAGCACCTCAAGCTAGCGCGTCTGCCTATTCCGCCACCCGGACGTGCGATGCGGCGTACGCATCGGCTGGCTTACATTAGCAAAACGAACGGCGTCAAGCGAGCGCACAGCACAGCGAACCGGGGGCCGGGCGCGGTCGGCTGGCCGGCAGGCGGGACGGGCCTGATGTCCGGATGCGACGATAGTGCGGTGACAGCGAACCAAGTGACCGCACAAGACGAGGTCGTGGACATCTGCCGTGACCTGATCAGGATCGATACGTCCAACCCGGGGGACCACTCGGGTCCGGGTGAGCGGCTGGCCGCCGAGCACGTCGCCGGGCTCCTTTCTGAGGTCGGGCTCGAGCCGGTGGTCCTGGAGTCGCACCCGAAGCGCACCAGCGTGGTGGCCCGGATCGAGGGCCGCGACCGCGAACGCCCGGCCCTGCTGGTGCACGGTCACCTCGACGTGGTGCCGGCCAGCGCGTCCGACTGGCAGCACGACCCCTTCTCCGGAGAGGTGGCCGACGGCTGCGTGTGGGGCCGCGGCGCGATCGACATGAAGGACATGGACGCGATGATGCTCGCCGTGCTGCGGCAGCGGTTGCGCGAGGGCCGCGCGCCCGCCCGTGACATCGTGCTCGCGTTCACCGCCGACGAGGAGGCGGGCGGCACCTGGGGGGCCCGCTGGCTGGTGGACCACCACCCGGACCTGTTCGAAGGCACCACCGAGGCGATCGGCGAGGTCGGCGGCTTCAGCCTGACGCTGGGCCGCCAGCGGCTCTATCTCCTGCAGACCGCCGAGAAGGGCATGGCCTGGCTGCGGCTGATCGCGCACGGCCGGGCCGGGCACGGCTCGATGGTGCAGCCGGACAACGCGGTGACCGAGCTGGCCGAGGCGGTCGGCAGGCTGGGACGCCACGAGTGGCCGACCCAGCTCATTCCGTCGGCCCAGGCTTTCCTGGAAGGTGCGTGTGACGCGCTCGGCATCGAATTTATCCCGGCCGACCCCAGCCAGGCCCTCAGCAAGATCGGCCCGATCTCCCGCATTATCGGGGCGACTCTGAGGAACACGGTAAACCCGACCGTTCTTCGCGCCGGTTACAAGGTAAATGTTGTGCCGCAGACCGCTACCGCCGAAGTCGACGGCCGGTTCCTGCCCGGCTATGAAGAGGAGTTCTTCGCCGAGCTCGACCGGGTGCTCGGGCCCGGCGTGACCCGCGAGATCATCCACTCCGACATCTCCGTGGAAACCACGCCGGACGGTGACCTCTACGACGCGATGACCAGCGCGCTCCTGGCGGAAGACCCGGACGCCCGGGTGATTCCGTACTGCGTGTCCGCGGGTACTGACGCCAAGTCGTTCAGTCGCCTTGGCCTGCGTTGCTTCGGTTTCGCCCCCTTGCGGCTGCCGGCCGATCTGGACTTTTCCGGAATGTTTCACGGTGTCGATGAACGTGTTCCAGTCGACGGGCTTCGCTTCGGAGTTCGCGTCCTGGACGGGTTTCTCGACCGCTGTTAGCGGTTGACCTGAGATCAGCGCACCGCGAGCGTCCCGGCCGGCGGTCCCCGGGCTGCGGCGGATCGGCCGTGTCGCGAGATGAGTTCAGAATGTGCGGACTGGGCGTATGATTCGCCTTCGGAGGGTAGCCTTCCTGCTGCCGTCGGCGTTGAGCAAGAGCCTGGCTAGTTCCCAGTCTCCGTATTCGGCGTGGTCGGTCAGGACTCGCCGCGCGGCGTCGCGAGCCTCTCGGGACGTTCCGCGTGGCAAGTACACGACCAGGTAGGAATACTCGGCCATCGGTCCTATTGTGCTTAAGTTCACAGGCGATTCAACCTCCGGTAGCAAAATCGCCGGCTTATTCCGGCGAACCGGAGGGAACACACCGAACCGGGTCGATGGTTGCAGCTGCAGGGCGGCGCGTGACCACGGGTACCGTGAGACGGTTACGGCGCAGATGCGAGGACGGGAAGAGATTGCCAGCAAGGACAACGACGGCGAAGGCGGGAACCAGCCCGAAGGCTCCGGCAACCCCGAAAACGGCCCCTAAGACGGCCGCGAAGACGGCCCCTAAAACGGCTCCGAAGGCGGCCCCCAGGGCCAAGAGCGGCGGGGCCGCCAAGGGCAAGGCCGTCGCCGGTAACGGTAAAGCCGTCGCCGGTAACGGTCACGGGACCAAGCTGGTCATCGTCGAGTCGCCGTCGAAGGCCCGGACGATCGCCGGGTACCTCGGTCAGGGCTACGTGGTCGAGTCCAGCGTGGGCCACATCCGCGACATGCCCGACAGCGCGGCCGAGATCCCGGCCAAGTACCGGGGCGAGCCGTGGGCCAGGCTCGGCGTCAACGTCGACGACGACTTCCAGGCCCTCTACGTCGTGCATACCGACAAGCGGCAGCAGGTGTCCAAGCTCAAGAGCCTGCTGAAGGACGCCGACGAGCTCTTCCTCGCGACAGACGAGGACCGCGAAGGCGAGGCCATCGCCTGGCACCTGCTCGAGGAGCTCAAGCCCACCGTGCCGACCAGCCGGATGGTCTTCCACGAGATCACCCCGGAGGCGATCGCCCGGGCGATCGCCAACCCGCAGGAGCTCAACCAGGGCAAGGTCGACGCCTACCAGGCGCGCCGGGTGCTCGACCGGCTGTACGGGTATGAGGTCTCGCCCGTGCTGTGGAAGAAGGTCATGCCCAAGCTGTCCGCCGGGCGGGTGCAGTCGGTCGCCACCCGGCTGGTCGTGGACCGGGAGCGGGACCGGATCGCGTTCCGCGCGGCCGCCTACTCCGACCTCGAGGCCGAGTTCGCGACCAAGGATCACGGCCGGGCCGAGAAGGAAAACGAGCCCACCTCGTTCACCGCGAACCTGGTGTCCGTCGACGGCCGCCGGGTCGCCCAGGGCCGCGACTTCACCTCCGTCGGCGAACTCCGCGGGGCCGACGTCCTGCACCTGGACGCCGCGGCCGCCGCCGCCCTCGCCGAACGGCTCGAGAGCACGGCCTTCGCGGTCTCCAGCGTGGAGCGCAAGCCGTACAAGCGCTCGCCGTACGCGCCGTTCCGCACCACCACGCTGCAGCAGGAGGCCTCCCGCAAGCTCGGGTTCTCCGCCAAGCACACGATGTCCGTCGCGCAGCGGCTGTACGAGAACGGCTACATCACCTATATGCGCACCGACTCGGTGACGCTGTCGCAGACGGCGATCAGCGCGGCCCGCAAGCAGGCGGCGGAACTCTACGGCGCCTCCTACGTGCCGGACGCGCCCCGCACCTATGCCTCCAAGGTGAAGAACGCGCAGGAAGCGCACGAGGCCATCCGCCCGGCCGGCGACAGCTTCCGCACCCCCACCCAGGTCGCGAAGGACCGGCTGTCCTCGGACGAGCGCCGGCTGTACGAGCTGATCTGGCAGCGCACCGTCGCCTCGCAGATGAAGGACGCCACCGGCGAATCGGTGTCGGTCCGGGTCGCGGGCACCTCTACCGCGAACGAACGGGCCGAGTTCGGCGCCACCGGCAAGGTCATCAACTTCTACGGGTTCCTGAAGGCCTACGTGGAGGGCGCCGACGACCCGGACGCCGACCGCGACGACCGGGAGCGCCGGCTGCCGCCGCTGGCCGAGGCCGACCCGCTCGACGTGCTGCGGCTCGCCCCGGCCGAGCATGCCACCCGGCCGCCGGCCCGCTACACCGAGGCCTCGCTGGTCAAGGAGCTTGAAGACCGGGAGATCGGGCGGCCGTCCACCTACGCGACCATCCTGGGCACCATCTTGGACCGTGGCTACGTGTCCAAGAAGGGCACCGCCCTGGTCCCCTCGTTCCTCGCCTTCGCCGTCGTCACCCTGCTGGAACGGCATTTCGGCCAGCTGGTCGACTACGAGTTCACCGCGCGGATGGAAGATGTCCTCGACGAGATCTCCCGCGGCGAGGCCGAGCGGGTGCCGTGGCTGCGCCGGTTCTACTTCGGTGCCGAGGGCGACGCCGCCGAGGCCGACCCGGGACTGAAGCTGCTGGTCGGCGACATCAGCGACATCGACGCCCGGGACGTGAGCTCGTTCCCGCTGGCCGGCAGCGACATCGTGGTGCGGGTCGGCCGGTACGGCCCCTACCTGGAACGCGATGACCAGCGGGTGAACGTCCCCGAGGACATCGCCCCCGATGAGCTGACGATAGAAAAAGCAGAAGAGCTTCTCAATCAGCCGAACGATGACGTGGTGCTCGGCACCGACCCCGATACCGGCCGCACGGTGATGGCCAAGGCGGGGCGTTTCGGCCCCTACGTCACCGAGCTGCTCGCCGAAGACGCTGCCGCCTCGGCCAAGCCCAGGACCGCGTCACTGCTGAAGTCGATGGCGCTGGACACGGTCACGCTGGCCGACGCGCTGCGGCTGCTGACCCTGCCGCGGCTGATCGGCGAGCTGGACGGCGAGCCGGTCACCGTGCAGAACGGCCGGTACGGCCCCTACGCGAAGAAAGGCACGGACAGCCGCTCGCTGGAGTCGGAGGAGCAGCTGTTCACGCTGACCCTGGCCGAGGCCAAGGAGCTTTTCGCCCAGCCCAAGCCCCGGGGCCGCGGCGCCCGGGCGGCGGTGCCGCCGCTGCGCGAACTCGGCGAGGACCCGGAGACCGGTAAGCCGATGGTGATCAAGGACGGCCGGTTCGGCCCCTACGTGACCGACGGCGAGACCAACGCCTCGCTGCGCAAGGGCGACGAGGTCGAGTCGATCACCGTCCAGCGGGGCGCCGAGCTGCTGGCGGACCGGCGGGTCGCGCCCCCCGCCACACGACGCCGCGCCGGGCCGGCGAAGCCGGCGAAGAAGAAGACTTCCACCACGGCCCGTTCGGCCTCAAAAAAATCTTGATCTCCTGAGACCTGGGGCCGGTCGCACCTGGAGGGAAGCCAAAATCACGATCAAGGACAATCCCATTATGCGGTCAGCAGTGCCGATACGCTTACGCCGTGAACTTCCGCGCCGGAGCCAGTCGGGCCGGCGCCGACCGGGGGGAGCCTGGGCGCGGCGCCGCGCGGCGTAACCGTGCCCGCGAGCCGAGCGTCCTGTCTATCAAGCCGTTCCGGCGGCTGTGGATCGCGATGTCGCTGTCCAGCCTGGGGGACTGGCTCAGCCTGGTCGCCCTCGCCTCGCTCGCGTCCGCGCTGGCGGGCACGGGATCTGCGGCCCAGTACAGCGCGGTCGGCGGGGTCTGGCTCTCCTCGCTGCTGCCCGCGCTGGTCCTCGGCCCGCTGGCGGGCGCGGTCGCGGACCGGCTGGACCGGCGGCTGAACATGATCGTGGGCGACGTGCTGCGCGCCGCCTTGTACCTGTCCATCCCGGCCGACCTGTCGCTCCACTTCGTGAACCCGCTGACCTGGATTTACCTGGTCCAGTTCGCCGCGTCCTCGGTGTCGCTGTTCTGGACGTCGGCCAAGGACGCCTCGGTGCCCAACCTGGTGCCGCCGGACAAGCTGGAGCAGGCCAACCAGTACAGCCTGTTCACCACGTTCGGCACCGCGCCGATCGCCGGGATCATCTTCAGCTTGCTTTCCCTGGTCAGCCGGGCGCTCAGCGGCCTCTCGCACTACTTCACCACCAACCCGGTGAACCTGGCGCTGTACTTCAACACCGCCACGTTCGTGGTCTCCGCGCTCACCGTCTACGTGCTGCGCGAGATTCCCAAGCGCCAGTTCAGCGCGCCCATCTCCGCCCCGTCGATGGCCAGGACCATCTGGGAGGGCTGGAAGTTCATCGGGCAGACCCGGGTGGTCCGCGGCCTGGTCATCGGCATGGTGGGCGCGTTCGCGGCCGGCGGCGTGGTGGTCGGGCTGGGCCAGCCGTACATCAAGCACACGCTGCACGGCGGCGACGCGGGCTGGGGCGTGGTCTTCGCCGCGATCTTCATCGGGCTGGCCGGCGGGATGTTCCTCGGTATGCGGATCCTGCACGGGTTCAGCAGGCGGCGGCTGTTCGGGCTGAGCATCGTCAGCGCGGCCATCCCGCTCGCGTTCATCGCCCTGATCCCGAACCTGGTCGTGACCGTGCTGCTGGTCGTGGTGCTCGGGGCGTGCGCCGGGGTGGCCTACGTGACCGGCTACACCATCGTCGGCCGGGAAGTGGACGACGACACCCGCGGCCGCACTTTCGCCTTCCTGAACTCCGCCATCCGGGTCATCTTGTTCACGGTGATCGCGGTGGCCCCGTTCGTCGCGGCCGGGCTCACCACCTTGGTCCGCGGTGTCTCCGGTACCGGCAACCTGCACATCGCGCACGTCAGCTACCAGGGCATCGGCTACAACCTGGTGATGCTGCTGGCCGCGGCCATCGCGGTGTGGGTCGGCGTGCTGTCCTACCGGCAGATGGACGACCGCAAGGGCGTGTCGCTGCGGGAGGACCTGCTGGCGGCGATCCGCAGCGAGCCGCCCCCGCCGCTGCCTGCGACCCTTGAGCCGGTGCACCTGAACGGGACCGCGCCGGCCCCTCCGGCCGGGCTGCTGATCGCGTTCGAAGGCGGCGAGGGTTCGGGCAAGACCACGCAGGCCCGGCTGGTCTCGATCTGGCTGCGCGAGCTCGGCTTCGACGTGGAGACCACGCACGAGCCCGGCGCGACGAAGATCGGGATGCGGCTGCGCGCGCTGCTGCTCGACACCTCGAGCACCGGCATGTCGCCGCACGCCGAGGCGCTGATGTACGCGGCCGACCGGGCTGAGCACGTCGCCTCGGTCATCGGGCCCGCCCTGGACCGGGGCGCGATCGTCATCACCGACCGGTACGTGGACTCCTCGCTGGCCTACCAGGGCTGGGGGCGGAGCCTGCCGGTCGAGGACATCGCCAGGTTCAACTGGTGGGCGACCGGCGGACGCACCCCCGACCTCACCATCTTGCTGGACATGGACCCGGTAGCGGGGCTGAGACGCCGGACCCGTTCGGCGGACCGGCTGGAAGCGGAGCCCGCCGAGTTCCACCTCCGGGTCCGGGCCGGCTTCCTCGCGCTGGCCCGCGCGGAGCCCGGCCGCTACCTGCTGCTCGACGCGGCCCGCCCGCAGGCCGAGATCACCAGGGACATCCAGGACCGGGTCCGTGACCTGCTCCCCGACCCGGTTCCCTCGGTGTCGGAGGCGAACACCGGCGACTTCCCCGCGATCAGGGAAGAAGTCCTGACCGAGCGGGAAACATGAGCGGTATGTTCGGCGAGCTCGCGGGACAGGACGCGGTGGTCGAGCAACTGGAAAAAGCCGCGGCGGCCGCATCGGCGCTGCTGGCCGGGCAACGGCCCGAGCCCGGTGCGATGACGCACGCGTGGCTGTTCACCGGGCCGCCCGGGTCGGGACGATCGGTGGCGGCGCGGGCGTTCGCGGCCGCCCTGCTCTGTCCTTCCGGGAACGGCCCGTCCGGGAACGGCCCGTCCGGGGGCGGGCCGTCCGGAGGATGCGGTCAGTGCGCGTGCTGCCACCAGGTGCAGGCCGGGACACATGCGGACCTGATGCTGATCCGGCCCGAGGGGCTGTCGTACGGGGTGAAGCAGACCAGGGACCTGGTGCTGCGCGCGGCAGGCCAGCCCACCGGGGGACGCTGGCAGATCGTGCTCTTCGAAGACGCCGACCGGTGCACCGAACAAGCGGCGAACGCGCTGCTGAAGGCGATCGAGGAGCCGGCCCCGCGGACAGTCTGGCTGTTGTGCGCGCCGTCGGCCGAGGATCTGGTGCCCACGATCAGGTCACGGTGCCGAGTTGTCACGCTTGTCGTGCCGGCATCGGCGGCAGTCGCTAAAATACTCGTCACGCGGGACGGTATCGACCCCGCCAGAGCGCTGGCCGCGGCCCGTGCGGCGCAGGGACACGTGGGCCGCGCCCGGCGCCTGGCCACCGATGCCTCGGCGGCCAAGCGCCGGGCCGACGTACTGCGGGTGCCGCTGGAAGTCACCTCACTCGGCCCGGCCCTCGCCGCGGCGGCCGCGCTGGTCCGCACCGCCGAGGACGAAGCCAAGGCGGTGACCGAAGACCTGGACGAGCCGGAACGCCAGTCGCTGCGTCAGGCCTACGGCGAGGGATCGACCGGCAAGGGCGTGGCCAAGGCCATCCGCGGGATGGCCGGCCCGATGAAGGACCTGGAGGACCGGCAGAAGTCCCGCGCCACCCGGGTCAAGCGGGACACGCTGGATGCGGCCCTGCTCGAGCTGGCCCTGTTCTACCGGGACATCTTGATGGTGCAGGTCGGCGCCGACGTCGAGCTCGGCCACGAGGACGCTGATCTGCGGCGGGTCGCGTCGGCGTCCCGCCCGGAGTCCACCTTGCGCCGGATGCAGGCCATCATGCGCTGCCGCGAGCGCCTCACCCTGAACGTCGCCCCCCTCCTAGCGGTCGAGGAAATGACCCTCTCCCTAGTCCAGGGCTAAGCCCCGAGCCCGTCCCTGCCAGACCCCGTACCGTCCCTGCCAGACCCCGTGTCCGTCCCTGCCAGACCCCGTGTCCGTCCCTGCCGGACCCCGTGTCCGTCCTGCCAGACCCCGTACCCGTCCCTGCCAGACCTCTCCCGCATCCGTTCGCCCCATATAGGTACATTTCGCTCATAACCGGCTGCACGGGGCTTGAACAGAAGGTATGAATGTGGCACCCTGCACACTCTTTGGTGCAGGGTGCCACATTCATGCACGACCGGAGCCACCACCGGAGCCACTACCAGAGCCACTACCAGAGCTACGGTCAGAGTCCCGGCCAGGACCCTGGCCGGGACCGGCGACGGCGCGGGCGGCTTCGCTTTCCGGGCATGGGATGGTGCGGATGGGGAGAGGGGGCCGCATGCGGCCATGGGCCAGGGCCCCTCTGATCCGCTGCGCCACTTTGGCCGGCTCGCGGCGGATCTGGCTGGGCAGGAAGTGCAGCGGGATGATGCCGGCCTCGCCCATCAGGTCATGGCGGGCCGTGGTGCGTTCATGGTCGGCAGGCCCGAGGTGCCACTGGCGCGAGTCGACCTCCGCGGCGACGCCAGCCTCCGGCCACCATGCGTCGGGCCTGGCGAGGAACGTGTCGCCCAGGTACAAGGACGGATTGAACAGCGGCATCGGCAGCCGCGCCGTCTTGATCAGGTCGCGGAAGTCGCCCTCGGCGGCGGACCTGACGCCGTCGGCCACCTCGCTCAGCACTGTCCGGAACATCGCGGAGCCGCGGACTGGCCCGCTCTGCAGCTCGCTGGCCAGCTGGCTGACCGTGCACCGGCCGAGCTGGACTGCCCCCGCCACCACGGCGCGGACATCGCTGAGGCTAGTGAGCTGCCACGCGGTGTCGGCCACGGCGCGGGCTACCAGGACGAAGCGCACCGGCCCGCTGGATGCGATCTGGCTGGGCATGCGATGCGTACGGTGCAGCCGGGCGAAGGCAGCGTCGCCACGCTGCCGCACGGCTGGGACCAGCACGTCGATGGTGTCCCAGTCCGGCGCGGTCCGGACGCCGTAGTGCATCAAGGCCACCGGACCGGTGATGAGGCTGGCCGCCCCGGCGTAGAGCAGGGCGGCCATCTCTTTCTGCGGCAGGTTGGGCGTGCCGGTCACGCCCAGGTAGACGCCGGGGAGCAGCGCCTGCCACGGGCCGCCGGCCCGGACGCGGTACTGCATCGCACGGTCGGTCATGCCGAGGGTGCGAAGTTGCTCGCGGCTGACCACGCAGAACTGCGTGTCCAGAAGCTTGCCCAGGCCATCGGGTCGTGCTGTTCGTGGCATAACCCCGAGCATGACTCCCGGGTCCGACAATCTTGCGCACTCAATAGGCGTGCCAGGGTGACAGACGTGCTGAGAATTTTCCCGCGGGGTTCGCAACCAATGCGGCTGACGCGCGTTTAGTACCCGTGACTTCCAAGGAACTCCGCTGGCAGAGCACGTGATGGATGTCCTGGACGCGGCCGCACCTCAGGACGAACGTGCCCGCGCCGGGTGGCGGGGCGGACGTAGCGGACCTGTTCCGGGCCAGGCACGTCGACCTGGTGCGCCTGGCCACCTTGCTGGTCGGAGATCAGGCGACCGCCGAGGACGTCGTCCAGGACGTGTTCACCAGGGTGTGCGCGCGAGCGGAGCGCCTCGCCGCAAACGGCATCGCGATGTCGTACTTCCGAACGGCCGTGGTGAACGCGTGCCGTTCGGTGCACCGGCGGCGTGGTGTCGTCCGGCGATTTCGGGGCCAGCGCCGAGGCGAAGCTGTGGGCCGAGCCCGCCGGGTCGCCGGAGACGGCGGTCCTGCTCGCGGAGGACCGCAGGCAGGTGCTAAGGCTGGATGCAGATGACCTGGTCGGTTCCTGAACCTGCCACCGGATGGGCGGATGCCGTGCGGAATAGCCGCCTCGCGTCACCCGGCGACGACGCAGATCTGGCTGCCATCGGCACCATCGCCGCGTTGTTCCGTGACCATCACGGCGAACTGGTGCGGCTGGCGTTGTTCACCATCCCGGATATCTCCTGGACCGCGGACGGGCGATCGATCGTCTTCCTCGGGCTGTGGTGCAACTTCCCGCCGGCCACGAACCTCTGCGCGGGCACGTCGGGGCCGCAAGGGTACCGCGCCACGCAGGTCCGGTCACCGGGTCGCTGCTTGGCGTGGAATACAGCTCGGACGCCCCTGGACAGCAACCGGGCCGCGACGCGATCACCCCGGATCCCAGCGGGCGGTACCTGCTGTTGGTGGGAAGCGGACTAGGCGGGGTCCACCACCGGGTGGATCGATGACGGGAAGCTCCGATTTCTTCCGCTCAGGCACCCGAACCCCAGATTGTCGATTTGGGCCTGGTAAGGCACTGCCGCCGGGGATCCGGGCAGATGACAACGTAGTCTGGCCAAATGGGCATGATGATGGCGGTGAGCTTCGAGCAGTACGGGCGGCTGTACTACCTCGACCCGGGCCCGTACTCGCCGGCCATCGGGGACAAGGTGCTGGTGCCCACCGACTCCGGTCCGGAGGTGGCCCAGTGCGTCTGGGCGCCGCAGTGGGTGTCCGAGGACATCGGCGGGCTGCCCGTCTGCGCGGGGCTGGCCACCGGTGATGACCTGGCCCGGGACGAGGAGAACCGGCGCCGCCGGGCGGAGGGGCGGCTGGCCGCGCGGCGGCTGATCCGGGAGCACCAGCTGCCGATGAAGGTCACCGCGGTGGACTTCGTCGGATCGCAGAACGTGTTCATCGTGTACTTCAGCGCGCCGGGCCGGGTGGATTTCCGCGCGCTGGTCCGGGATCTGGGCGCCCGGCTGAAGGGCCGGGTGGAGCTGCGCCAGATCGGCCCCAGGGACGAGGCGCGGCTGCAGGGCGGGATCGGGCCGTGCGGGCGTGACCTGTGCTGTGCCACCTTCCTGAAGGACTTCGAGCCGGTGTCGGTCCGGATGGCCAAGGACCAGGACCTGCCGGTGAACCCGCTGCGGATCGCCGGGGCGTGCGGGCGGCTGATGTGCTGCCTGAAGTACGAGCACCCGCTGTACACCGACTTCCGCAAGGACGCGCCGCCGGTCGGGGCCTCGGTCACGTCGCCCGCCGGGCCGGGCACGGTGATCGGGCACAACGTTCCTTCCGACACGGTGGTGGTGAGGCTGGCCGCCGACGGGCGGGCGCAGGCCTGCCCGAAGGCCAGCGTGTGCGGGTCGCGGAAGGCGTACGAGTCGATGCACGTCAAGCCGGAGGCGGGGAAGGCGGCGCTGGAGGACGGGTGAGAGCAGGCCGCCGGGCCAGCTTCGCATCCCGGCTCGCGGCCGCCGTTTCGCTGCTCCTGCTCGCGGCCGGATGTTCGGGCCGGGCGACCGGCGCGGCTGAGCCCGCCCCGCCGCCCACCACGCTGGCCGGGTACTACGCGCAGCGGCTGGACTGGCAGCCGTGCGACGACGGCTTCGAGTGCGCCCGGCTGCTGGTGCCCTTCGACTACCGCCGTCCGGGCGGCCGCCGGTTCTCGCTGCCGGTGATCAGGCTGCCGGCCGCCGATCCGTCCGGCCGGATCGGCACGCTGGTCATCAACCCGGGCGGTCCCGGCGGGTCGGGCGTGCAGTACGCGCTCGGGGCCCGCAGCGAGCTGCCCGCCGCGGTGCTGGCCCGGTTCGACATCGTGGGGTTCGATCCCCGCGGCGTCGGCGGCAGCGAGCCGGCCCTGAGCTGCCTGACCGGACCCGAGCTCGACAAGTATTTCGCTACCGACGACGCGCCCGCCAACGCCGCGCAGCTGGCCGACGTGGTGGCGCAGAGCAAGCTGTACGCCGCCCGGTGCGAGCAGCACTCGGCGGCCCTGCTGCCTTATGTCGGCACCCAGAACGCGGCGCGCGACCTGGACGTACTCCGCTCTGCGCTCGGCGAGGCGCAGCTCAGCTACCTCGGAAAATCATACGGAACGTACCTGGGTGCGTGGTATGCGGAATTGTTTCCTGCCCGGGTGCGGGCGCTCGTCCTGGACGGTGCGGTCGATCCGGACACGCCGTCGCTGCAGGCCGGCATCACCCAGGCCGAGGGGTTCCAGACCGCGTTCCGGTCGTTCGCGGCGTGGTGCCTGGCCTCGGCTCCGTGCCCGCTCCAGTCGGGCAGTTCTGCCGTTTCCGCTGATGCTGCCGTTAATGCCGGGGTGGCGAAGGTGCAGGCGCTGGTCGCGCGGGCCAGCTCCGCGCCGCTGGCCAGCCAGCTCGGTGACGGGCAGCTGGCGGACGGGGCGATGCTGCTGACCGGCATCGCAGGCGCACTGTACAGCAGGTCGGACTGGCCCGACCTGAAGATCGGGCTGACCGGCGCGTTCGCCGGGAACGGCACCGTGCTGGTCCAGCTGGCCAACCTGCTGATGGAACGCAACCCGGACGGGACGTACAGCAACCTCGCCGACGCCGATACCGCGATCAGCTGCCTGGACCGGCCGTGGCCGCGCTCGCTGGCCGTCTGGCAGGCGGCGGCCGCGGCCGCTGCCCGGGCCGCCCCGCTGTTCGGCGCGCCCATCGTATGGGGCGACCTGACCTGCGCATACTGGCCGGTCCCGTCCTACCCGCTGCCCCGGATACGGGCGGCTGGCGCGCGGCCGATCCTGGTCGTCGGCACGCTGCGGGACCCGGCGACGCCGTACCGGCAGGCGCAGGCGCTGGCCGGCGACCTGGCCTCCGGCGTGCTGCTCGGCTGGAACGGCGACGGTCACACCGCCTACGGCGAGGGCAGCGCCTGCGTGGACACGATCGTGAACGACTACCTGATTCACCTGTCCGTGCCGCGCAGCGGGAGGGTCTGCCCGTGATCGTGTAACGCGGGGCGCTCGCGCGGGACTAAAGGGAGCAAGTCCGATTCCCCAGTGTCCGATTCCCCAGTGTCGGATTCCCCAGTGTCCGATTCCCCAGTGCGCGAGGAGTTCCTGTGAGAGTACCGATTCGCCTGAAGCCGGCGGTGGTGGCGGCCGCGGTGGCCGTGGTGGCGGGTTTTGCCACCCCGGCCTTCGCGAGCACGGCCGCACCATCGTTCGGTGACTACGGAGCCAGCCATGCCGTGTTCGTGCAGACCGACGCGGTGTCAGGGAACCACGTCGTCGCCTACCACCGGGCGGCCGACGGTGCGCTGCGGCCGGCCGGAAGCTACGCCACCGGCGGCCTCGGCGGGATTCTCGGCGGATCCGCGGTCGACCACACGGCGTCGCAGGGCTCGCTGACCTACGATCCGCGGCATTCCCTGCTGTACGCGGTGAACGCGGGCAGCAACACCGTTTCGGTGTTCGCCGTGCACGGGGACCAGCTGGCGCTGCGCCAGGTGGTCCGCTCCGGCGGCACGTTCCCGGTCAGCGTGGCCACCCACGGTGACCTGGTCTACGTGGTCAACGCCCTGAACGGCGGCTCGCTGCAGGGCTACCGGGTGTTCGGCAGCTTCCTGGTGCCGCTGCCGGGATCCGGGCGTGCGCTCGGCCTGAACCCGGCCGCGACCCCGCAGTTCACCAACACCCCGGGCCAGCTGGCCTTTACCCCGGACGGCTCCCGGCTCATCGTGACCACCAAGGCCAACGGGAACGACATCGACGTCTTCGGCGTCGGCTTCGGCGGCTGGCTCTCCGCTAAGCCCGTGGTGAATGCCGAGCCGGGCACGGTGCCGTTCGCGATCACCTTCGACTCCTACGGCAACCTGGTCATCGCCGAGGCCGGGACCAACGCTCTGGCCACCTTCACGATCAGCGGTCACGGAACCCTGAGCCAGCTCGACTCGGTCGGCACCGGGAAGGCCGCGACCTGCTGGGTGGCCCCGGCCGGCCCGTTCCTGTTCGCGTCCAATGCCGGTAGCGCCGCGGTGAGCGGCTTCACCTCCTCGGGCGGCGGGCAGTTGACGCTGCTCGGCGCGGCGGCGACCGACGCCGGGACGGTGGACGCGTCCGCCGCGGCCGGCGGCCGGTTCCTGTACGTG
>CABEDN010000943.1_pt1 | contig 14314 bp, 15 predicted proteins | sample 3423051 | NCBI WGS metagenome assembly CABEDN01 (sample SAMEA5534330, study PRJEB31848) | metagenome | biome: tundra; feature: field; material: soil | place: USA | collected 2013-05 | depth 0.15 m
CGGCAGGGCTCCGCGGAATGATGAGGACGTGCCTTTGCAGCTGCTCCCGGAGGAGCCGGAAGCCGGACCGTGGCGCGTCGAGTTGCTGACCGCGGTGATCGAGGGGCTGATCCGGCGCGGACCGGGCAGCCCCATTTCTGGACGTCCCGTCGTTCTGGCGGTAGACGGGCGCAGCAACAATGGCAAGACAACGCTGGCGGCGCGGATCTGCGCGGTGGTCCCCGGAGCTGCCGTCGTTCACACCGACGACGTTGCTTGGAATCACTCCCGGTTCGGCTGGGCCGACCTGCTGATAGACGGGATCCTGGTACCCGCACACCGGGGCCAGGCGGTCAGCTACCGGTCGCCGCGATGGGCCGACAACGACCGGAAAGGATCCATTGAGGTTCCGGCCGGCTGCCCGCTGCTGGTTATCGAAGGGGACGGTGCCGGACGCCGGGAGGTGGCGCATCTGATCGACGGCCTGATCTGGGTGCAATCCGACGAGCAGGAGGCCGAACAGCGCAGACTCGCCCGCGACCGGAATCCGGACGCGATCGACCTGGCCAACTTGCCCTCGGACGGGTCGCTTCCCGATCACAGCGGGTGGATGGCCGAGGAGATACCGTTCAACGCCGCCCAGCGGACCTGGGAGCGCGCCGACATCATCGTGTGCGGCACCCCAGGGATCCCTTACGACCCGACCAGCGAAGTGGTCGTCGCGCCGCCGCCCGTCCAAATCAGCTGACGATCACACACGTCCCGTAGCGGTGACTCGCGGACCTCAACCTGGACCGTGTGGTGCAAGCCGAGACGTTCGGTGTCCGCGACCATGTCCGCGAGGGCGAGTTCGGCCTGGCGCCGCTGCCGCCTGCGGTATTCAAGAAGGTCATCAAGCCGTACCTTGCGGTGGCGGCTGGGCTTGTCGAAGGGGATCACACTGGCCTCCAGCAACCGGACCAGCGTGGTACGTGAGTTCCGCAGGAGGTCTGCTGCTTCCTGGGTAGACAGCGTCAGGTGATGCGGAGCCACCGTCACCGCCAGGCCAGCCTTCATGGCGGCGGCGACCTGGAGGAGCACGTCGAAAATCGACTCGGGAAGCTCCACGCTCTGCCCGTCCGGGCCGACCAGCCGCGGCCGGGCACCGGCGGTGCCCGTCCGGGCCGTGCGGGGAACCGCCAGCGCGGGGGCGGCCGATGGCCCTAAGCTCGTCACATGGCCAGGTACTTCGACGTCCATCCGGCCAGCCCGCAGCGCCGCGCGATCATCCAGATCGCCGATATCGTGCGCGCAGGCGGCGTGATCGCCTACCCGACGGACTCCTGCTACGCGCTCGGTTGCCAGCTCGGCAGCAAGGACGGCATCACCAGGATCAGGTCGATCCGGCACCTCGATGACCGGCACCACCTCACGCTGGTGTGCCAGGACTTCGCCCAGCTCGGCCAGTTCGTGTACGTGCCCAACCCGGTGTTCCGGGCTATCAAGGCGGCGACCCCGGGCAGTTATACGTTCATCCTGCCCGCGACCAAGGAAGTGCCGCGCCGGTTGCAGCACCCGGGAAAGAAGACCGTCGGGGTGCGGATCCCGCGCCACGCGGTGACCCAGGCGCTGCTCGCCGAGCTCGGCGAGCCGCTCGTCTCGAGCACCCTGCTGCTGCCCGGCCAGGACGAGCCCATGACCGAGGGGTGGCAGATCGCCGAGCAGCTCGATCACGCCGTGGACGCAGTGATCGACTCGGGCGACTGCGGCACCGAGCCGACCACGGTAATCGACTTCTCCCAGCCAGAACCCGAGATCGTGCGCCGCGGGGCAGGCGACACGTCCGGTTTTGAGTGAACCGCGGCCCGCGGACCTGCCTTCTATCCCGGCCCGGGGGACAGTTTTTGTGGCCCGTGAGCCCTTTGCGGCAGCCCACGTCGCCAACGGTCGTGGGCCTTGCGAGGTCTTGCCGAACATGCCGGCGAGCTTGCGCTCCGAAACGGCCTGCCCGCCTGGAGGCTGGCCCGGTAGGCGGCCACCGCCGCAGCGCTGGTTTCGCTCTCATCGCTGGCGGTACCGGCACGCCCGGAGCCGGCCCGGATCTGGTCCGTGTCCCGGTCCGCATGGTCCGGCGCCGTGCCCTGGCCTGGTCCGCTCTCCTGGGCCGCTCCTGGCCTGGCCCGCGGGCCAGGCCGCTCGCCGCTGCGGTACGGATAATCCATACCAGCAGCTCGTTCTCTGCGGGTACAGACTCGGGCATACCGGATGTTCTCAGGGTTTACGCAGGTCGGAGGTTTGTTCTTGTCGACTAGTGCCGCCACAGGCGTGGTGCAGCACCGGCCGGGGAGATGGACACCGGCCGCGGCTCACTCGGCGCGGTACTCCCGATCGCCGGTCGCCGGGTCGTACCACACGCGCATCCGCTGACCAGTAGCTGGGTCAATGAACACCTCGCTCGTGGGCTCGGAGCCGCTGCCGGTCCCGGCGCTCTTCCGGCTCCCGCGGTACCGGTCCCAGCCGAAGATGGCAATAACGATTCCGAGGACGACGACCGCGAGGATCACCCATTCCACCGCGTGCATGACTGCCCCCTCAGCCCTGCGCGCTGACGGAGCCGGGAGCGTCGGTAACTGTCTCGACGATCCGGGCGGTGCCGTAGGCCACGATCTCGGTCATGCTCCGCCCCATCTCGGTGGAGTCGAAGCGCATCATGGTCACGGCGTTGGCCCCCATGGCGGCGGCGTTCTGCACCATGCGGTCGAGCGCCTGGCGCCGGGCATCCTCGTTCAGCTTGACGTATGACCCGATCTCACCGCCGACAAGGCTCTTGAGGGCGGCGGCGATGTTGCCGCCGAGGCTCCGCGACCGGACGGTGAGGCCAAATACCTGGCCGATCGTCTTCACCACCCGGGTACCCGGGATGTTCTCGGTCGTCGTGACGATCATGGGTCGCGACGAAGTAATGTTCTCGGTTGATGCCTGCATCGGACTGCCTCCAGTTACTATGATCGCGACCGGGGTCGCATCTATCAAATTGATATCACTTTGATAGATGCCTGTCAACCGGCACCGGAGATCCTCGCCCAGTTCAAGTCGAGCTGCCGTGCTGGCTAGAGCATGTGAATGGCCAGCATGGCAGCCTCTTCTTGTCCCGCACGGCAGATGATGTTCTTGACTTTGCGGCGGTCAATGCTGAGGTCGCGAGCGATGGCGCGCTGGCTGTGGCCGGCCTGGTCCAGCTCGCGTACCGTTTGCTCCAGCGTTGGCGCGGTAGCTGGCTCACTTGGTGCATCCAGTGGTGCGCCGCGGTGCGTAGAGAGTTGCGCGTTGCGGCCAGGGCTAGGAGAGGGGTGAGTCCTGACGAGATGCATGAGTAGCTCGTTCTCCCTGGGTGGAAATTGGACACACCGGATATTCTCAGGGTTTCGCCAGGTCAGAGGTTCGTCGATGTCCACCGGAGCGCCACAGGTGTGGTGCAACACTGGTCGGGGTGGTCAGGGATCAATCCGCTGGTCCCCAATTGGCTTCAAGCGCGAGAAATGGCCCCACCTGCGGACGAGTTTCGGCCCCACATGTTGATCTTTGGGGTACGGGCTGGGCGTGAGTTTCGGCTCCACCGGTTGCTCCCTCCAAGGCTTCAAGCGGCACCAAGAGGGGGAAGTCGGGTGGAGCCGAAGCTCGTCGGCCCAACGTCTGCCGATCACGGGGTGGGGCCAGCACTCGTCCGCAGGTGGGGCCACAAGTCACCCGCGCAGCCACCCAATGAATGACTGCGCGGATAGACAATTTCGGAGCCCCCGTGTGCGAGCGTGCCAGAGCCGACGATCTGCGTGCCAGCTTGGCCTAGGACCGCTCGCCGGTGCGGTGCGCGTAGATAGAGGCGTTCTGCGCGGGTGCGCGTGCGGGAGCGCCGGGTCACGGCCCGGGGCTGGCTCAGCTCGCGAAGAAGGGCCCGGAGTTCCTGGGCAACGCGTTCTGGGTCGCCGCTGTTGTCGGGTGCCAGGTGGCCGCACCCGGCGAGTTCGACTCTTTGTGCCCGGGGCAGGACGCTGGCCAGGGCGTCGAGGGAGGTCTTGAGGTAGGCGGGGCTGTTGCTGCCGCCCAGTAGCGACGGACCGGGCGCCGGGAAGCCTGCTGTCTATGGGCTGTCCGGTTAGCGAACCCGGGCCCGCAGGAACTTCCCGATCTGCTCGGTGGCCTCGGCTGCCTCGGGGGTGCCGAGCATGATCTGGTAGACGTGGGGCAGGCCCTCGCCGATCTCTAGGATGACGTCGGCTCCGGCTTCGGCTGCTGCTGTGGCCAGGCGTTCGGAATCGCTGAGCAGCAGGTCGGCCGTGCCTACCTGCACAAGCAGTGGCGGGAGCCCGGACAGTGAGGCGAACAGCGGCGACGCCAGGGGCGTCTTAGGGTCAGCCCCGGCCAGGTAGCCGGAAGCGAACTGACGGAGCATGGCGGGGGTGGAGATCGGATCCTGATCGGCGCGCTCGGTCATCGAGGCCCCCGAGCTGGTCAGATCCACTGTCGGGGATATCAGTGCGGCGGCCGCAGGCAATGCCTCCCCGGCGTCACGCGTGGCCACGAGCAGGGCGACGGTGAGCCCTCCGCCGGCCGAGTCGCCGGCCACCGCTATTGATCTTGCGCTCAGGTCCTGGTCGGTGCGGAGCCAGCGCCATGCGGCCAGGACGTCATCGATGGCGGCGGGGAAGGGATGCTCGGGGGCCAGGCGATATTCAGGGAACAGCACCCGCATCCCGCTGGCCCGTCCCAGCCGGGCGGCCAGCTCGCCGTCGCTGCGAAGCGACCCGAGCTCGTAACCTCCACCGTGCAGGAAGAGGAGGACCCGGCCGGTGTCCAGGAGGACCCGGCCGGTGTCCGCTCCGGGGGCGGCAAGCCAGTGGGCTGGCACCCCGCCAGCGGTCACCTCCCTCACCAGCACGTCGTCAGGCACCGGATGAAGGCGGCCGGCGGGGGCGAAGGCGGCGCCTGTAACCAGGGCCTTGATAACGCCAAGCTGTGCGCCGGGGAGTCAACGGTCTCCGTCCAGGCCCGGGGAACCGCCGTCCACTGGATGCACGAAGCAGGAGCTTGTTTACGCCAGAACCAGCGCCGCGCCGGTCGTCATCGGAACCGGGCTGAGTCGACGATCAGCCCTGGCGCCTGATCCGCGTGGATCAGTGCGTGCCGTGTACGCTTTTGATCCGCCCAGGGCCGGCGGTTCACCCAGTGAGGCGGCGTGCAGCCGGGAGCTCGTACCGCTACCCGGACCATGGAGGTACAAGATGCCTGAAGGCAGCCAGCCCGCATATGAGATCGCACTGGCCCACTTCATCGTTTCTGACGACGTGGAGCGCTCCCGTCGCTTCTATACGGAGGTGCTCGGCGGCAAGACCATCCGCTCGGGTGAGCCGACGTACGTGGCGCTCGCCAACAGCTGGATCATCATCAACGTCGGTGGCGGCCCGACCGACGACAAGCCGGCAGTCACACTCGAGACACCGCGCGATCCGGACCTGGCCAGCAGCTTCCTCAACATCCGGGTCTCGGACATCCAAGCTGTGTATGCCGAGTGGAGCGCGCGAGGCGCCGAGTTCCTCACGCCACCGAAACAGCACAAGACCGAGATCCGCTGCTACATGCGTGACCCCGACGGGCACCTGATCGAGGTAGGCCAGACCACCCTGCCGGGAGGCTGGCGCCAGTTCCTGAACCTGTGAAGGAAGGTGTCACACGGATCTGGCCGCGCCGCGCCGCTGCCGCCATCGCAGGCCGCGCCAACCCGAAACACTCCAGGGACGATCACCCGGCCAGGGCTGCCCGAGTTTCCCTGATAGTGATGCACGCTTCTCCGGAGCTATGAGCGTGCGAGAATGCGGAACCGTCGAGAGGACCCGTGGGACCGGCGATCTCCCCGGGAAAGACCCGGCACCTCTCAGGAGGCAGAAGCGGAACCCAGCTTGCCTGAAAACCGGAGCTCTGAACAAACCGCAAGTAATTCCTTGGTCCGCTAATTCCTTGGTCCGCGCGGGTGACGTCCGCCCCGGAGTCCTCTCGATGACCCACGCGCCCTCCATATTGCCGGTCAGGTAGTCCTGCAGCGTGCCCTGGCCGTAGTCGACGAGGAAGCCGCTCCCCTGGTTGTCGTGGATCTTGATGTACTTTAAGCACCTAGCGCGAACCAGTAACAGGCATCTACCACGGACTGTAGCGAGGGTGATGAGCTGTGACGAAAACGGATCCCTGCCGAATAGGGCCGGGGTGTCAACTACGTCACGGGAGCGCGACTATCGCACGGACGCCCACGCGCTGCAGTTGACGGTCGCTGGCGATCGCACCACGATGATGACGACTGTCACCTAGCAGGAGGGGACCCATGATCCTGATCAACATCAAGATGCAGATCCGACCCGAGAAGATGGACCAGTGGCTGACACTGGCCGACTCCTACGCCAAGGACGTCAACTCCGAGGACGGCTGCCTGTTCTTCCAGTTCGCCCGGAGCCTTACCGACGACAACGAGTTCGTCTGCATCGAGGGCTTCACCGATGCCGAGGCAGGCGCCACGCACGTCAAGCAACCCTACGTAAAGAAGTTCTTCGACACCGCACCCGACCTGGTGGCCACCCAGCCGCAGATCATCTACATCGACACCCCGCATGACGGCTTCGGCCCGATGGGCGAGATCCAGCCTCGCTGACCGGCTAGAAGAGGAGGCGTCGTGATCAGGATCAAGGACGTCTCGCACCGATAGTCAAACCCAGCATCTCTGAACTCATTCCTGTGCAGGCAACGTCGGCCATCTGCGAGTTGGCGCTGTGCCGATGGTCGACCCACCCAGTAGGTGCCGTTGACGCCTGTGTCCACCTGGCCGCCGTCGTCCCGCTGCCGATCAGGTAGCCCCCCGAGAGTCACCAGTGCCCCAGCCGCATGTCTGGTCAGGTGCGAGTGAGAGCCAGTGGTCGCGGGCGGGCCAGGGAGTGGACCAGGGATCCCCACGGGCGCGACGGGTCAGGCCAGAGCGAAAAAATGAACCTTAACGGCGTCAGCTGAGTCCGTCACGGAGTCCGGGAGGTTCCCGACAATGAGCACCCATCTACTAGATCAGGCCGTCTTCAGGCCGACCCTGCCCGAGGACATCGACTGGGAGCCGTTCCCGGCGTTCCCGCCGTCGGCCCGTCTCGCCGTCGTGGTGGGCCATCCATCAGAGCCCGCTCCGTACGTGGTCCGGGTCAAGCTGCCGTCTGGCGTCAAGCTGATGCCCCACAGACACCACGAGGATCGGGTCTACACGGTCATGTCCGGCGTGTTCTACATCGGCGTGGGCGAACAGTTCGACGACGGAAAACTGCAGGCGTACCCGCCGGGTGCCGTCATTGTCCTGCCCGCCAATACCCCTCATTTCCACTGGGCCAAATCCGGTGAGTACGTCACCCAGGTGACGGCGATCGGGCCGATCAGCCTCGAATACCTAGACCCGGAAGACGACCCGCGGAACAAGTGAGCCATTTCCAGGCCTCACCTAGGCCCGGCGGATCCCGGAACGCGACCGCAGGCACCAGCACGCCCCGCGACCGAGGAGCCTGTCCGATGGTCAAGCAACTGAGAATTCTGTGGAAGCGCCTGAGCCGGGCCCTGGCCGCTGATCCCGGGCGATTCGCCGGCGGCTCGGCCGTGGACGACCCGCTCGGCCTGCTAGCTGTCGAGCAGGAAGACCTCACGCGGCTGCAGCGGTCACGGCGCGACGCTGGGCCTGCCGACGGCCGGCGATGAGCAGGGCGGCCCAGTACCGCGCGCTCGCGGGGTCGGCGTCAAATTCTCGCGCTGAGCTGCACTCGCACGCCTAGGTATATTGCAGGCCGATGGCATATGAGATCAGCTCGAGCAGCGCTTGGATCCGGCAGGCCGCTTATCTCGCGGAGCAAGTCTTCTGCCTGAGCCTCCCACGCATGCGTGAGACGCAGGCGGCCGTGAGCACGTCACGCCGATGCATATTCATGCACGAACTGGAATACTCGCTCAGGCTCTCTCGATCTTGTCGACCATCAACGCGTGGCCTTTCCGTCATCCTGGTAGGAAATAAAATCTGCCGACTCGGTGCGGATGACAATCGCGCTTGGCGCGCCATGCGCTGCCTGCAGAACGTCCCGTTCTGGCTCATGCTCGGTGCCGGGGCAGGGGCGTGGCGAGGGGATTCTTAGGCGAAGGGCGCCGGTGTCCCTCCACGTTTCGCGGCTGAGGTCGATCTGGCTGTCTAGCGCCGGCAGGACCCCTGTAAAGAGAAAGCAGACCTGCGGCGATCACGCACCAGAGCTGTCAACGAACTGCTGGCGATACTGGCGGATGTTCCGGGCTGTCACCCTCGATGGGTGCGCCGGGTAATGCCCGGCCTGCCGGGCACGCCTGCGGCTAGCGGGGTGGTCACAGGTCGAGGACCAGGTCGTCGCGTGGCTGCGAGCAGCAGATCAGTACGCTGCCGTCGGCGGGGTCATCGACCGGGTCGGGGGCGTAGCGGACTGTTCCGGACATGACGGTTGTCTCGCAGGTCTGGCACACTCCGGTGCGGCATGACCAGCGCACCGGTACGTCGCAGGCTTCGGCGAACTCGAGCAGGCTGGCGTAGCCGGGGTCCCAGCGCGCGTTCAGGTCGCTGCGCGCGAACGCGACCAGGGGGCCGCTGCCTGGCTGGCCGGCGGGCGGGTGCGGCCGGCGGGCGGCCGCGGGTGCGATGCCGGGTGTCTGCGCGGGCTCGGCGCCGAAGACCTCGGTGCGGATGCGGGCTGCCTGGATACCGGCCGCGGCCAGGGCGGCGGACACATCCGCCATGAACGCGGGGGGTCCGCACAGGTAGGCATCGGCGTCGCGGGGCAGGTCCAGGGCGGCAAGGACCGGCGCCGACAGGCGTCCCGCCGTGTCGTAGTCGCGGCCCTGAATATCACCAGGGCCCGGGCTGCTGTAGCAGATGTGCCGGTGTGCGCTGGGAAGCGCGGCCAGCAGGGCGCGGGATTCGGCCGCGAACGGCTCATCGGCGCGGCGGCGCGCGCCGTGCAGCCACCAGATGTCCCGGCTGGACCGGGCAGCGGCCAGCGCGTGCAGCATGGCCAGCACCGGTGTCGCGCCGACACCCGCGCTGATCAGCAGTACCGGCGCCTGGCCCGGGCGCAGAGTGAAGGTGCCGCGCGGCGCGGCTGCCTCCAGCAGGTCACCCGCCCGCACCCGGGTGTGCAGGAACTGGCTGCCGGCGCCGTGTTCCTCCCGCTTGACACTGACGCGGTAGTCGCGGGCGCCCGGGGGTCCCGACAGCGAGTAGCTGCGCAGCAGCGGCCGCCCGGCGGGGTCAGGGTGCAGGCGCAGGGTCAGGAACTGTCCGGGCAGGGCGGCAGGCACGCTCCCGCCCCCGGGATCGGCCAGGTGCACCGAGATCACCGTCTCGCTCTCCCGGCCGATTCCGGTCACGGCGAGCGGCCGGAACCCGGGCCATGCCGGCGGCGGGCTCGCTTCGGTTAGGCCCGCGTTGCCGGCGGGCTGCCCGGGCTGGTCGAGCATCTCCTGGAACGAGGCCTTCCACCCGCCGCTGAGCGCCGGGATACGCAGCGCGCGCAGCACCTGCTGCCGGGGATGCCCGGGCAGGTACAGCAGGGCGTCCGTCTCCGCGACCGTCATGCCTTCCGGGCCGGAGGCAAGCTTGATAATCTCCTGCCCGGCCTCCACCGCGCCCTCGGTCAGCACGCGGAGATAGAACCCGGGCCGGTGATGGGAAATTAGCAACGCGGGCATCCGGGGATCATCCATCCGGATACCCACCCGGAAGCAGGTGACCCGCGGCTGGGTTACCTCGAAAACCGCGCCGCCGATCCGGTACCGGTCGCCGATGCACACCTGATCGTCGGCCAGGCCCTGCACGGTGAAGTTCTCCCCGAACTGCCCGTACTCGAAGTCATCCCGGCCCAGCTGGTCCTGCCAGTACCGGTAGGACTCGATCTGATAGACGAACACCGCCCGCTGCTCGCCGCCGTGCCCGGCCAGATCACCCTGCCCGTCACCATCGATATTGAGCCGCCGCACCATCCGCGGCCCGGCGACCGGCTTCTTCCACACCGCCGTGTGCACCGTCCTGCCGTGCCAGGTCACGTCCCGCGGCATCCCCACATTGACCGACAGCAGACCGCCGGCCCGCTGCCCCGAAGTCACCACCAGCTCACCTTCTCACGCAAGCGGCCAGCCAGAGCGCACCGCGCCGAGTTCGGCCGCGGCGTGCACGCCGTAGGTCAGTGCGAGCCACACCGCAGCAGCCACGCCGACCAGGATCCCTGTGGCCAGCGGATGGCCCGCGGCCGCCAGCCGGATCCCGAGTACATCTATCCCGGCCGCAATCGTGAAGAAGCCGAAGACCCGTCCGGGATCGTGGAAGCCGGCTGCCACGCTAGGGCGGAAGAGGACCAGCTGGATCACCAGGGCCACGCTCAGCAGATGAGCCCGGCCGACGCGATGACGAGCAGCGCCCGTGACAGCCACGACGGTCCCAGCAGGAATGTTCCCGTCGAGATGATGCTCGTGGCCATCACGAATGGGAAGTAGCCCGGAGACAGGCTCTGTATGGCCGTCGCGGTCCGGCGGAGGGATCGCGACTGCCCATCCCCCGCGATCGTCATGGTGCGGGAGCCAGACCGCGGGCGTGCTCCGCGAGCGTCCTCGGCGCCGACGCCGGTTGTATCGCAGGGTCGGGGATGATCCCGCCGGATCCGGTCGCGTCCCATGGGGCCGGTCACATCCCCGGAAGGGCCTGGCTGTGCGTCCTGGTACGCGGTTGCGGCCGCCCGAGGACTCCCGTCATGCTCCGGCGACCGCCGCGCAGCCAGGCGTTCCCGCTCGCCCGCCAGCGGGCCGGGCGGGACCAGCAATCAGGAACCCGCGCAGGTGCTTCCGCACATTGCTCGCTTGCTTGATCATCGGACTACGTTCGTTTGCCGGTCAAGGAGTTGTCTTGGGGGCCATTCGCAGGACAGCGCAGGGACCGGTTGGCCGGCCGTTCGCGTACTCGGAAGGTGAAGGCTGAAGTGGTTCGGCATGGGTGGCTCCTTCGCGGTGATTCCCGGGCCGGTGGTGGTTTCATCCGCGCGCTGGTACTCCGCTCACCGTCGCGCTTGGGGCGAGCCGCTCGCGCCCTTGAAGGCCCTGACCGGTACCCTGGGCCGGGCCGACGGGACCAGGGCGCTGGCCCGGGGTATCTACGGGCGCGACCGGCCGCCCTCAGCGGCGACGGTGAAGGGCAGCGCATTACCCCGTACCAACCCAGCCGTGTGCGGACCGCCTCCCGGCCGAACCCCGGTCAGGTGAGATCCGAGCCGCGCGGCAGTGACATTCCTGCTACTGATGAGGCTTAGGTGAACAGGACATGGATCGTGACGCCAGGACCCGCGCCCGGATAGAGGAGCACTGGAAGGCCTCCGAGCGCGGGGAGACCGACACCGAGCACGCGATCTACGCTGCCGACGCGATCCTGGACTACCCGCAGTCCGGAGAGCGCTTCCGGGGCCGGTCGAAGATCCAGGCGCAACGCGGCGGGCACCCCGCCGAACGCCACTTCACCATCCTCCGGATCCGGGGCGGCGGCGACCTTTGGGTGAGCGAGTGCGTGATCACCTATGACGGCATGCCCACCTACTCGGTGAGCGTCATGGAGTTCGCCGGCGATCTGGTAACGCACGAAACCCAGTACTTCGCCGACCCCTTCCAGGCGCCTTCCTCGCGGGCGGCGCTAGCCGAGCCGATCCCGGACCGCGACCAGTAAACCCCTGCGGCCGCAGGGTGATGGCCACGATCAGCGCCAGGACACGCCGGTTCGCCAAGTGGTCGGCGATCTGCTCGTTCGCACTCGGCATGGTCGGGCAAGTCGCCTACCACCTGATGACCAAGGCCGGAACGGCACGCGCACCGTGGGCGATCACCACCATCGTGTCCTGCCCGCCTGCCTTCCTGCCGGTCCTGGTCCTCGGGATGGGGACCGGCCTGCCCACATGCTCCGCGCCGACGCCGGGGCCTCGGACGCACCGGACACGGGACCGGACCACGCGGATCGGCTCGAGCAGGACGCCGACTTCGCCAAGAGCGAAGACTTCCGGGTGGTGCAGCTGACCCCTCCTGGCTCGCCGTGCTCGGTCATCTTCGGCACCGGGGTCACCTCGGCCGCACCGGGTTCTGCCGACGGCCTGCAGCCCGGACGGCAACGGCTGGTTCGTCTAGGAGGCCACCACCCGCCTTCCAGGCCGGTGAGACCCATGTCAGTGAGCTACGATTCAGCGGCCGACCTGGCCGAGTCGCTGCGGCGCGCCGCCGCCGCGCATGGCAAGCACGAGGAGGAGATCGGCCACGCCGACGCGGACTGGCCCGACTGGTACGCGCTGTACATGGTGCAGGAACGAGCCGCCCGGGGAACGAGCGCATGAACAGCGATTACGACGTCATCGTGGTGGGCGGCGGCTCGCCGGGCGAGCACTGCGCCGGAGCGCTGGCCGAAGGCGGCCTGCGGGTCGCGCTGGTCGAGCGTCAGCTGGTCGGCGGTGAGTGCTCCTACTGGGCGTGCATCCCGTCCAAGACGCTGCTGCGGCCCGGCGAGGCGGTAACCGAAGCGCGCGAGGTGGCGGCCAGTGCGGAGGTGAACGTCGAGGCCGCGCTCGCCTATCGCGACTTCATGGTCTCTAACTACTCCGACGCCGGGCAGGAGCGCTGGCTGGCGGGCAAGGGCATCGGCCTGCTACGCGGGACCGGCCGGCTGGCCGGGCCGGGCGTGGTGGAGGTCGGCGGCGTGCGGCACACCGCCCGGCACGTGGTCGTCGCGACCGGCTCGGATCCGGTCGTGCCGCCCGTCCCGGGCCTGCGCGAGCTCGAAGGCGTCTGGACCAACCGTGAGGTGACCGGCATGAAGGCCGTCCCGCGGCGGCTGCTGATACTCGGCGGCGGGCCCGTCGGCGCCGAGATGGCCCAGGCCGTGCGCCGCCTCGGCGGGGAGGTAGCCCTGGTCGAGGCGGCCGGGCACGTCCTGGCCCGCGAGCCCGCGCCGCTGGGCGAGGCACTCGGCGAGGTCCTGCGCCGCGACGGCATCGAGCTCGTCCTCGGCCTGCACGCGACGGCCGCGCGGCGCGACGGCGAGGACTACGTGCTGTCGCTCGAGGATGGCCGCGAGCTGCGCGGCGACCACCTCCTGGTCGCCACCGGCCGGCGCCCGCGGGTGCCCGACGGTCTGGAGACCGTCGGCGCCACGGCCGGCCCGCACGGCATCGGCGTCGACACGCACCTGCGCGCCGGGGACCGGCTGTGGGCCATCGGCGACGTCACCGGCATCCGGCTGCTGACCCACGTCGGCAAGTACCAGGGCGAGGTGGTCGCCGCGAACATTCTCGGCGAGCCCCGCGAGGCCAGCTACGCCGCCGTGCCGGACGCCGTCTACACCGATCCGCAGGCCGCCTCCGTCGGCGCCACGCAGGCCGCGTTCAGCGCGACCGCCCTGCTGTCCGAGGTGGCCAAGACGGCCACCTACACCCACGCCTACGCCGAATCGAACGGGTTCTTGACCCTGCTGTCCGACGGCGAGCACCTGACCGGCGCCTACGCGCTCGGCCCCGAGGCCGGCGAATGGCTGCAGCAGGCCACGCTGGCCATCCGCGCCCGCGTGCCGATCGACGTGCTGCGCGACGTCATCCAGCCCTTCCCCACCTTCTCCGAGATCTACGTGGACGCGCTGAAAGCACTCCACGGCCAGATCACGGCCGTCCGCCAGCCAGCCGCCGCGGGATCGCCGTGAGACCCGGTCGGGACACCGTGATACGACGCGGACACCATCCACCGGAGGGATCATGACCACCGCCACCGCCGTTTCTCCCGCTCAGCGCGAACCGGAGCTGGCCGGACAAACCGTCGTCCTGATCGGCGGCAGCTCTGGCATCGGACTCGAAACAGCCCGCCGGGCCCGCGCCGAGGGCGCCAACGTCGTCCTGACCGGCCGCAACCCCGACCGCCTCGAGCGGGCCGCAGCCGAGCTCGGCGCGCTGAGCAGCGAGGCCTTCGACGCCACCGATCCGGCCGCCCTCGACCGGTTCTTCGCCCGTCTGCCCGAGACGATCGACCACGTGCTGGTCACCGGCCCCGGTCCGTACTACGCGCCGCTGGCCGACCTGGACCGCGAGCGGGCGCACCGCGATTTCGACGACCATGTGTGGCTGGCCGTCGCCGTGGCGCAGCACGCCGTCGGCCGGGTGCGGCCCGGCGGCACGCTGCTGTTCATGGCCGGCACCAGCCGCGAACGGGGACCCGGCCTGTCGCTCATGGCGGCGGGCACCGCCGCGCTGCCCGCCCTGATCGCCAA
>CABEDN010000954.1_pt1 | contig 14263 bp, 11 predicted proteins | sample 3423051 | NCBI WGS metagenome assembly CABEDN01 (sample SAMEA5534330, study PRJEB31848) | metagenome | biome: tundra; feature: field; material: soil | place: USA | collected 2013-05 | depth 0.15 m
CCCCGTCCACCGCGGCCAGCGCGTCGGCGCTGCCCGCCTCGATCGCCTCGAGCGAGCCGAACTCGGCCGCCAGCGCCCGGGCCGCCGTCGGCCCGACGTGCCGGACGGACAGCGCCACCAGGATCCGCCACAGCGGCCGGGTCCGCGCCTCGGCCAGGTTGGCCAGCAGCCGGCTGGCGTTGGCGCTCAGCGCGCCCTGCTTGACCATGAAGAACGCGCACGTTTCCAGCCGTTCGGCGGTCAGCGCGAACAGGTCGCCCTCGTCGGCGACCAGGCCGCAGTCGAGCAGGGCGCTGACCGCCTCGTAGCCGAGCACCTCGATGTCGAAGGCACCCCGCCCGGCCAGGTGGAACAGCCGCTCACGGAGCTGGGCCGGGCAGGACCGCGTGTTCGGGCAGCGCCAGTCGACCTCGTCCTCCTCCCGGCTCAGCTTGGTGCCGCAGGACGGGCAGTGGGTGGGGTACTGGTACTCGCGCTCCGCCCCGGTGCGCAGGTCGGCCACCGGCCCGAGCACCTCGGGGATCACGTCGCCGGCCTTACGCAGGATCACCATGTCGCCGATGAGCACGCCCTTGCGCTTGACCTCGTCGGCGTTGTGCAAGGTCGCCCGGTCCACCGTCGACCCGCTCACCTTGACCGGCTCCATCACGGCGAACGGGGTGACCCGTCCGGTCCGCCCGACGTTCACCCTGATCTCCAGGAGCCTGGTGGTGACTTCCTCCGGCGGGTACTTGAACGCGATGGCCCACCGCGGCGCCCGGCTGGTCGAGCCGAGCTGGCGCTGCAGCGCGAGCTGGTCGATCTTCACCACCACGCCGTCGATTTCGTACGGCGGATCATGCCGGTGCTCGGCGTAGTAGGCGATGTACTCACGGACCCCGGCCATGTCGGGCACGACCTGGTACAGGCCGCTGACCGGCAGGCCCCACTCGCGCAGCTGCTGGTACCAGCCGGACTGGGTGTCGGGTGCGCCTTCGAGCTGCCCTTCCTCGCCGGGACCGGCGGCCTCGCCGCTGATCCCGGACTCGCCTGCTTCGATCGCCACCGGGTCCGAGCCCTCGACCCGGCCGATGCCATGGAGGATGGCGTCAAGCGCCCGGCTCGCGGTGACCCGCGGATCCTTCTGCCGCAGCGATCCTGCGGCCGAGTTCCGCGGGTTGACAAAGGCCGGCTTGCCCGCCTCGAGCAGGGACTCGTTCAGCCTCTCGAACGCCTCGACCGGCAGGAAGACCTCGCCCCTGACCTCGAGCGTGGCCGGGTACCCAGTGCCTTTGAGCCGGGCCGGGATGGAGGCGATCGTCCGGATGTTCGGTGTGACGTCCTCGCCGGTCCTCCCGTCGCCCCGGGTGGCCGCCTTGACTAGCGCACCGTCGCGGTAGACCAGGTCGATCGCCAGCCCGTCGATCTTCAGCTCGCACAGGTAAGGGCCTTCCCCGCCGAGCCTGGTGGCCCGGTCGGCCCAGCTTCCCAGGTCCTCATCGGTGAAGACGTTGTCCAGGCTGAGCAGCCGCTCCAGGTGCTCCACCGGGGTGAACTGCGTCGAGATCGAGCCGTGCACGGTCTGGGTCGGCGAGTCCGGCGTGCGCAGCTCGGGGTACTGCTCCTCCAGCGCCCGCAGCTCGCGCATCGTGGTGTCGTAGTCGATGTCGGAGATGGTCGGCGAATCCAGCACGTAGTACCGGTGATCGGCCTCGGTGATGTCCAGGCTCAGGTCGGCATGACGCCGCCTGGCCTCAGCCGGCGCGGCTTCGGGCTCCGGCCCGTGCTGGCTCACTGTGCCCCCACTCGCTGTGCCCCGCTCACCTGGGCTCTCCCCCGTTGTCTTCGATCAGCTCGGGCAACATGCTCGCCGCCTGGTGGCACCGGGTCAACGCGGCGCGCGCCTGGACCGCCGATGTGCCCGCCAGCCCGCAGGACGGCGTGATCACCACCTGCTGGGCGCAGGTCCCCAGCGGCAACCCCAGTCGCCGCCACAGCCGGATCACCCGTTCGGCCGTCTCACGCGCCTCGCCACCCCGGCCAGTCCCGTCCCTCTTGCCAGCCCCGTCCCTCCTGGCAGCCGCGTCCCTCCTGGTAGCCTCGTCACTGTCGCCAGGCTCGGCGCCGGTCTGGTCCGGTACGGCAGGAACCGCGCCCGCCAGTATTCCCATCCCGGCCTCCGCGGCCTCGGCGACGGCGTCCTCTTCGCCCCGCCGCAGCTGGCTGAGGTCGAAGGAGACCGCATTCGCGCCGGCCGCCCTGATGATTCCGAACGGGACCGCGGCGGCACAGCAGTGCAGCACCGTATAGCCGGAAATGGCCGCGAAGACCTGGGCCATCCTGTCCCGCAACGTGTCAGCCTCGATGGCAGCGAGCCGCGACCACCCGCTCGCGGTCGGGATGGCACCCTCGGCGACGGCGGGCAGCGCGGGCTCGTCGAACTGGACCACGAGCTGCGCTCCTGGCACGCGCTTGAGTACCTCGGCCACGTGCGCGACCGCGGCTTCGGCCAGCGAGGCGGTCAGATCCGCGACCGCTCCGGCGTCGGTCAGCGTCGCGTTCAGCGTGCGCGGCAGTTCCATCGTGGCGGCCAGCGTCCACAGGCCGCAGAGCTGGATCTTGACCAGCCCCTGGTAACCGTCCAGGACCTCGGCCAGGACATCCAGGTCGGAGGAGAGCATGGACCTGGCTCGGGCCAGGTCACGGCCGGGCCGTTCGGCCAGCCGCCAGCCGCTGGGGGTCACCTCGGCCGGCATGTCGATCAGCAGCCCGGCGGTCCGTCCGATCAGATCCGCCCCCGGCCCGCGGCCCGGCAGCTCGGCCAGGTAGGGGAAGTCGGGTAGCTCCCCGGCGACGACCCGCATCGCTTCCGCCGGATCGGTCCCCGGCATCGACCCGATGCCAGTCGCGCTGCCCTGCGCCCACGGAAAGCCCGGCCCGTTCTGGTCATCGCTCACACGCTGAGCTTAGAACGGCCTGGTGACAAACCTCGACCCCGCGCGTGATCGCGCGGGGTCGAGGCCTCAGTTGTCGCCGCGCGACTGCCACCACGGGGGCTCGTCGTCTGGATCATCGTCGGGGTAGTACCCAGGGTCGGCCGCGGGCGGGCCCGGCCGGCGGTTCCGGCGATCGGCTTTGTCTGCCCGCCGGGCAGAGAAAGCGATCACGATGACGATCCCGACGGCGACGCCCACGGCGAAGAAGACGAACATCACGATGGCCAGCACGTCCGCGGTGGCGCTCATCGCCGCGCCTGCCCGTCCTCAGGCGAGATGATGTCGCGGAGCCCGACGCCGGCCAGCCGCCGGACCCCGCGGGCCGCGGCATCCGGCGGCGTCCGCGTCAGCGTGTACTGTCTGTCCTCGCGCCGCACCGCCGTCGCGATCATGACGACGATCCCGGCCAAGATCCCGGTGCCGAACACCAGGCCCATCCCGATTGCCACTGCCACCACGATGCGGTCCATCATGGCCCTCCCGCACTTCGGCCGGCAGTGCGAGCACCGCCGGTCCCGCCGCCTGCGGCTCAGTGAGATCCGCAGACCCTGGTGCCGCGGGCTTACGCCTTTGTAATCCCTACGAGCTGGTCATGCCGTCTAGCCTTTACCATGTCCGACAGCGATTGGCCTGGTAGGGGCTATCTGGCATGTTCTTCTGTGACCAAGTAGCCGGACAGCTAGAACCTTTCTTACCATTCTATCCATCCCAACCTTTGGTATCGATATCCAGATACCCGCTGGCAGGTATAGCAAAACCGCCTTGTGCCAAATATTCCTACCGCAAGGATTGTTCCACCATGTGGAGCAAGCCCAGCTGTTGGGATGGCTGGCACCTATAGAGATCGTGAGGCGGGCCTGCGGGCCGCCGGATCGCCTTGATCTGCACTGGAGCGTCGAGCCGGCAGAGTCTCGCGGCGCCGCCCAGTAGCCCTCTTAAGCCGACCCGGGCCGACCCGGGCCGACAGAAACACGCTAGGCCGCACGACCCCGAGGGGATGTGTCAAATGACGCAGGGCGCCTGATTCATCTCAGCCAGACCGGGACGAGGCAAGCTGAGCCATCCCGGTTGAGGTGGTCTGGCCACGCCGGGATTTACGGCGTGCCGCCTGGGTCATGGGCGTCGGCGAGGGGCCCCGAGGCCCCCGGCCCGGGGCCCTCGCCAGTTCGGCCTCCACGGCCATGCTTGGGAAAAGTGCTGCTCAGCGTGGCAGTAGCTCGGGGACGAGCTCGCGGGCAGGGCGCAGGAATTCCGTGTCCAGGCCTCTGCGGCCCAGCCCGTTAAGCCTGCGGGCACTGCTTGAGATCCGGTTGGGCGCGTCGCCCGCGATGGTGCAAGCCCGGTCTTCGCGGCGCACCGCGACGGCGACTACCGCGTAGACCCCGACGACGACTCCGCCGAGGAACAGAGCGATCATCGCTGCGATTATGACACCGGCCATGATGGCCTCCAGCACTTCCGTCCCGCGGAGTTCTTTCCGCGGGATCCGCTTCCTGCGACCCCGGCCTGGCGAGATGCTCCCGCCGACCCGGTGCTCGCGGACCACGGTGTCCCCGTCTGTCCACGATCAGTACGCACTGTCCCGTACGTCCGGTTGAGACTGACTGTTTGACTCGCTAGAGCCATCTGGCAGGTTCTAGTGCAACGGAGCAGCTGGACTGCTAGGATAGATCCCATGTACCCTGCCATCCAGGTCATCCCAACCTTTGGTACGTACCGTGAGTGTTTCCACGGCTAGACGGGGTATAAACCTGCCAGTACCAAATATTCCAACTAACCAGATGGCTAGGACGAGCTGGATAAGTAGGACTGCCCCGGGCCCGGGACGGTCAGGCTATAAGGAGAGCTGATGGCGAGCCCCTTGTATCGGCAGATCGCCGAAGATCTGCGCGAACAGATCGAGTCGGGCCGACTCGAGCCGGGTCAGCAGCTGAAGACCGAACTCGAGTTGCAAGAGCGCTACGGCGCCTCGCGAAACACGGTCCGTGACGCGATCAAATTGCTCACGACTCTTGGCCTGGTCGAGACCAAACCAGGTCAAGGCACCTTCGTATTGAAGGAGATTAACCCGTTTGTCACCACTTTGTCCGGTGACCCGGAAACCGGGGACAGCCTGGTTTACCAGTTCCAGGTGAGCCAACTCGGCCGGACACCGTCCAGCAGCGACGTTCAGGTTGAGATCCAGAAGGCCAGCGCCGGGGTCGCCGCCGAACTCGGACTTCCCGAAGGCAGCCAGGTCATCAGCCGACACCAGAGGCGCTTGATCGACGATGTGCTGTGGTCGCTGCAGACGTCCTTCTACCCGATGGGCCTGGCCCTGAATGGAGCCCGCGACCTCCTGGTGGCCGGCAATATCACGCAGGGCGCGGTGCAGTACCTAGCCGATACCCTCGGGCTCCGGCAGAAGGGTTATCGCGACTGGATCACCGTTCGCGCACCAGACGCCACGGAAGCGCGCAACTTTGACCTGCCGGCGGATGGCCGCGTGGCGGTGTACGAAGTCTTCAGGACAGCCTTCGACCAGACTGGCACACCCATGCGAGTCACGGTCACCGTGTTCCCCACCGACCGGAACCAGTTCATCATGGAAAACGGGGCCGTACCCAAGCCCCAGGGCCAGCCGAGCGCAGAAGAGCACAGTCTTTAGCCGCTCGCTTACGGGGCCTAACCATTCACAGCGACTCAGGTAGATCTTTCGGTCGCGAACGAGACTCGGGGCACAGCGAGGACCACGTGAAGCAACAAGTCCTGGGCACAGCAAGTGCCGTGGGCCTGATAGAGGGTACGGACATGCCAGCCGATGGCGATGTCCCAGCGCCAGCCGGCCCGAGGGTAACGACGCGCGTCCTTACCACCGCAGCCACCCCAGCGCTCCTGCGAATACGTTCGGCCCTCGGTATCACCGAGGGCGACGGCCCGAAGGGCTCGAACTGGCAGGTGCTCTCCCAACCCAGATTCCGCTGGTACTTTACCGGAAGCGTTTTTTCGAATTTTGGCAACTGGCTGCAGAATACAGCTCAGGTCGTGCTCGCCTACCAGCTCACGCATTCGGTGTTCTGGGTCGGCATGGTCACCTGCGCTCAGTTCTCAAGCCCGCTTTTCCTGGGGCCGTGGGCGGGGGTGCTTACTCACCGCTTCGGGAACTGGCGCACGCTCATCTTCACCCAGGGCGCATCCATGGGGATAGCGGCCACGCTGGCGGGGTTGCAGTTCACCCACTCCCTGACCAAACCCTGGCTGTTCGCCGGGGCGACAGCCATTGGGCTTGCCTTCACGTTTGCACTTCCGGCGCTGTCGGTAACAGTGGCCACCTTGGTCCCGAAGGCCGAGGCCAAAAGGGCGCTGGCCATGGATTCAGTTTCCTACAACCTGGGCCGGGCGCTGGCGCCGGTCCTCAGCGTGCTCATGTTTACGACCATCGGCTTCGGCTGGGCTTTCGCGCTTAACGCTGTTTCGTTCGGTTTCTTTACCGCCGTGCTGCTGTGGCTGCGCCCGCGCCACGCCCATGCGGAGATCAACCGTTCTCGCGTTATGAATGGCCTTCGAATCGCGTGGCAGGACCGAAGGATCATGATCCTGCTGCTCATGGTGGCCGCGGTCACCGTCGCCGCCGACCCGATCCTGGTGCTCGGCCCGGCGCTGGCCCGGTCCTTCGGTGCCTCGGCGGATTGGTCGGGCATCTTCATCACCGCGCTTGGCGCCGGCAACGTGATTGGCTCGTTCCGTCCCACCAGGCAGGCGCCGTCTATCCGGCGTGCGGCCACGGTACTCGGCATGCTCTCGCTTTTCATGGTGATCTTCGTGACGTCGGCCTGGATCTGGCTGAGCGTCGCCGCCGCCTTCGCCGCCGGGGCGGCATGTCTGCTCGCGGGAGCTACCACGAGGGCCCTGCTCCTGCACCATTCGCAGGGGAGTCAGGCCGCGGTGATGGCCGCATGGGCAGTCGCCTGGGCTGGCAGCAAGCCGATCGCGTCGTTCGCCGACGGAACCCTGGCCGGCCCGATCGGGTTGCGGACCACCGGAATCCTGCTGGCCCTGCCAGCCCTGGTGCCCGCCCTGGTCTTGGTCTTGTGTCCGGCGTTCGGGAAGCGGCTCGTACGCGACCTTTCCTTCGGCCTGACGAGCTCACCCTAAGGAGGCCCATCTAGGTATATTTCGACCAGGCTGCACCAAGGCTCCGCCGACGGGGCCGCAAACCTGTCAACTAACGGTGAGGATAGGTTTTGCTTCCCCCCGGCGCGTGTAGCGTTGTCTCCATTTTGGAACGTCTACCCAGATCAGCGCCGGGCGACCGGTTCTGGTCGCAGGTCGCCGGAGCCTGCCCTCACCTCTGCGGAACCGGATAAAGCGGCTTGATCGTCGCGGGTCGGTGATAATCGGACTGAAGGCACAGAGCTGGCGCTCTCGGCAGGGCTTCATCCTCGAAGCGGAGCGCCTCAAGGGCAGCGAGGGAGGTTCTATGGCTAAGCGCCACGGCCGTCCGTCCGTACAGTATCGCTACGAGCACTACGACCCCAGGATGTAGCGGCGATGGTTGCGCTGCCGGGTACGGAGCCTTCGGCGTTGAAAGCTGCGGCCTGACCTCTTACCACGCCATGGGTCAGGTCGCGCAAGCGGAGGCGCGACACCTCTCCGTCCACGCGGTGAGGCGGGCAGCCTCCCCTTGCGCGTGCAGTTGCACGAGGGAACCACGCGGGATCGCCGGGGCGGGCAGCCCGTCCGACGGGGACGATCTGCGGTGATCTCGCGGCCGTCCAGCCCTCGGCTATACCCTGAATGCGTCCGCTACAGGCCCGCCAGATCCGTCACAAGGAAAAACTTGGAGATGCCGCTGAGGTTTCGCTGGACGACGTTCGACTTGTCTCAGCGGCTCTGTGTAAATTGGCAGCAGGACATTGTTACCGCGGCAGCTGACGCGGATTTCCGCGAGTTCCCCCGTACACCCATATTGTCTCGTGAATCACCGCAGGTACGGCATATATCGCGCGGCCGGGTCCACGCAAGCCAGGTGCGGGAAAGCCTGCCATGGCTCTACAAATCTTACCGCGGCTATTTTCTCGACCTGGCCAGTGCGGTCTGCGCTGAACCGGTCCGGCCCGCCCGGGATGATCGATACGGCATCGTGCTTAACGTTCAGCGCGGAACCGCGATGCGATTCGAATGCCATGTTGATTCTAATCCGCTGACCGGTCTTCTCTTCTGTACCGACCAGAGCGCCGGCGCGGGTGGCGAGCTCGTTTTCGCGCATGATCCGACCGCGGCTGACATCGATTCGGTCGACCGGGACTGCACAGTCATCCGGCCGCACGCGGGACACCTGATCTTCTTCGACGGCAGGGATCACCCGCACTATGCGCGTCCTCTTGCGTCTGATTCGGCCATGCGGATCGTCGCGGTCATGAACTTCTACACCGAGTCCTGCCCGGAATCGACCCGGCCGCTGGAACTGAACCGCCATCTCTTCGGGAAGGCGTTAAGGACTTAGGTCGCGTCCGCTGAGAACGTGAGCGACGGGGGTCAGGGCCGACGTCCCGCTGATGGTGGCGCTGCCGAGAACGGTGTCGCCGTCGTAGAGGACGGCGGCCTGGCCCTTGGCTACCCCGCGCGCGGGGTGGTGCAGGCGGACGCGCAGCACCTCTTCCTCGAGCCAGGCGGTGCAGGCGTGCACGTCGCCGTGGGCGCGGAGCTGGACGAGACCATCGCGCGGCTCCAGGGGCGGGGCACAGCCGGTCCAGACCGGGCGGTCCGCGATGATCTCGCTGATGTCCAGTCCCTCGGCTGGCCCTACGGTCACGGTCCGGGTCACCGGCTCGATGTCGAGCACGTAGCGGGGCCTGCCGTCATCGGCGGGCGTGCCGACCCGCAGGCCCTTGCGCTGGCCCACGGTGAAGGCGTACGCGCCGTCATGGTCGCCCAGGACGGCGCCGGAGGTGTCGACGATCCGGCCGGGGGCCTGGCCTAGGTGCCTGGCCAGGAACCCCTTGGTGTCACCGTCGGCGATGAAGCAGACATCGTGGCTGTCGGGCTTGTCCGCGACCGCGAGCCCCCGGCGGGCCGCCTCCGCGCGGACCTGAACCTTGGGTATATCGCCGAGCGGGAACATGGCGTGACTGAGCTGATCGGAGGTCAGCACCGCCAGCACGTAGGACTGATCCTTGCCGGGATCCACGGCCCGGTGCAGGATCCCGTCCGAGACCTGGGCGTAGTGGCCGGTGCAGACCGCGTCGAAGCCGAGGGCCCGCGCACGGTCGAGCACCGCCGCGAACTTGATCTTCTCGTTGCAGCGCAGGCACGGGTTCGGAGTGCGGCCCGCGGCGTACTCGGCGACGAAATCCTCGACGACGTCGCGGTGGAAACGCTCGGCCATGTCCCAGACGTAAAACGGGATGCCGATCACGTCGGCGGCCCGCCGGGCATCGCGCGCGTCCTCCAGCGTGCAGCAGCCGCGGGCCCCGGTCCGGTACGACGACGGGTTCGACGACAGCGCCAGATGGACGCCGGTCACCTCGTGACCCGCGTCCACCGCACGAGCTGCGGCCGTCGCGGAATCCACTCCGCCTGACATTGCCGCCAGCACCCTCAGCCCACTCATCGTCCAAAAGCCTATGCGCCGCCCGCCACCGCTCCCGCCGACGGTGCCCGTGAGGAGTCGGTGGCCCCAGAGCGTAGAGGCAGAGGCGGGGGGCTAGTTAGCGGGCGGCGGCGCGGCGGGCGCGGTCTACGGCTTCGCCGATCACCAGGGCCAGGCCGTCTACGTCGTGCTTGGTGGAGGTGTGACCCAGGGAGAAACGGAGCGAGCTTCGGGCCCGGGAATCGTCGGCGCCCAGGGCCAGCAGCACGTGGCTGGGCTCGGCCACGCCCGCGGTGCAGGCTGACCCGGTGGAGCAGGCGATCCCGTTCGCGTCCAGCAGCATGAGCAGCGCATCGCCCTCGCAGCCGGGGAAGGAGAAGTGCGCGTTCCCGGGAAGCCGGTCAGGGCCGGGCGGCGCACCGTTGAGCACGGCGTCGGGCACGGCGGCCAGCACCTGGCGGATCAAGTCGTCGCGCAGCTCGGCCAGCCGGGCGGCCTCGTCGGCCCGCCAGTGCGCGCACTGCACGGCGGCCACGGCGAAGGCCCGGATGGCCGGCGTATCGAGCGTTCCGGAGCGGATATCACGTTCCTGCCCGCCGCCGTGCAGCACGGGCACCGGGGCCACCCCGCGCCCCAGGATGAGAGCGCCGACGCCGACCGGACCGCCGAGCTTGTGACCGGTGATCGTCAGCGCGTCCGCTCCGCTGGCCGCGAAGTCCACGGACAGCTGAGCGGCCGCCTGGACCGCGTCGGTGTGGAACGGCACGCCGTACTCGCGGGCCACCGCCGCGAGCTCGCTGACCGGGTTCACCGTGCCGACTTCGTTGTTCGCCCACATCACGCTGACCAGGGCCACCTGCTCGCTGGCCTGGGCGATGGCGGCGCGAAGCGCTTCGGGGCGCACCGCGCCGTCGCGGTCGACACCGAGCCAGACGGCCTCGGCGCCCTGGGCCTCGGAAAGCCAGCGGACCGAATCGAGCACCGCGTGATGTTCTACCGGGGTGGTCAGCACCCGGCGGCGGGAACCCTCGTGCCGGGCCCAGTACAGGCCCTTCACCGCCAGGTTGTCTGCCTCGGTCCCGCCGCTGGTGAAGACGATCTCACTCGGCCGTGCCCCGAACACCTCGGCGAGCTGTTCCCTGGACTCCTCCACCACCCGGCGGGCGCGCCGGCCCGCGGCGTGCAGCGACGACGGGTTGCCGAGCTGGGCCAGCTCCTCGGTCATCGCAGCGATCGCTTCGGGCCGCATCGGCGTCGTCGCCGCGTGATCCAGGTACACGGGACTTGTGCGGTTTGAACTCATGGCTGAGTACAGCCTAACCGTCGCGAAGATCGGGAGGATACAGATGTAACGGGCAAGCTTGGAGCTACTTGCGCTTGGCGATCTCCTCGAGGAGCTGCGGAACGACCTTGAACAGATCACCCACGACCCCGAAGTCGGCCAGCTCGAAGATCGGGGCCTCCGGGTCCTTGTTAACGGCGATGATCGTCTTCGAGGTCTGCATGCCGGCCCGGTGCTGGATCGCGCCGGAGATGCCGACCGCCAGGTAAAGCTGGGGCGAGACCGTCTTGCCCGTCTGGCCGACCTGGAACTGATGCGGGTACCACCCGGCATCGGTCACCGCACGGGACGCGCCGACGGCCGCGTTCAGCGAGTCCGCCAGCGTCTCGATGATCTGGAAACCCTCGGCCCCGCCGGTACCGCGGCCGCCGGAGACCACGATCGACGCCTCGGTCAGGTCGGGACGCTCGCCGCGCTCGGCGACCACCCGGTTGGTGACCTTGGCGCCGGTGGCCTCACCGGCCAGCGTCACCTGGGAGATTTCCGCCGCTCCGGTCTCAGCCTCGGGCGCCACCGCGTTGGGCCGCATCGCCACGATCGGCGTGCCGCGCCGGACCCGGGCATGGACGATCGTCGCCCCGCCGAAGATCGACTGCTCGGCGACCGGCCCGTCGTCGCCGGGCTGCAGGTCCACCGCGTCGGTGAGTACGCCGGAGTCGATCTTGACCGCGAGCCGGCCCGCGACCTCCTTGCCCTGGGCCGTACCGGCCAGCAGCACCAGCGCCGGGGACTTCTCCCTGACCAGCTGGGCCAGCAACTCCGCGGCGGGCGCGGCGACGTAGTCGTCGAAGGCCGCGTCGTCGGCCACGTATATCTTGGCCGCTCCGTACTCGGCGCAACGCGCCTGGCCCTGCTCCGCGCCCGGCCCGGTCCATACCACCGAAGGTTCGCCGAACCGGCGGGCCAGCGTGATCAGCTCGAGCGTGACCTTCTTCACGTCGTTGTCCACGTGCTCCGCGAGCACCAGGATCTCAGCCATGCCGTTTCCCCTCCGGGCCTTTAGATGAACTTGCGCGCGGCGAGGAACTCGGCGACCTTGGCACCGCCGTCGCCTTCGTCCTTGACGATGGTGCCGGCCTGCCGCGGCGGCCGCTGGGTGTGATCGACCACCTCGGTGGCCGATCCGTCGAGGCCCACCGCGGCGGGATCGATGCCCGCGTCGGCCAGGGTCATCGTGGCCACCGGCTTCTTCTTCGCGGCCATGATCCCCTTGAAGGATGGGTAGCGCGGCTCGTTGATCTTCTCCACCACGCTGATCACGGCGGGCAGCGTGGACTCGACCTCGAAGTACCCGTCTTCGGAGACCCGGCGGATGCGGATCGCCGAGCCGTCGACCTCCACCTTGCTGGCCAGCGAGACCTGCGGCACGCCGAGCCGTTCGGCCAGCATCGCGGCCATCACGCCCATCCGGGCGTCGGTGGACTCCGACCCGCAGATCACCAGGTCGAAGCCGGTGCCGGTGAGCACCTTGGCCAGCGCGTATGAGGTCGACAGCCCATCGGAGCCGGCCAGCCCGTCGTCCAGCAGGTGCACGGCCTTGTCCGCGCCCATGGACAGCGCCTTGCGGATCGATTCTGCGGCCTTCGCCGGGCCCATGGTCAAGATGGTGACCTCGGCTTCGTTACCCGCCTCGCGCTGGGCCTCGGCGATCTGCAGGCCCTCCTCGATGGCGTACTCGTCAAGCTCGTTGATGAGGGCGTCCACCGACGCGCGGTCCAGCGTGCCGTCCGCGGGCTTAAGCTTGCGTTCGGCCCAGGTATCTGGCACCTGCTTGACACACACGACGATGTTCATCGACGACACCGACCTCCTTCGTTGCTGGCATACAGCCTGCCAAACCGCGATGCGCCACCCGGCACCGGGTCCACGACGCCTATGTTACTTGTCGGTAAACAGGTCAGCCAAAGCCGCCGCTCAGCCCGGCCGGTAACAGCGGTTTCACCGGACGGCCAGGTACTGGCCACCGGCACTTCGGCGCCCGGAGACCTGGCGGCTTCAGGATCGGGAACGAAGACCGGGGCCGGGTGAGTAAGAATTCATAGGGAGCATTCCGCCATTAGGAGGGACCATTTGGCTCGGATCACCGTCATCGGGACCGGCTACCTCGGCCTGACCCACGCCGTCTGCATGGCGGACCTCGGGCACGAGGTGCTGGCGATCGACGTCGACGAAGAGAAGATCACCAAGGCCACCCAGGGCGAGGTCCCGTTCTTCGAGCCCGGCCTGGAGCCGCTGCTGCGGAAGAACCTGGATTCCGGCCGGCTCCGGTTCACCATGTCGTTCGCCGAGGTCGGCGGCTTCGGTGAAGTTCACTTCCTGTGCGTGGGCACCCCCGAGGGCGAGGCCGGCCAGGCCGACCTCAGCTTCGTCCGGGCCGCGACGGACGCGCTCGCGCCGCACCTGAGGTCGCCGTGCCTGATCGTGGGGAAGTCGACCGTTCCAGTCGGGACGGCGCGGCAGGTGATGAACCAGGTGCAGGGGGCGGCGCCGGCCGGCCAGCAGGTCGAGCTGGCCTGGAATCCGGAGTTCCTGCGGGAGGGCTTCGCGGTGCAGGACAGTCTGGCTCCCGACCGCATCGTGCTCGGCGTCACCTCCGAGCGAGCCGAGACGCGGATACGCGAGGTCTACGCCGCCGCGCTGGAGGCGGGAACCCCGCTGCTCGTCATGGACCTGGAGACGGCTGAGCTGGTCAAGGTGGCGGCGAACGCGTTCCTCGCGACCAAGATCTCGTTCATCAACGCCATGGCCGAGATCTGCGAGGAGTCTGGCGCTGACGTGATACCGCTCGCCGAGGCGCTCGGCTACGACGCGCGGATCGGCCGGCGGTTCCTCTCGCCCGGGCTCGGGTACGGCGGCGGCTGCCTGCCCAAGGACGTCCGCGCGTTCCGCGCCACCGCGTCCGCGCTCGGCGTGAGCTCCGTCGTCAGCCTGCTGAGCACCGTCGACGGTATCAACGTCGGCCGCCGGGACCGCGTCGTCGCGCTGGCCCGCGAGACCGTCGGAGGCAGCCTGGAGGGCAAGCGGGTAGCGGTGCTCGGCGTCGCGTTCAAGCCCAACAGCGACGACGTCCGGGATTCGCCGAGCATCGCGATCTGCGACCACCTCGTGGCCGAGGGCGCGATCGTGTCCGTGCATGACCCGGTGGCCATGCCGCAGGCGGCGAAGAAGCGGCCGGAGCTGACGTACGCGCCGTCCGTCTCCGAGGCGGCCGAGGCCGCCAACCTGGTGCTGCACCTGACCGAGTGGTCCGACTACCAGGCCATCGACCCCGCCGCGCTCGCCACCGTCGTCGCCCGCCGGGTCATCATCGACGCCAGGTGCTGCCTGGACGCAGAACTGTGGACCAAAGCAGGCTGGTCAGTCCACGCCCTGGGC
>CABEDN010000960.1_pt1 | contig 14241 bp, 11 predicted proteins | sample 3423051 | NCBI WGS metagenome assembly CABEDN01 (sample SAMEA5534330, study PRJEB31848) | metagenome | biome: tundra; feature: field; material: soil | place: USA | collected 2013-05 | depth 0.15 m
GACGACGCGGACTACCCGGTCCGGGTCGCGGCCGCGCCCGGCCGGCTGAACCGGCTCGCAGTCCTGTTCCGGTTCTTCCTGCTGATCCCGTGCTGGATCGTGGCAGGGATCCTCGCGTACGGCGCGTTCACCATCGTGGCGTTCGTGAGCTGGCTGATCGTCCTGATCGCGGGCCGGATGCCGGAACCGCTGTATGCGGCGCTGGCCGCCGCGCTGCGCTACCAGGTCCGGACCTTCGCCTTCGCCGTGATGCTGACCAGCGTGTATCCCGCGGGCCTGTTCGGCGACCCGCAGTACGGGGCGCCGTCGGAGTACGGGGATGCGTCCCGGCGGCTGGTCTTGTCCGGCACGGCGAGGAAGCTGGTGGGCGGCTTCATCGTGCTGGGGGTGCTGCTCGCGGTGGGCGTCAGCGTGCTGGAGACGGTGGCGCTGAGCCACTCGGGGCCCTCGGCGGCCAACGCGAACGCCCAGGTCCTGACCGATGCAGCTCCGGTCACCAGCGTGATCAACAATTACTCGGCTAACGTGACGGCCTGCAAGGGCAGCCTCTCCTGCGTGGCCGGCGTGGACCGTCAGGTGGCCGCGAAGCTCAACGCGTTCGCCAAGCAGCTTCCGGGTATCCCGATGCCATCGGCGCGGGCCCAGGCGGCGGACGCGGCGATGGCATCGTCGGTTTCGCACACCGCGGCCATCTTCGCCCGGCTCGGTGCGGCCACCTCGGCGACCCAGTACATCAGCTTGGCCAACGCGGCCGGCCTAGAGCAGTCAGTGAACCAGCTCAACCAGGCCTACACAAACCTGAGCAAAGCTCTCAATTCGTGACCCAACCCGGTATTGGCCGGACATGGAGCCGAACACGTCATTGGCACTCCTGGCGGGCGCCGGACGTCTTACACTCAGGAGAAGCGTCTGCGGGAGGCTCACGTGGTAAACGGTCCAGGTCAGGCATATCCGCCTCCGCCTGCCCTGCCGGCCAGCACGGGGGTTACGGGGTTGGGGCCGATGGTAAATCCCTCTTGGCTGGCGGCCACCGCCGACCGCGAGCGGACCGTGGGCACGCTCCGGGCGGGTTTCGTCGAGGGCCGACTCAGCCAGGACGAACTCGACGAGCGGATAGCGCGGGCCTACGCGGCCCGCACCTACGCCGACCTTTGGGCGCTGACCGCCGACCTGCCGATCGGACCGTACCCCTTCGGGTACGGCCTGCCGCCAGGCCAGGTCATGGCCCCGGACGGCGCGATCGTGATGCCGGACGGCGCGGAGGCCAGCAACTGGCAATCCGCCGCCGCGCTGCTCATCACCGCGCTGGTGATCTTCACGCTGGCGGCGCTGGTGACGGCGATCGTCACCGCGCACGTCCAGCCGGGCCTGGTCTCGCCGACCCAGCAGCCGGGCGTGATCCAGCCGTTCCAGCCGGTGCACCTGGCGCCGTACATCACACGGTCGGTCAAGGCGTAACGGCGGGTCAGAAGGCTCGGGGCACGCAGTACGGATCGTTCGGCCCAAAAAAGATTGTGCTGTTACCGCTTGCTGCGATCCGTGGGCTGGGTGGACAAAGCCGCCACGAACGCCTCCTGGGGCACGTCGACGCGGCCGATCGTCTTCATCCGCTTCTTGCCTTCCTTCTGCCGCTCCAGCAGCTTGCGCTTACGGGTGATGTCGCCGCCGTAGCACTTGGCCAGCACGTCCTTGCGCAGCGCCCGGATGTTTTCCCGGGCGATGATCCGGGCGCCGACGGCCGCCTGAATCGGCACCTCGTACTGCTGGCGCGGGATCAGCTCCTTCAGCTTCGCGGTCATCGAAAGGCCGTACTCGCGCGCGTTATCGGCGTGCACGATCTGGCTGAACGCGTCCACCGGCAGGCCCTGCAGCAAGATGTCCACCTTGACCAGGTCCGCGTGCTGCTCGCCGTCGGGTTCGTAGTCCAGCGACGCGTAACCGCGGGTCCGGGACTTGAGCTGGTCGAAGAAGTCGAAGATGATCTCGGCGAGCGGCAGCATGTACCGGATTTCCACCCGGTCCGAGGACAGGTAGTCCATCCCGAGCAGGGCACCGCGCCGGCCCTGGCACAGTTCCATGATCGTGCCGATGTACTCGGCCGGCGAGATGACCGTGGCGCGCACCACCGGCTCGTAGACGCGGTCCACCTTGCCCTTGCCCGGCTCCGAGCCGCCGGGGAAGTCGCTCGGGTTGGTCACCCGCAGCTCCTGGCCGGTGTCCATGACGACGCGGTAGACGGCGTTCGGCGCGGTGGAGATCAGCGACAAGTCGAACTCGCGCTCCAGCCGCTCGCGCACGATCTCCATGTGCAGCAGGCCGAGGAACCCGCAGCGGAAGCCGAACCCGAGCGCGTCGCTCGTCTCCGGCTCATACACCAGCGCGGCGTCGTTCAGCCGCAGCTTGTCCAGCGCGTCACGCAGGTCGGGATAGTCGTCGCCGTCCACCGGGTACAGGCCGGAGAACACCATCGGCCGCGGGTGGGAGTAGCCCGCCAGCGGCTTGGCCGCGGGATGAGCGGCGCTGGTCACGGTGTCGCCCACCCGGGCTTGCCGGACGTCCTTGACGCCGGTGATCAGGTAGCCGACCTCGCCGGCGACCAGGCTGTCGGTCGGGATCGGCTCCGGTGAGATGACCCCCACCTCGAGCGTCTCGTGCGCCCCGCCGGTGGACATCATCAGGCTCCGCTCGCGCCTGGTCAGGCGGCCGTCAACCACCCGGATGTAGGTCACCACGCCGCGGTAGGTGTCGTAGATCGAGTCGAAGATGAGCGCGCGGGCCGGGGCGTCCCGGTCGCCTTTCGGGGCCGGGACCAGGCGGACGATCTCGTGCAGCAGTTCCTCGACGCCTTCGCCGGTCTTGGCGGACACCCGCAGGACCTCGCTGGGATCGCAGCCGATAATCCCGGCGAGTTCGGCGGCATAGCGGTCGGGCTGGGCGGCCGGCAGGTCGATCTTGTTCAGCACGGGGATGATCTTGAGGTCGCCGTCAAGGGCCAGGTACAGGTTGGCCAACGTCTGCGCCTCGATGCCCTGGGCGGCGTCGACAAGCAGCACCGCCCCCTCGCAGGCGGCCAGGCTGCGGGAGACCTCGTAGCTGAAGTCGACGTGGCCGGGGGTGTCGATGAGGTTGAGGACATACTGCGTGTCCCCGCGGCTAGCGTTGCTGTGGCTAGCGTTGCTGCGGCTGGTCCAGGGAAGCCGGACCGCCTGGCTCTTGATCGTGATGCCGCGCTCGCGCTCGATGTCCATCCGGTCCAGGTACTGGGCGCGCATCTGGCGGCCCTCCACCACCCCGGTCAGCTGCAGCATCCGGTCAGCCAGCGTCGACTTGCCGTGATCGATGTGAGCAATGATGCAGAAGTTCCTGATCACGGCCTGTTCGGTATCGGTCTTCGGGTCCAGGGCCGGGCGGGATTTTTGGTTCGGCTGACTGATAGGTGGCACACGCATCCGTTCGGGTTACTCGCCTTGCCCGCCGTGTTCTCCTGGCAGGCTGGGTGTTCCATGATCCCACGTCCGGCCCACTGCCCGTGCTACGAGCCGTCCGTCTGGCTCATGCCGGTGCCTGGAGCCCCTGTTTGGGCTTATGGTTTGGGTGCGGGGGTGCGGCTCGGATAAGCTTCGTCGTCGCGTCACCCCACAGACAACCTGAAGGACTCCCACGCGTGGCGAACATAAAGTCTCAGATCAAGCGTAATAAGCAGAACGAAAAGGCGCACCAGCGCAACAAGGCCGCCAAATCGTCGCTGCGGACGTCCGTCCGCAAGTTCCGCGAGGCCGCGGACGCGGGGAACCTCGACGAGGCGGGCACCGCGCTGCGCGTCGCCTGCCGCCAGCTGGACAAGGCGGCGAGCAAGGGCGTCATCCACAAGAACCAGGCCGCGAACCGCAAGTCCGCGATAGCCAAGCGCTTTGCCGAGCTCGGGCAGCCAGCTAGCTGACGCTCGGCTCCGCTGTCTTCCGGGGCGGGGCTGAGTCTGCTCCGGGGCGGGGCTGAGTCTGCGGTATGGCGGCTAGCTTCGGCGCCGGCGCCAGGCTCAGGGCGCGCCGGCGCGGGCGCCGGGCCATGGCCGAGTGGCCTGGGCGCGGTCAGTAGTCGGCTTCGCCGGCCCGGCTGGCGACGATCCGGCGCACCGCCCGTTCCAGGGCGTAGCCTGCGCTGCTGGCTTCCCCCTTGACCTGGGCGTCCGCTTCCGCGACGGCGTGCAGTGCGCGGGCGATGCCCTGCGGCTGCCAGCCGCGCAGTTGCTGGCGTACCCGGTCGATCTTCCACGGCGGGGCCCCGACCTCGGCCGCGAGCGCCACGCTGTTCACGCCCCGGGGCGCGGATCCGACCCGGCCGAGCAGCCGCACTCCCTGCGCGAGCGCGCTGCAGATCAGCACCGGCGAGACGCCGGTGCCCAGCGCCCAGCGCAACTGCTCGAGTGACTGCACGAGATGACCCTCGACCGCCCGGTCCGCGACGGTGAACCCGGTCGCCTCGGCCCGGCCCCGGTAGTACCTGGCCACGACCGCCTCGTCGATGGAACCCTCGGTGTCGGCGGCAAGCTGGTCGCAGGCCGCCGCGAGCTCCCGCAGATCCGAGCCGACCGCGTCTAGCAGCGCCCGGGCGGCGCCGTCGTCGGCCCGCTGGCCCGCGCGCCGGAATTCGGCCCGGACGAAGTCCAGCCGCTCGGCGAACCTGGTGACCTTCGGGCACTCGATCACCCGCGCACCCGCGGCCTTGACGCTGGCCAGCAGGTCCTTGCCCTTGGCTCCGCCCGCATGGGTCAGGACCAGGACGACGTCTGGCGCCGGGTGGGCCGCGTACCTGGCCAGCTCGGCGGCTACGTCCTTGGTCACATTCTGCGCGGACCTGACCACCAGCACGCAGCCGCCGCCGAATAGCGACGGCGAGGTGAGCGCGTCTAGGTCACCGGCGGACAAAGCCGCCCCCTCCAGGTCGTGCAGGTCCCCGCCCGGCCCCGGCTCTGGCGCCGGCTCTGGCTCTGGCCCCGGCTTTGGGGTCCGGGCGGCAGCGATCAGCTCACGGACGGACCGGTCGACCAGGAATTCCTCCTCGCCGACCACGATCGTGACGGGGGCGGGTACCGCGGTGCGCGCAGCCATGACCGCAGGATGCCATGCCGACGGCGCGCACGCCGAATCGGCGCCGATCCTGACGGGTAGCGTTCACCCCTCGGTGCCGGGCGGGGGCTCAGAAAACCGGTTATCCCGTTTTCCTTGTATGTAGTCGATCCATTCAGCGGCCGCCTGCGTGTCCGGGTGGTCCGGCCCCAGCCCGCGCTGCAGATAGGGCAGCATGTCCTGGAACTGGGCCTCGGCCCCGGCATGATCCCCGCGGGCCGCCATCTCCCGGGCGATACTGAACCAGAGGACCAGCGTGACCGGATGATCCCGGCCCAGCCGTCGCTCCAGATGCGGCAGCACGTCCCGGAACTCGTCCTCGGCTGCGGCATGAATCCCCGCGGGCCTCCAGCTCCTGCGCGATGCTGAACCGGGTGGCCAGCGTGTCCGGATGCTCCAGGCCCAGGGTCCGCTGCCGGGCCGCGAGCACATCACGGAACTCTCCCTCCGCCGCGGTGTGATCCCCGCGGGCCGCCAGCTCCTGCGCGAAGCTGAACCGGGTGGCCAGCGTATCCGGATGATCTGGCCCCAGCGTGTACTGCTGATCATCCAGAGTCTGCTGGTATTGCGTGATGACCTCGTCCGAATCCCCGGTGGCCCGCTGAGCCGCCGCCAGGTTCGCGCGAGTAGCCAGCGTGTCCGCATGATCGAGGCCGAGCCGGTGCTGCTGATCGACCAGCGACCGCTGATGCAGAGCGATCGCCACATCAGAGTCGTATCGCTGGAGCCCGCACGCCACACGAAGCGCGTCGGCGAACTCCCCGCAGCTGGCATAACGACCATCGGGCGCCTTGGCCAGGGCTCGCAGCAGGACATCATCGGCGGCCGGCGGAAGGCCCGGCCGCCGTGCTGTCAACCGCGGCGGCGGTGCCGACAGCTGCGCGTACAGCACTGCCATGCCATCGTCGCGGGGAAAGGGCGGCTCGCCGGACAGCAGCACGAACGCCGCGCAGGCCAGCGCGTACTCATCCGTACGGCCGTCGACGGGCTGGCCTTGGATCTGCTCGGGCGCGCAGTAGGTCGGCGTCCCCAGGAAAGGACCCGTCCCGGTCTGGCTGGCTGACGACAGCGCGCCTTTGGTCAACCCGAAATCCGACAGGTACACATGATCGGGCCGACCGGCCCGCGCATCCACGAGCATGTTGGCCGGCTTGACGTCACGATGCACCAGCCCGGCCGCATGGGCGGAATCCAGGGCTGAGGCCACCGCGGAGATAATCGCGGCCGCCCGCGCGAGGGGCAGCGGGCCCAGCCGCTGCACGAGGGTTCCGACATCACCGCCGGGTACATACCGCATAGCGATGAACAGCACCCCATCGGCGTCGCCCGCTTCGAACACCGGGATGATATGCGGATCATCCACGGCCGCCGCGGACCGGGACTCACGGATGAAACGATGCCGGAATGTCTCATCTGTCGCCAGTGCCGGCGAGAGGATCTTGAGCGCTACCTGCCGCTGAAGGCGCTCATCCCGGGCCCGGAAGACAACCGCCATTCCCCCTTGGCCGATCTGCTCCCCCAGGCGGTACCCAGCGATCCGCGAACCGGCGGAGATGCCGGGCAAGAATCCGAGGGCTTCGGGACTCTCATCTCCCATCACGCCTCCAGGGCACGCGAGCCCTACATGCCCTCGGCGTCTGGCCTGCCGGAGCGACCGTCCGGGCCGCTGTGGGCGGCCCGTTGCCAGTGACCGTATGACCAGTGACCGCATGACCAGTGACCGCATGACCAGGCATGCCCCGGTCATCGGGGTCCCGGTCGCGGGGAATTAAGTACAACGGATAAACAAAATTGGTCACGGATGACCCCCTCGTGGTGACCCGTAGGACCCGGCGCGCATTAACCCCGCCGCAGGCCCTGGCTTCCCAAAGCTAGCATGGCGGCAACGATAGCCGCAGACTGCAATAAGTTGGTCATAATGGGTAACCACAGGCCAGGTGCGCCCGTGATGGAGTGGCCAGCTAAATGACCGGCTCGCCGCCGAGCCAGACGCGGCGGGGCTGAAGGCCATAGGACCAGACGAAGGCGCCCTCGTGATCGGCGTCCCACAGAACCATGTCGGCGAGCCGGCCGCGGACCATCGCGCCTCGGTCCGGCGCCCGGAGCGCGTGCGCGCCGCCGATGGTGGCCGCCCGGAGCGCCTCCTCGACGCTCATCCCGAAGTAGGACACGGCGAGTGAGACGACAAGCGCCATCGACGTGATGCCGGTGCCGCCGGGGGTGTGATCAGAGCCGAGCGCGACGGCGACGCCCTTATCGAGCAGCGCGCGCACCGGCGGCCTAGCGCTGACCTGCAGGGCCGTGCCGGGGCACACGACCGCGGCCACGCCGGCCTGGGCCAGCGCGGCGACGTCCTCTTCGGTGGCCTCGTGCAGCAGGTCGGCGGACGCGCAGCCGAGCTCGGCGGCCAGCCGGGCCGCGCCGGTCCGCGAGTCACCGCAGGCGTGCAGCCGCGGCAGCAGGCCCGACCGGCGCCCCGCGGACAGAATCCAGCGCGCCTCGTCCTCGGAAAACCGGCCTTCCTCGCAGTACACGTCGACGCTGTCCGCTCCGACCGCCGACGCATCAGCGCACCACGAGCTCACCGCGTCGATGTAATCCGTGCGACGGCCGAAGAACTCCGGCGGAACCGCATGGGCGGCCAGGAATGTGACGTGGACCCGCGGCATGCCAGGCTCCCCTTCGAGCCCCCGCAGCATCCGGACGTCGGCCAGCTCGCCGTCCCTAGTCAGGTGATACCCGGTCTTAGCTTCGATCGTGGTGGCCCCAGACCGCAGCCACCGGCCCATCCGCTCGCGCACGCCATTGCACAACGTCCAGGGATCAGTGCCCCGGGTGACGGTGACGGTCGAGGAGACGCCACCGCCGGCCTGGGTGATCTCCGCAGCCGACGAGCCGTTGGAACGCATGGCGAGTTCGGCCCAGCGGTTGCCCGCGTAGACCGGGTGGGTGTGGGCGTCGATGAGCCCGGGAGTGACCAGGCCGCCGCCCAGGTTCTCGACCTGGTCCACGTCCACGATGTCGTCAACGACGCCGGGAATGCGCTGCGGCAGCTCGGCCGCAGGCCCGACCCAGGCAATCCGCTCGTCTCCGATCACGATGGCGGCATTGCTAAGGATCTCGGATCCCGTCCACAGACGGCCGATGTTGGTCAGCAAACGAACAGTCACCGGCGGTCCCCCCCGGGACGGTCGATCCCATGCGCCATGAGCGTTCACCTGTCATGACATGTGCACACCGGGATGCCGGCCTGCACTGAATGAGCTACGCCGCGTACCCGTGCCGAAAGTAAGGATCGGGCGGGCACGGCAAAAAACGTATCGATTCAGACACGCTATTGCACCACAACCTTCGCAGACAAGCCTTTCGGCAAAATGCCGAAGCTTATCCGGTTGCGCGGTTTAGGCGCCCTCAGCCAGGACGAAATGACCCGCCAAACGTGACCACCATCACCAACTGAGAAGGACACCTTCGTCCGGCCGCGGGGCACCGGCCGGGTGACGGGCGCCGTCACGGCACGGGCGCGGCCGCGGCGAGGGCAACCGCCTCCAGTTGCGCGGCCAGGCCGGGCATGACCCGCGCCTGCAGCAGGGTGCCGTCATCGACGTGCTCGGCCTTCAGCACCTCGCCCTCGGCGTGCGCGCGGGCGACCAGGTCACCGCGGCTATACGGGACGATGACCCGGACCTGCACGTCAAGCCGGGGCAGCCCGGCCTCGATCGCGTCCCGCAGGGCCGGCAGGCCCGCCCCCGTCTTGGCGGAGACCGACAGGCTGCCCGGCTCGCGGGCCCGCAGCGCCTGCAGCACGACCAGGTCGGCGGCGTCGATCTTGTTGACCACGATAATCTCGGGCACTCCAGAGGCGCCGATGTCGGCCAGCACACCGCGGACCGCGGCGATCTGCGCCTCGGGCTCCGGATCCGACCCGTCGACCACGTGCAGGATCAGGTCCGCCTCGGCCGATTCCTCCAGCGTGGAACGGAACGCCTCGACCAGCTGATGCGGCAGATGGCGGACGAACCCGACGGTGTCGGTCAGGGTGAAGCCGCGCCCCGATGGCGTCTGGGCGCGCCTGACCGCCGGGTCGAGGGTGGCGAACAGCGCGTCCTCCACCAGCACCCCCGCGCCGGTGAGCGCGTTGAGCAGGCTGGACTTGCCCGCGTTGGTGTAGCCGGCGATGACCACGGACGGCACCTCACGGCGGTTACGCTGCCCGCGCTGCACCTTCCGGCCGGTCGACATGCCAGAGATGTCCTTTTTCAGGCGGGAGATTCGCGTCCGCAGCCGCCGCCGGTCCGTCTCCAGCTTGGTCTCGCCCGGACCCCGCGTCCCGATCCCGCCAGCCACCCGGCCGCCGGCCTGCCGGGAGAGCGACTCGCCCCAGCCGCGGAGCCTGGGCAGCATGTACTGCAGCTGGGCCAGCTCCACCTGGGCCTTGCCCTCGCGGCTGCGGGCGTGCTGGGCGAAGATGTCCAGGATCAGCGCGGTCCGGTCGATCACCTTGACCTGCACCACGCCTTCAAGCCGCCGCAGCTGGCTCGGAGTGAGCTCGCCGTCGCAGATCACCGTGTCGGCGCCGGTCGCCGCAACGATGCCGGCCAGCTCGCGCGCCTTGCCCGAGCCCACGTAGGTGGCCGCGTCGACGTGGCTGCGCCGCTGGATGAGGGCGTCGAGCACCTCAGAACCCGCCGTCTCGGCGAGCCTGCTCAGCTCGCGCAGCGAGTTCTCCGCGCTGGCCTGGCTGCCTTCGGCCCACACCCCGATCAGCACGACCCGCTCGAGCCGCAACGCGCGGTACTCGACCTCGCTGACGTCCTGCAGCTCGGTGGACAGACCCGCCACCCGCCGCAGCGCGTGCCGGTCCTCCAGATCCATGTCGCCGGTGCGGCCGGGCTGCTCGGGCTGCTCGCTGAAAACCGTGCTCATTGTCCTCCGACGTTCGTGCTTAGTTGTCCCCCGATGGTGCCACGCTCGGCGCGGCATCGCATTTAATTAACACCCCGGCCGCGTCAAATGTGCCCCGCCGCTCCGGTTCCGCCGTAATTTATGCCGAACGGCCCGTGGTGCTTCCTTCCGGTCAGCCTTTCGCGGGTACTAGCCCGAGTTTCCGGATAAGTTGATCTTGGTCTTCTTTTCGCTGGTCAGCGGTGGTGCCGGGGCTGGTTTGGTGTATTACCCATGTCAGCGCCTGGGTGCGTAGCGGTCGAGGCCGAAGATGCCGCTGAGCTTGTCCTGGAGCGGCGTGGCATCGGTGAGCATGCGGTGAGCGCGGGGCCGGCCCCGCTCGGCCTGGTAGAGCAGGATGGTCTCGCCGATCCCGGCGAGTTCGCCCAGCAGTACGCGCACGGACAGGTCCAGCCCGGCCCGGCGGGCCTTCAGCCGCATCAGGTGGGCGATCTGCAGGGCGAGCACGCAGGGTGAACATGTGCACGCGGATGTTGTGCTCGGTCCAGTGGTGCATTGGGGAGAAGGAGACCACGTGCGGGTCTTTGAGCTGCCGGAAGGAGAACTCGGCCTCGGACTGGGATCACCATGACGGCGTATGACGCCGCCGGTCACGTCGTCGATCAGGTCAACCTCGGCTCGAGTGATTTTTCCTAGCTCCTGGCCACTGGCGCCCACTCAACCTTTTACCTGGAAAGGTGTCTTAGGGGCATGGCAGACTTTTACGCCGGCCTCGACACCGGGAGCCCCGCGCTGGACGCAGCCAATGACGCCGCTGTGGCCGCGCTGTTCCAGGCCAGGTACCCGGAAATGGTGCGGCTGGCCAACCTGCTCGGCGCGGATGACCCGGAGGATATCGCCCAGGAGGCGTTCGCCCGGCTGCTGCGCAAGCACGGCTCGCTGCGCGATCCGGGCGCCGCGCTGGCCTACCTGCGGTCCAGCGTCTGCAACCTCACCCGCAACCGGCACCGGCACCTGCGCGTGGTCCGGTTGCGGACACCCGCCGGGCACGACGAGGACTCCTCCGAGCAGGTCGCGATGCTCAGGGAGGACCACCGGGAGGTGCTGGCCGCCCTGGCCGAACTGCCGCCGCGAAGACGCGAGGCGATCGTCTTGAGGTACTGGCTTGACCTATCAGAACGCGAGATCGCCACCGCCATGGGCGTGTCAGCGGGAACCGTGAAGTCGCACGTGAGCCGGGGCCTGGCCGCGCTGGCGCAAGTCCTGGGGGACAAGGCATGAACACCATCGAAGACCGGCTGCGGGAAGCGCTACGCGAGCGTGCCGCACAATCCCCCATCGACCCGGACGCCTGGGCGCGCACCGTAGCCAGGAGCCGCCGGCGGCCAGCCCGGGCCCCGGGGTGGTCCAGGTTCATGATCCCGCTCGCCGCGGCCGCGGCCGTAGTCGCGATCGTCATCGGGGCCACCGTGCTGACTGGGGGCCCGCGCGGCGGCTCCGGCGCCACCGGGACCTCCCCGTCGGCCAGCCCCTCGGTCTCCGGCGCGCCGGCGCCGCCCGGCCCGGGCAACTCCCTCATCAAGGGCACCACGGTGCTGAGCGCGATCATTCCGGTCAAGCTGACGGCCGGCCAGCAAACGACCTGGACCTTTGTGTGGTTCAGCCGCCCGGACAGCGGCTCATACCGGGGCATCCAGCTGTGCTCGGTCACCGACGGCGCCGGGTACGACGGTTCCGGTGCCTGCATGCCGCCTGTGCTGCAAGCCGAGCAGGGCTATGCCGGAGGCACGGTGCCCCCCAGGATGATCGTGAGCGACCAGCAGGTCACGTCGGTCACGGCGCTGTTGCCGCACGGCCGCAGCGTCTCCGGCGTGCTCGCGTTCGGCCGCGGCTTCCCCGACAAGGTCTGGCTGGTGGCTTTCCCGCAAGAGGACAACGCCACGGTAGTCCTGCGTAACGCCGGCGGGCACGTGGTGAAGCGGCTCTCCATCCGCGGCCAGTTCCCGACTCCTGCACAGCCGCGCAGCGGCGGCATCAAACTGTTCAGCTACCCGGCCAGATCGGTTTCACCTACGGCAGGCACGATGACGGCGTACCTGCTGAACGGGAGCCTCATCGGAGTTAACGGCAAGGTTGTCGGCTTCTGGAGCTCCGGCCCCGACAGCATTTCGTCGATTGCCAACGTCCCGGCGAGCGGCCCGCCTGCCGTGAGCAACTTCGGCGGCGGCGGCGAATATAGCGGCGCCACGGTGGTGGAGTACTACGGCTACGCCCATGCGAACGTAGCGCGGGTAGTACTGCGACTGCCGGACGGCAGGCAGTACACCGCCCAGACCACTGCGGCCTGGCCGGGCAGCGGGCTGCGGCTGTGGCACTTCGCCGTGCCCATCAAGGCGGCTAACTCCGAACCGGACAAGCAGGTCATGCTCGGCTACAACGCCGCGGGCCAGGTGGTCTGGCAGCAGACCAACCCCGCGGGCGGCTAGGCCAGGAGCGGGGCGCGGGCGGCCAGTTGCCGGAAGGCGGCCTCGGTGGCGGAGCCGGGGGCGGCGCAGTAGGCGATGAGGCGCTGGCCGGTGTCGGCGACGTGCAGCACCTGGCACTCGAACTCGAGCGGGCCGGCCAGCGGGTGGTGCACGTGCTTGAGCATCGGCCCGCGCACCCCGACTTCGTGCGCCGCCCACAGCTGCGCGAATCGCGGCGAGAGCGCGAGCATCTCGGTGACCAGGCCGTCGATGCCGGGATCGCCGGGGTAGCGGGCGTAGGCGGCGCGCAGGTCGGCGACCGTGGACCGGGTGAAGCGGACGAAATCCTCGTCGCTCCAGACGGTGTCCTTGGTCAGCAGGAACGTCCAGCGGATCATGTTGCGGTCTTTGTAGCCGGACAGGTCACCGATGAAGTGAGTGGCCAGCTGGTTCCAGGCGAGCACGTTGTAGGCCGCGTCGACCACGTAGGCGGGGGTCACCGCCATGCCGTCGAGCAGGTGCCGCACGCCCGGGGTGATCTCGCGGCTCGGCCCGGCCACCAGCGGCGACGACTCCCCCGCCACCCGGAACAGGTAGTCGCGCTCGTCAGCGGTCAGCAGCAGTGCCCGGGCCAGCGCAGAGAGCACCTGCCGCGACGGGTGCGTACCGCGGGCCTGCTCGAGCCGGATGTAGTAGTCCACCGAGATACCGGCCAGCTGCGCCACCTCCTGACGGCGCAGGCCGGGCGTGCGGCGCTGGCCGGGCGGCCCGCCGGCCGGCAGGCCGGCCTGGCGCGGGCTCAGCCGGGCGCGCCTGGCCCGCAGAAATTCGGCGAGCGCGGCGGCCTGGGTGCGGCTGGCCGAGTTCATGCCTGGCCGTTTCGCGGGCCGGCGCGACTTTCCGGGTTCATGCGTACTAGTTTCGCTTCCGGTCGCGACCGACGACAGCACGCAGGGTGGTACTGCCAGTCCCAGGCACGACCGGTCTCTCCCGGGTGGCTTGGCAGGCATCTAACGTCGGGGCCATGACAACGACGATCGCCCTGGTCACCGGGGCCAACAAGGGAATCGGCCTGGAGACCGCGCGGCAGCTCGCCGCTCGCGGCGTCACGGTGCTGGCCGGCGCGCGGGATGCGGTCCGGGGCGGCGAGGCGGAGCGCGCGCTGCGGGCGGGCGGCGCCGACGCCCGGTTCGTGCCGCTGGATGTCACCGACGCCGGGTCGGTGCGGGCGGCGGCCGACTGGATCGAGGAGGAGTACGGCCGGCTGGACATCCTGGTCAACAACGCAGGCATCGCGCGAGGCGGGCCGCCCAGCGCGACCGACCTCGGCGCCATGCGCGAGGTGTACGAGACCAACGTGTTCGGCGTGATCATGGTGACGAACGCGATGCTGCCGCTGCTGCGCCGGGCGCCCGCGGCACGGATCGTCAACGTGTCCAGCGAGGTCGGCTCGATCTCCGCGATGACCGATCCGGCGAGCCCGCTATTCCAGATGCCCGCCGGGCTGGCTTACCCGTCGTCCAAGACCGCGCTCAACATGATCACCGCGCTGTACGCGAAAGAACTCCGGGACACTCCAGTCAAGGTGAACGCGGCCAACCCTGGGTACACCAAGACGGACCTGAACGGTAATACGGGATTCCGTTCGACCGCCGAGGGCGCGGAGCCTATCGTGCAGCTGGCCACCCTGGCCGACGACGGCCCCTCCGGCCTCCTCTGGGGCTACCTCTGGGCCCCAGAAACCC
>CABEDN010000971.1_pt1 | contig 14120 bp, 13 predicted proteins | sample 3423051 | NCBI WGS metagenome assembly CABEDN01 (sample SAMEA5534330, study PRJEB31848) | metagenome | biome: tundra; feature: field; material: soil | place: USA | collected 2013-05 | depth 0.15 m
GGGGACGCTGCCCGAATTCCCGGCCGGGACGAGGGACGTGCGGCAGGGCGACTGGCGGGTGGCCCCGCTGGCCCCGGGCCTGGCCGATCGCCGGGTCGAGATCACCGGCCCGGCCGATCGCAAGATGGTCATCAGCGCACTGAACTGTGGCGCGAAGATCTTCATGGCCGGCTCCGAGGACAGCAACACGCCGACGTCCGGCAACCGGGTCACCGGGCAGCTTAATGTGCGCAACGCGTCCCGGAGGCGGTACAGACGGTGCTCGCCGGATTCCGCGGCGTCGACGATGCCGCGGGAACGGCCAGCGACATCATCGCCGCCCGGATCCGGCCGGCCGCGGTCGAGATGATAGACGCCCTCGCCCTTGGGGCCGTTGAGCCGCCGTCAGGTGCGGCTATGCGCCCAGCGCCGTCGCGGTCCTGGTCATCGAGCTGTACGGCCCGCAGGTCGTGGCCACGACGCGGGCGCGGATGGGCGAGCCGATGCCGGTCGCGCGCATCGCGCACGTGCCCGGCGCATCGGTCCAAGGCGTGCCGGCCGGACGCCACCTCGCTGACGCGCTGGACGAATCCGGCAGGCGGGTCTGGCATAGCACCGGGATGGCCGCTTTGACCCGCTGGCCCCTTTCGCGAAGGGAGTACGTCCATGCTCGCCGACTACCGGCAGGTCTATGACCCGCTCGGCAACTCGCTCGGACTGTCCTCGATCGTGGCGGCCCTGCCCCTGGTCACGCTGTTCGTGCTGCTCGGTGTCTTGCGCATGCGTGCATGGCTTGCGTCGGTCATCGGGCTCGCCGTCGCCCTGATAGTGGCGGTGGCCGCGTATTCCATGCCTGTCGGCGACGCCGTGAACAGCGGGCTGCTCGGTGCCGCCTTCGGGCTGTTCCCGATCATGTGGATCGTCATCAATGCCATCTGGGTCTACAACCTGACCGTGGAGACCGGCCACTTCGACGTGCTCCGCCGGTCATTCGCCTCGATCAGCGACGACCAGCGGATCCAGGCCGTCATCATCGCCTTCTGCTTCGGAGCCCTGCTGGAAGCTCTCGCAGGATTCGGCACGCCGGTGGCCATCACTTCGGTCATGCTCATCGCACTCGGCTTCCGGCCGCTCAAGGCAGCGACAGTCGCGCTGGTCGCGAACACCGCGCCGGTCGCCTTCGGGGCGCTCGCAGTGCCGATCACAACGCTCGCGACCGTCACGAAGCTGCCGGTCGGCGACCTGGGCGCCATGGTCGGCCGCCAGACACCGATCCTCGCGGTCTTCGTCCCGCTGGCCCTGGTGTTCATCGTCGACGGGAAGCGCGGCCTTCGCCAGGTATGGCCTGCGGCGCTGGTGTGCGGCGCGACCTTCAGCGTCTTCCAGTACCTCGCGTCCAACTTCTGGTCCATCCCCCTCACCGACATCATCGCGTCGCTCGCGTCGGCGCTGGCCGTCCTGGCCTTCACCCGCGTCTGGCACCCGAAGGAGGGCTACGTCGAAACGGCCGACGATGCGCCCGCGCACCGGGAGCCGGCACGGCACCAGACACACGTCTCCGGCGACCCCGGGGAGGGCAACCCGGCCGCGGCCGCCTCGGCCCCCCGGGCCTCGGATGGCACGGTCCGCGACACGCCCGGCGATGTCTTCAAGGCCTACGCGCCGTACCTGATCATCATCGTGATCTTCGTGGTCGCCACCCGCGTACCGGCCATCACCGGCGTAGCCCCCACCAAACCCGGCGCGGGCGGCACCGGCCTGGAGTCAGCGACCCGCATCTACGACTGGCCGGGCCTGCACATCGTCAGCGGCAAAGGCAAAGCCGTAGAGACCACCTTCAAGCTGAACATCCTGTCGGCCGCCGGCACCCTGCTGCTGCTGTCCGGGCTGCTCACCATGATCGTGCTGAAGACCGGGGCCGGCCGGGCGGCGCGCGCCTACGGACGCACGCTCGCGCAGCTGAAGTTCGCGATCCTCACCGTGATGGCCGTTCTGGCGCTCGCCTTCGTCATGAACGAGTCCGGCCAGACCACGACGCTGGGCCTGTGGATGGCCGGAGCCGGAGGCTTGTTCGCACTGCTGTCCCCGATCCTGGGCTGGCTGGGCGTAGCGGTCACCGGCTCGGACACCTCCTCCAACTCGCTGTTCGGAGCCCTGCAGATCACCGCCGCGGCGCAAGCTCACCTGTCCCCGACGCTGCTCGCCGCGGCGAACTCCTCTGGCGGCGTACTAGGCAAGATGATCTCGCCGCAGAACCTCGCGATCGCGGCCGGCGCCGTCGGGCTTCAAGGGCGCGAAGGCGACATCTTCCGGCGCGTGATCGTGTGGAGCATCGCGTTTGTGGCCTTCATGTGCCTGCTTATCTACCTGCAGTCCACCGCCGTGTTGTCATGGATGGTCATCTGACCTGCTATTTGGCGCGGGCAGCAAGGCCAGCTGGTCCGCGCCTAGCCGCACGACAGGCCAAGAGGACCAACCAGGAAGCACTTCGCAGGAAAGCGGAACGCGGCCCATTCAGATGTCCTTGTCCATGCCATGGCCTGGGGCAGTCCGTGACTGTCAGCCACGCATGGACCCGCACAGATCAACCCGTTCGGCGCGGCACCAATGTTCACAGGCACGGCATGTCACGACGTACCGGACGGCGGGTCGGCGCGCGGTTATCAGGGACCTTCGTGTTGTCTGGTTCCAGCAGCCTCTCAATCGATTCCCCGTGCGGTCGCTCGGCCGCATATTTATACATCACAGCCCTGGATGGAGAACGCTCCCTTCTGCCGCGGACAGGGCCATCTGTGCCTAGCGAGAGCGAGCCTTACCGGGTGAGCGTTTCCTTCGGGCGTATCACGCAGAACTCGTTCCCTCGGGGTCGGCCAGTACCGTCCAGGACTCTGCGCCAGTCTGCCCGATGCCGACCCGGCGCGCCCCCAGCGCGAGAAGCCGCTCAATCTCCTGTTCGCGGTCCTGCGCGCTACTAGTCAGGTCGAGGTGCAGGCGGTTCTTGACCGTTTTCGGATCGGTGACCGGCATGAAGCACATGCCGACGGGTGCGTTCTCGTCGGTCCCGATGACGATCTCGCGCTCACGCTCGGAGAGAACCTTCCAGCCGAGTGCCTGCGTCCAGAACCGGGCCAGCCTGGGCAGATCGTGAGCGTCTACGACGATGTGATGGAGTCGGACAGGCATGCTGTCAGTATGCGCGGACGCCGGACGGCACTGCTGATAGAACAGGTCCATGCAGCAGTGTCAGCTACTGGAGACCTGACGATGAGATGGCTGCGACGGATCAGCGGACTCGTCTGGGTATTCAGCTGGTACACCATCTATCTCGAGATTTTCCGGTGGCATCATATGACGAAATCGCTCCGTTTCAATCCACCGCCGCCACTTCCCGGAACGGATATCCAGCCCAGACCGGGCGCCCCGCTCATAGCGGTATGCCTGGGTTCTGTAGCAGCTCCGCTGGTGTTCCTCACGGCCACGATGATGGAACGAATGCGCATCAGGCCCGTTAATACTCCGCCCGGACGACTGGCTAGCAAGAGCTGACCCGCTTCGCGCAACGTCCGCATCTGCCGCGAGTCGGACGCCTCGGGCCGCCGCGGCCTAGTAGGCCACGTCCATGACGTCTCCGCGGAAGCGCCTTGTGCCAGATTTCACAAGCGCGTTTCTACAGCCAGGGGGCCAAGACTACAGGTTTGGGGTAGGCCGGGCCACGCTGAGCAACTCCAGGAGACGAAGTGCGCAGCTCAGGCTCAAGTTCGCGCGTGCGCAAGTCGAGATGAACCCGGTTCTTGCTGCGTTTGCCCCCCGGGGACCTGCTGCAGGAGAATCTCGGCGCCTCGGCCATCGGCTGGCCGCAAGCTCTGATAGCTGCCGGTGGCAACGCCGTCGCGAACGTACCCTAGTACGCCCGCCCAGAATTCTGCTGAGCGGCCCAGTTGAGAACAGTCGATCACGACAACCAGTTCACCCGCAGGGAGCTGTCGCAGATCTGGTTACTCAGGCCGCTGGTGCGACGTTGACGTCGAAGGTGAGCGTTTCGGTGTCAGTGTCGTAGTCGCGGGGGTCGCCCTCCAGAGCGAACGCGATGGCTGACAGGCATTCGCGCTCGGCCTCTTCGCGGGTGGGGACTCCTCCGCCGTTGATGTGCAAGGCCGGCACGCGGTAGTGCCAGTTGCCGGCTTCGGTGTCGAAGAACAGCTCGACCCGCAAGGCGCTCATCATCCGATCGTCCTATAGCTTCCGCAGTTCAGCAACGGTGTACCCGTAGTCACGGGCGATCCTGGCCATCGCCGGGCTACCTAGGTCCACGCCATCATGGTAAGCCCAGACGCGCTGCTGGTCGCCTTTGGCGAGTACCCGGTGCGAACCGGAGCGCCTGGTCTCGGTCCACCCGTCCCGCTTGAGTGCCGCTAGCACCTTCGAGGTTCACGCTTCATCACCTGACTGGGCGCACTCATCTGCCACGGACGCGACTTTGACGATCGTTGCCGGATGTCATGGAGTGGCGAGCCCGCGTGCCGACACGCCTGCTGGCCCGTCGTCCGGCGCGCTTGTGGTGGGTTGGTCTTGCCGTCTCACCTACCCGTACGTAGGATGCTGCGGCCAGCCAGGCGGGGAATCTTCCCAGTCCTCCTGGCGTCCGTACGGGGTGAGGTCGAGGATGTTATTGGCGAACAAGAGCCGGTCCACGCCGCGAGCGGTGGTGCAGTAGGTCCGGTAGATGTCCTCGCCGTCGCGCAGGAACACGCTGAGCATGAAGCCGCCACCCGCGCCGCAGTCGCCGGCGAACGTCGTGCCGTGCGACGACACGAACGGCATGGTCCAGCCCATCCGCGCCTTGTAGGCCTCGATCTGGGCGAGCGGCATGCTGGACACTGTCACCCAGCTGACTCCGCTGTCGGCCAGCGCGGCCAGGCCGGCGACGTTGCTGGTGAAGTGGGTGCAGCCCGGGCAGTAGTCGTCGGGCCCGTTGTCCATGAACTGGTAGACGACGAGCTGTCGCTGTCCGGCGAACAAGTCGAGCAGCGTTGTCGGGCCGGCTGAAGTGCCGAACACGTACCCGTTGTCGAACTTGACCATCGGGAGCCGGCGGCGACGTGCGGCGAGCGCGTCAAGCGCGCGAGTGGCCTCCTTCTCGGCCTTGAGCAGCTCGTCGCGATCCTGCTGCCACTTCCCGGATGAAACGATCTCCGGCATACCGGTCATCTGTCACTCCTTTACGGTCGTCGGCGATCCTGCGGTCGAAAGCACTCCGGACCAGCGGCGCTGCCTCCCGGGCGGGAGTTGCTCACACTCTGTCAGACGCCTAGGCGCGACGGAACTCATCGGTGCGACCCCCAGCCGTCCCCGGCCATGCTGGCCGCCACCGTACTGGCCGCCAGCGCCCGGCGGGCCGCCCGCGCAGGACGCTGGCAAACGCGCGGACAGGGTCCTCCCCGGACCGGGGCGGCGCTCGCGGCACGTCCGCGACGTTTCCGCGGAAGCGCCTTGTGCAGAATTTCACAAGCCGCTTCCGCGGAAACGCCTGCTTCTGCCCCAAGGTGCTCGCCCGGCGGGGACCAGCGAGAACCTGGTCCAGAGCCCGGGAGGCTTACACGGCCTACTCGGTACCTGCAACCTGGTAATGCTGCACGGTCAGGCGGACGTCCACGGACGCGTTCCCGCGGAGCCCAATAAATGCTGGTGCCCTTGGGGCGCGGTGCCGAGGGGCAGTCACCACGGGTCGTTCAGCTCATTCTTGAGGGTCGTCTCCGTGGTTGATGGTGCCGGCGGCCGCGGCGGATTGCCTCATCGGCCCCTGCGCTAGCTCGGGATGGTCGTATTCATCGTGCCAGTTCCACCAGTCGTACGGCGGCGTCTGGGGATAGCCCTCGGGCGAGTCCTCCCACTGCTCCTGGCGTCCGAGCGCGGTCAGGTCGAGGTAGCTCCAGGTGCTGCCCAGCGCTTCGTCGCCGCGGTTGTCGGTGAAGTAGGTGCGGAAGACGCGGTCGCCATCGCGGAAGAACGCGTTCGTGCCGTGCCATTCGTCCACGCCGAAATCGGCATCGAAGTCGTCTGTCATGGTGTACCAGGGCATCGTCCAGCCCATCCGTGCCTTCAGGCGCGCGATGTCCGGCTGCGGGGCGCGCGAGGCGTAGGCGAACGTGGTGTCACGGGCGTTCAGGTGGGTGAGGTGGGCGACCTGATCGGCCATCATGGAACAGCCGTGGCAGGCGTGGTCGGGCCAGCCGATCACGCCGGGCTCGAAGAAAGCGCGGTACACGATCAGCTGACGGCGGTCCTCGAACAGGTCGAGCAGGCTCGCATTGCCATCAGGCCCGTCGAACTCGTAGTCCTTCTCCACCGCCAGCCACGGCATCCGCCGCCGCTCCGCGGCCAGCACGTCCCGGGCGCGGGTCAGCTCCTTTTCCTTCACGAGCAGCCGCTGGCGCGCTACCTCCCACTCCTGCTGTGCGACGATCGGGGGGGTCTTCATCATGGTGTGCTCCTTCGTTTCAGTTCCGTGTTCAGGCACCGCGGTCGAGGTGCTCTTTCAGCGCTGCGAGCGGGCTGTCCCAGTCGCGGGCCAGCGCGGCCATGAACTGCTGCGCCGCCTGCATCGGCGCCGAGCGCAGCCGGTAGCGCACCCGGCGCCGCTCCCCCGGCTCGGCCGTCACCAGGCCTGTCTCGGCGAGCAGCGCTAGGTGCTTGGCGATCGCCTGACGCGTGATCGGCAGCCGGGCAGCCAGATCCGTGGCGGTAGCCGGACCTCCGGAGGCCAGCGCGGCCAATATGGTCCGCCGGGTCGGGTCGGCCAGGGCCACGAAGACCTGCTCGGCGATCGCTTCGATGTCAGTGCTCGCCGGGATGTCAGGCGGCATCGAGGTAGTCGGCCAGTTCGCCGAGTTCCTTCGCCCACCCCCCGGTGTTGCCGTCGAATGCCTTGCGGTGGGCATCCTCCGGCAGCTGCGCGAAACCGGTCTCGACCACCGTCAGCCGGGTGCCCGCCCCGGCCGGCTCGAGGGTGAATTCGACGTAGGTACGGCGCGGATCGTCCGCTGGCAGCCCGTCTATATGCCAGGTGAACCCGAAGACGTTCGGCTCCTCTACCCGTTCCACGCGCATCTCGGCTACGTGCCCTCCTTCGGTCCAGCTCATCCGGGCCGCCCCGCCTGGCCGCAGGTCGATCGCCGCCTCGTTGCCGAACCAGGCGGCCAGCCCCTCGGCCGTGGTGAGTGCCGCCCACACCCTGGCCGGCGGGTGCGCGAGCTCTACGGTCCGCTCGATGCGATCAGGAAAACCCATAGCCGCCTCCACAGTTAGCAATCCATTGGCTGCGATGTTATTGCAACCAATGGGTTGCGTCAACAGGCACCCCGCTCCCTGCGCTCGCTGACGCGGCCTTACTGCCCGGGAGGTGGCGCCGGGATGGTCGGGAGGTGCCCGGATTGCGCCAGCAGAGCGAGCAGGGTCACCGCGTCGGTCCAGGACAGCGGGGCTACCGAGGCTGGCTGGCCGGCGGAATTGACCTGCTCGGGCAGCGAGCCTAGCCTCGTCCGGTGCGCAGCGAGCCAGGCCAGCAGTACCGATGCCTGGCCGTGCTGCCCGGTCGAGGCATCGAAGAGCGCGAAGAGTGCGGTCTCCGGGGTCCAGGCGACGTCGGGCACGCCTGGCCAGTTTGTGCCCGGCCGCAGGCCGCCGTTAGGGACAGTGAGCGCTCGCTGTGCTGATCTGGCCGCCTGCAGCAGCGCAGGGCCCGGCGCCGCGAAAGGCGGCCCGAGGAAGGTGACGGCCGCATCGGCACCCGAACCGGCGGCCGGCGCGCGCTGATAACCGGTCCGGCCGAACGTCGCCGCGATCGTCCTCGCCAGCCGGTCCGCGTCGGCCGCCCAGCGGCGGCCATCGCCCGTAGCGGTCGTACCGCCGACGTCGGTGGCCAGGTTAGCGGCGGCGCGCAGGCCGGCCAGCAGCGGGGCGGCCGTACCGAGCGTGACCTGGACCGAATCTTCCCAGTAGTCCATGGCCGGGCCGGGCAGGCCGTCACCAGTCAGCGAGCGGGCATCGGCGTCGGCGGCACGGGTGACCATCGGCCACAGCAGCGCGAGTTCGCGGCGCGGTTGACTACCGGGTCTCAGTTGCTGCGCGACGGCCCAGGACCAGACGGCCCACGGCACCCAGCCGTCCGCGTCAAGCTCGGCGGGCCGGCCGTCCCGCACCGGACCCGAGCCATCAGGCAGGTACCTGGCGGCCCAGATCCCGTTACGGGCCTGCATGCGCTGCAGGAACCGGAGGATCAGGTAGGCCAGCGCCGGATGACCTGCGTCGGTCAGTGCCACCGCGACCCAGCTTGAGTCACGCGGCCACGCATACTCATACCCCTGGCCGGAGCGCCAGCCGGCCAGCAGGGCACCATCCGGCCGGACGGCCAGCCTCAGCTCGAGCAATGCCCTGGTGGCCATGGACCGCTGCGTCGCGGTGGCACCGGGGACACGCCCAGCCCCCAGCCAGTTGCGGTCGGCCCGTTCCGTGGCCGCGACGCAGGCCAATTCGGCCGGGGTCAGCGGAGCCGCATGTCCCGGCGCGGCGTAGACTCCCCCGGCCGTGTGCAGGATGCTGGAGTCCGGCGCAAACTGGCCGCGTAGGTGAGCCGGAACCGGCAGCGCCCGCTGCGGCTGACATGGGTCCTGAGCAATGCCGGCGACCCTGAGCCGAGGCTGCCCGGGCGGCCTGGTCGCTGCGCTGGTCGCTGCGGCCGCCAGCACCAGGACGGCGCCGACCGCAACGGCCCGCCAGATGGCGGGCCGGTTGCCGTTCCGCCTCGCGGCGGCCACCTCGATATGCCCGCGAGCGGTCATCAAGCGGGATCTGACTCCGGGACGGAGGGGCCGCCGACGCCTTCTTGCGCCGAAGCTGCCAGCAGCTGGCTGACCGTCACGAACCTGTATCCGGCGTCCGTCATAGACCCCGTCAGCCGGTCAAGTTGCTTCATGAGGCTGGCGTTGGGCTGCGGTCCGCCGTCATGAAGCAGCACGATGCTCCCGGGCGAGGCCTGCTGCAAGATCTCGTCGACGTCGAACTGGGCGTTGACGCCGGTGATGCCATGCGACCACAACGTCACGCCGTAGTGCAGGCCGGCGCACACCGCCAATCCGACACTGTCGATGCGGCCGTAGGGCGGCCGGCACAACGTCGGCGGCTGGCCGGTCAGTTTCGCCAGGAGTTCCTGAGTGCGTTCCAGGCTGTCGCGGCCAAACGTCTCGTCATGCTGGGTCAGATCGTCGTGCGCCCAGGTGTGATTACCCTGTTCGTGACCCGCATCAGCGGTCTGCACCACCAGGTCAGGAGCTGCCTGCGCGCGCTCGCCGACCCTGAAGAACGTCGCCTTCGCGTCGTGCCGCCGCAAGATCTTCAGCACCTGCGGCGTCCACTCCCGGGTCGGGCCGTCATCGATCGTCAGCGCGATGAGCTTGGCGGACGGCTGGGTACGAAACGTCGCCGTCGCCACGTACGGCGCTGGCCCGGCCGGGCGCGCAGTCCGCGCGGTCGGTCCCTCCTTAGTCATAACCGGCTCGGCCGCAAACCCGGCAGCCACCCCAGCGGCGCCACCGGCGGTGAGCAGACTAACCCGGGCGATGAATCTGCGGCGATCCATGGGGCCAGTCTTACTTGTTTGACGGCCCGTGTCGACGGCAGGTGGATCCGTTGCCGTCGACAGGCCAGCGGGATCGCTAGGTAAGCGTGCGGGCTGGACGATAGAGGGCCGCGGCGAGGATGGCCGGAATCAGGAACTGGCGGGCGACAGCATCGTGAACAGGCTGAGAGACCCTGCCCGGCACAGGACAGGTACGTGATCACGCCCCGGTTGCTCAGATCGGGTCCCAGGGGACGGACTCGTAGACCTGCGTCACGGTCTTCATGAGTTCCGTGTCGAGGGGGATGGCCAGGTCGTCGATCCGGCCGACCGGGGCGGCGCCGAGGGAGTTGGTGATGAAGGCCGCGCTGAAGGATGGCAGGTCGGCGAGGCGTACCGGGCCGCGCCGGGAGGGCAGGCCGGCCTTGGGCAGCCGGTGTTCGAGCAGCTGCATGGTAATCCCGTGCAGGGCCGGGGCGTCGGGCCAGGTCACCGTGGCTCCGTCGAAGAAGCCGATGTTGGTGATCGCGCCCTCGGAAATGACCCCGCCAGGGCCGGTCAGCAGTGCCTCATCGAATCCGTTGCGCCCGGCCAGGCGCCGGTAGTGGGTCTGAGCGAATGTCCCTGCGTGCTTGATGTGCGGGACAGGCCGCTGGTAGGAGACGGCCTGCAGGGACTGGGGGCCGCCGGGCAGCGCGGACGGCAGGCTGACGGTGACCATGATGGACGCCGCGTCGTCCGTATCGGGCCAGAAGACGCTGACTCGCACCGATGCGTCGCCGGCGTCACCGCCGAGGGCATGGCAGATGTGATCACGGACCCGGCTGCCGTCCAGGCCGGTGCCGAATAGTTCCCGGGTGGTCGCATCCAGCCTGGTGAGGTGAAGATCCAGGCCGCGCACGCGCCGGTTCCTGACCTGCATGCCGGTGAAGTGGCCATAGTTGACAAGCGCCGGGAACCCTAGCTGGCCGGCCGTCGCGCCGTGGCTGTTGATCTCGATCCGCAGAACTGGCGCAGTGCTCACGATTCCCACCGTAGCGGCAGCCTGCGCCAGCCCCCGGCTGCAGCCACGCTGCCTGGTGCAGGCGCCGGTACGATCCTGGGCCGCAGGCATGATCACCCGGCAGCTAGGCCTGGCGGCAATTAGCTCGCCGGGTCGCCGAGCCGATGGTCGTATGCGGTGCGGGCTGCGGCGATGGCGTGGCGGTGTCGTTCCGCCCACGCGGTGAGGGTGGCGAACGATTCGCTGAGCTCGCGGGCGATGGAGGTGAGGCGGTATTCGACCTTGGGCGGCACGGTCGGGTAGACGGTCCGGATGAGCAGGCCGTCGCGTTCGAGCTTGCGCAGGTTGAGGGTGAGCATCCGGCGGCTGATGCCCTCGATGGTGCGCTCCAGCTCGGTGAAACGGATGGGCCCGGCGGCGGCAGCGACGATGATGCCGATGCTCCACTTGCCGGCGATGTGGTCAAGCACCTCCCCGATAGGGCACGCCGCCTCTTCCTCCCGAGCCGCCGTGGGCACAGTGGTGTTCCTCTGGGACATGAACGTGCCTCCTTCCGCTCCCATCAATAGTCACAGATAATAATCCCTGTTACAAATCGTTCCCTATGGGAAGCAGGAGAGATGACCCAGGCTGTTCAATCGGCGGCCCCCGGCCCGGACACCGATGAGTTCCGGCTCGACGGATACGTTGCGCTGGTCACTGGCGCAGGCAGGGGGATCGGGGCGGGAATTGCCCAGGCTTATGCCCGGGCCGGGGCGGACGTGGTCCTCGTCGCCCGGACAGCGGGCGAGCTCGAAGACGTTGCTGCCGCCATACGGGCGGCGGGCCGATCGGCGACGATCATCCCGGCCGACCTCACCGACGTGTCCCGGGCAGTGCAGATCGTCGAGCGCACCATCGCTGAGCACGGCAGGCTCGACATCCTGGTCAACAACGCCGGCGGCGCGATGCCCGCCGCCTACCTCGACACGACATCGGAAGCCCTCGACGACGCGTTCCACTTCAACGTCGCCGCACCATTCGAGCTCATCAGACGGGCGACCCCGTACCTGCTCGACAGCGGCCGGGGCTCGGTGATCAATATCACGTCAAGAATGGACCGCCTCGCCGCGCGCCAGATGGTGACCTACGGAACAGTCAAGGCCGCGCTCGCCCACCTGACCCGCCTGCTGGCGGTGGAACTAGCGCCCGGCGTCCGGGTGAACGGGATCGCCCCCGGTGTAGTAGATACCGACGGCCTCAGAACGGTGCTCAACGACGAGCTGCGGCGACGGATCGTCGCGGCCACGCCGCTGCACCGGCTGAGCACGGTCGCCGACGTAGCGAACACCGCGAGGTGGCTCGCCTCACCCGCCGCGAGCTATATCACCGGCAAGGTCATCGAGATCGATGGCGGCGCCGAAGCCCCCACCTTCCCCGACGACACGCCCGACCTCCGGCCGGCGAACAAGCAGTGAGCATGCTTCGAAAAGGGGGAACCTTGGCCTGGGCTGTACCGCAGCGGGGGCCGCGGTTAGCGGTAACCGCTGTGGAGCGGTCTGCGCCGGCCGATGCGGTGGCGCACGCGCTGGCCCGGCGACAGTTGCTGCTGGTGCTGGATAACTGCGAGCATGTGAGCGTTTCAAAGTAAGGGTCGCGGTAGACACCGGGTTGCGATCCGGTCCATCCGCTCCCAGTTGATCCGGGTTTTCTGGCTGCGGCGCCGCAGCGTCTTGCGCCAGTGCCGGGTTACCTGGTCGAGGAAAGCCGCCACTGCCTGGATGTTGCCGGGTACGGCGTAGTAGGCCATGTGCCTCCGCTTGACCCAGAACCGCCCTTTCGCAGACCTCGCGCAGATGTGCGTGAAGCCGAGGAAGTCGAACGTCTCTGGTTTTCCCAGGCCACGGCGTGCTCGCTTCGTGGCGGCGAGCCGCCCGAACTCGATCAGCCGGGTCTTGCCCGGGTGCAGTTCCAGCCCGAACTTCGCGAACCTGCCGCGTAGCTCGTCCAGGAACCGCTCGGCGTCCTCTTGGTACTCGAACCCGACGATGAAGTCGTCCGCGAACCGCACGATAATCACATCACCGTGCGCGTGGCGCTTCCTCCACCAGTCGGCCCACAGGTCCAGGACGTAGTGCAGGTACACGTTCCCCTTCCGGCGCGGTGAACCAGGCGTGCCGGTGGGCGTGACCTTGCTCGGGGCGCCGGTCACTGCCCACGTGATCAGGAACGTCGCCGAGCACCGGCGGCGGGAGGCAGCTGGGATGGGTGCGGTCATCTCGGACGCAGCGAGGACGCCGCGAGAGAAGCCCGTTGCCCTGGTGGTGGACGGGTGGTCATGGCTGCTGGAGGAGAAGACCTACCGGCGCTGGCTTACCCGACGGACTGAAAATCATGAGCAGGAGAGCCCAGCTCCAGCCACTGACGGAGCCAGCGCGAGAGCGGCAGGCTAAGTCCGCTTTCCGCCAGGGACGCGCTCAATTTCGCTCCTGCGCTGCAGGTTTCCCACCATGCATCCCGCGGTTCGGCGGCGGAGAAGACCCGGCGCGCGATCTGCTCTGTGCTGGCCATGTGGTGCTGGCACGCCAGCATCCGGCCGGTCCGCAGATCGACCTCGCTCCGCTCGGTGATCCTCAGCAGGCCGTCGCCACCGCACACCGGATCGTCGCAGCGCAGCACATCCAGTCGCCGATTGCGCGCCAGCGCGGGAAGCTTGCTCGCCTTGAAGTAGTCGTTCAGCGCGGGGACGAGCACTGACGGGGACTCGTCCCGGTCGTCGTCCCCGGCGCGGCCGGGCCGTCGCATCGGAACAGGTCCATGCCGGGTGTTGGCCGACCAGCCCACGAAACCGGCGAACGCCCGATGAGCAACCGCGCCGATGGCGGAAATGTCACAGCGCAGCAGGACCACTGGCAGCGGCTCGACGGCGGAGATGAACGTCAGGAGACCCGCTATGGCGCCGCTGGTATCGAGGCCGTTATATGGGTGCAGCAAGACGATCGCCACCGGCCGGCCAGCCGCCCGCACCTCCTCGGTGAGCCACCAAAGCCCGGCCCGGAGCCACCAGGGTTCGATAGGCAACACCACCAGGGTGGGCTCATCGACCGCGGCCCACCGCTCCAGCGCTTTGCGGAGCGCGGACCGATCCCCGTTCTGAAGGCGGGGCGTGTCAGTGAGAATGACCGGAACACCAGCCGCCTGCTGGCGCATTAGCCATTCGTCGTAATCGAAGAGCGGCTCCGAACCGGCCTTCGCCTGCGGGGCATACGCGGCCGGATCGACTAGCACCCCGGGTGTCTTCGCGGCCAGCTGGGCGCCCTTCTTGCCCGGCACGACGGCACCCTCGCAGGCCGTCATGACCGACCGCAGCTGGCCGGCATCGATGGATCCGCCAAGGTAGGGAAAGATTCCCGGTGCGATGCTGGATGCCAGCAGCTGGGGACGCGGCGGGCGGGATACGGGGTCGATCTTCAACTTCGGACACCTCGGACTAAAAGAACAGAAAGAACTCATCTGGATACCAACTGTCATAAAGTCCCAAGCCGA
>CABEDN010000979.1_pt1 | contig 14085 bp, 10 predicted proteins | sample 3423051 | NCBI WGS metagenome assembly CABEDN01 (sample SAMEA5534330, study PRJEB31848) | metagenome | biome: tundra; feature: field; material: soil | place: USA | collected 2013-05 | depth 0.15 m
ATGCCGGTGGTGACGACGGCGGAGTACGTGGTCATGCCTCCACCTATACGCCACGGGTCCGGCATTGTCCCGGCCGTATCCGGACATATAGCTGTCCGGATCCGGCCAGCTCGCCGGAGCGCAGCTGGCTAGCATGGCCGTCATGACTAGGAACCAAGCACAGCACGCACAAGCCTTCGCCGCCCTGCACAAGCCTGGTCAGCCGCTGCTGCTGCCGAACGCATGGGACGTTGCCTCGGCGGTCGCGATCGCCGGCGCCGGAGCGAAGGCGATCGCCACCACCAGCGCCGGCGTCGCCTGGTCCCTCGGCGTACCGGACGGCGCCGGCCTGGGCGCCCAACGTGCCGCGGCGGTCATCGCGCGGATCGTCGCGGCGCTCGACGTGCCCGTGTCCGCGGACATCGAGGCCGGCTATGAAGATGTCGCGGCGACGGTGACGGCCGTGCTCCAGGCCGGGGCGGTCGGCGTCAACATCGAAGATCGCCGGGACGGATCCGGGCTGTATGCGCCGGCCGAGCAAGCCGGCCGGCTGGCCGCCGCACGCGCGGCCGCTCGCGGCATCCCGATCTGGATCAACGCTCGCACCGACGTGTTCCTGGCCGGCACCCGCCGGCTCGATGACGCTCTCGAGCGGTCCGCCGCGTACGCTGCGGCGGGTGCGGACAGCTTGTTCGTGCCCGGCCTGGTCAACCCGGCGGCCATCGCCGAGCTGGCTAAAGGGCCGCTGCCGGTCGCGGTGATGGTCTGGCCAGGCGCGCCCTCGGTGGCCGAGCTCGCCGCCGCGGGCGCGGTCCGCATCAGCCTCGGCTCCGCCATCGCCCAGGCCGCCTACGCGGTCGCCGTCCGGGCCGCCACCGAGCTGCTCACCAGCGGAACCTACGACTCCGTCGCGGGCGGCATCGCCTACGACACGATGAACGACGCCGTCACCGCCGCGCCCGGTCGCCCCTAGCTCGATCTGGTTACCGGCCGGCGCCCGGCCCGCGCCCGCCGCCAGCTGAACACCGTCCCGCTAGCTGCTGGGCAGTCCGGATCGTGCAGCGTCCGGAAAAGAGATTCTTACCGACCGGTCATGAGTGTCTGGGCGGCTGGCCAGTCCCGTGCTACCTCGACGGGGTGCCTTCTGACGGAGGCCGCCGGCTCACCCGTCTCGGCACTGGTGAGATGGTGCAGCGCCGCCAGCCCCGGTCATGGGCGCCGTCCGCGGGTCAGGTCGGCCGGGGCAATACTCACAGCGAAGGGACGGCCTACGGTGATGGGCCCTGAGGTTTCCGCCGCGAGAGCGTAACGGCCATCCCGCAACTCGAAAATGGTCAGCTCCGGCTGGGGCGGATCCGGGTTCACGATCCAGTACGAGGGGACGCCGAACTTCTCGTACGCGGCTTTCTTCCTGTTCAGGTCGATGAGAGCGGTACTGGGCGACCGGATCTCGATGACAAGCAGGGGCGGCTCGGTGAACTTAGCGCCGCCGATCTGGTCCATGCGGACCACTACTAGATCGGGATCGAACTCAGTCTGCGGGCCGAGCTCGACGGCCGGTTCGGGCACGACGCAAAGACCGTCTGGACAAGCGTCGGCCAGCGCGCGGAGCAGGCGCATCGCGACGAACTGGTGAATAGTTGTCGGCCGAGGGCTCACGACGAGCGCCCCGTCCAGCAGCTCGTACCGGCGGCCATCATCGGGCATCCGGTCCAGCTCGGCGACGGTGAACGGTCGGCCGGCGGCGGGCCAGGCCTGAGAGGTCGTCACGACACTCATGGTGCCTCCTTCTGCACATGGCGTCCACCGTGCCAGGAGCCTGTGACATTTCCGGGTCCCGATATCACCAGCGGTTACTACGCTAATCACCCGTCCTAGCCATCTCGGCCGTCTTACACCGGTCCGGCGGGGCCCGAAATATCCGGACCCCGCGCGACGTCATTGACCCGTGACGGCAGCGACGATGACGCGGGTGATCTGGTCGGGATGGGAGATCAGCGACAGGTGGGAGCCGTTGATCTCGGTGACGTGGGCGTGCGCGGTGAGACGAAGTGCTATCGGGTCGACCAGGGTCGGCTCGCGGAATATGAGGGGGCCGTCGCCCAGTTTTACGCCGCCGACGTCGTCGGGGCCGCCGTGTCCTTAGCCAGCCTGCGCCGACGAGCCAGCCCGGCCCGCTGCCGCGGCCCCCGGCGATAATCCCGGGGATCGGAGACCGCGGCGTCCCTTACGATCTCCAACATTTCTTCCGAACGGACCGTGGCTCTCCTCACCGGGCACGCGATCCCGTTCACCGAGGTGGCCGCGATGATCGCCGTGACGTGTCAGCCTCGGGGAAATCAGCGCCGGGGTGGACTGCAGTTCGCCGGAGACCTGGACTCGCAGCGCCGGAAGGCCCTCCTGCGCGAAGATGGTGCTGCCTGCTCGCCCGCCAAGATAGGCGGCCGCTTGGGGGGACGCCAGCGCCCTGCCAGGGAACATCACCGGGGACCGTTCCGCCTTGACCCCGCACTCCCGGCCAGCGATCCTCAGCACGATGAACCAGGCCGTGGGGCCGCCCCTTGCTGGCGGCCTGAGCGTGGATCCGCCAGTGGACGGCCTGGCCGCGGCCCTGATCTGGTGCGTCAGATGCCCCGGAAGATGGGCCGGCGTTTCTCGGCGAAGGCGTTGAGACCCTCGAGATAGTCGCTGCTGTCGTAAGCCTCCCGGCGCAGCCCCTGGATACGTTCGTACACCTGCGCCGCGATGGGCTGGTAGTCCGAAAGGACACGGAGCTGTTCCTTTATGACCGCGATCGCCATAGGCGACTTCGCCGCCATCATCGCGGCCAGCTCTAGGGTGAACGCCTCGAGTTCGGCCGACCCCACCAAGTGGTTGACGAGCAGCCATTCCTTGGCCTTCTGGGCGTCGAGGGGCGCGGCGGTGAAGAACATCTCCTTGATGAGATTGATGGGCAGCCGCCCGAGGAAGTGGAGCAGGCCGGTGGTGTTGTAAGGCAGTCCCAGATTTGCGGGGGTGATGGCGAACGACGCCGTCTCGTCGGCGGTGACCAGGTCACAGCTGAGCACCAGGTCCAGTGCTCCGCCCCACACCGTGCCGTGCACCATGGCGACGACTGGCGTCGGGAAGGTGCGGATGGCGCGGAGCAGTCCTTCGAGAGGGTCGTTGTAGCCCAGCGGGTCGCGTCGGCCCCGGGGAAGTTCGTCGATGTTATGGCCGGCGGACCACACGTCCATTCCCGCCGCGGCGCGGAGCACAACGGCGCGCACGTCCTGGGCTCGCAGGCTCTCGAGCGCGGCGACCACGCCGCTGGCCAGCTGGGCACCGATAGCGTTGCGCTGACGCTGATCGTCAAGGGTGATGACGCCAACTTGCCCGTGCACACCCGTCCGGACGGCGGCGCCCGCGAGGCCATCCGTCCCGGCCAGGACACCGCCGGTGCCTGCCTTGCCATCTCCCCCCGGCGGCGCGGGCTGCTCACCAAGCCGATTGCCTTCCCGGCTGGCCAGAGCCACGTAGGTTCGGGCCAGCGCATCCTTTCCTGCCCCGATAATGGCGTTCACGAGGCCGAGCGCCTCGATCCGCTGGTCGCCGGCGAGGGCGCCGGCCACCTGGTGCCAGAGCGCCTCCTGCAGGACGTTGAATGCTCCCTGGACCTCGGCAATGTCGACGCCGGCGACGAAACGGTCCGCCGCGATCCGCTCAGACGGTGTGATGATCGGCTCGGTGCGGCCCTCGTTCACGCATCGCAGGACGAGCCTGAACAGCTGCCGTAGGTGGTGACGGCGCTGCTCCGGGTCGGATGCATGGTGGCGCGCCTGATCGCGTCGCTCGAGCGCGGCAACCGCCTCGTCGACCACCCGGTCCTCCGCGCTGGCCAGGACTGCTGATGTCTCCATGAACCGCTATGTCCCTTCCCTGGCCGTGTCCTCCCGGGATGTGTTAATGCGAGGCGCACGCGACCTTCAGTGTCCCCGAAGAGGCAGCCGGGCCGAGCCCCTCATCTAAGCCTGCGCCGCCCCGCGCGCTCAGGGAAGACCTGACAGGCCATACCTCGTGTGATCCGGCGGGAACGAGCCATTTGTCCTCGCATTAGGGACTTAAGTCCCTTGGGGCCGGGGCTATCGGGGCTTGACCGGCCCGGGGGGCGTTGTAACAGTGAGGTTACGGAAGGCAGGCCAGCGTTCCCGCCTGCCCTGTAGCAGCATTCTCCGGGAGAGGTCATGGACACACACGAAGCACCCGCCAGCGCCGTGGATATCATGTCAGAGGCGACTGAAGCAGCGGCCGGCCTGCTGCCGCTGGATATGGTCAACGCCATCGCTGACCTCGCCGATCCTGCCGCTGTCGCGAAGGAAATGCCGTGGCTGGCCGGAGAAATGGTGAAGATCGCGCTCGGCCAGTCGGATATCTCGTTCGACGAGCGAGACAAGCGCTTCGCTGATGAGGCGTGGCGGAGCGTCCCCTACTTCCGCCTGCTGGGCCAGTCCTACCGGCTGTTCGAGCTGTGGATGGAGCGGATGTACCAGGGCGTGGACGGCTCCTGGCAGAATAAGGCGCGCGCCCGCTTCGCGGCGGACGTCATCGCGGCTGCGCTGGCTCCGACCAACTACCTCGGCGCTAACCCCGGAGCACTGCGGGAGGCCGCCGGGACCGGCGGCCTGTCGCTGGTCCGCGGCGCCCGGAACATGCTGAACGATATGGCCCGCGGCGGGATGCCGTCCATGGTTGACCGCAAGGCATTCACCGTCGGCAAGGACATCAGCTGCACCCCGGGTGCCGTGGTGTGCCGGGACGAGATGTTCGAGCTGCTGCAGTACACGCCCACCACGCCCAAGGTCCGCAGCATTCCGGTGCTGATGATCCCGCCGCAGATCAACCGGCACTACGTCCTGGATCTCGCGCCGGGGCGGTCGCTGGTCGAGTTCGCCGTCAGCCAGGGCATCCAGGTGTTCATGGTCGTCTGGCGGAACCCGAGCTCCCGGCTCGGCCACGGCAAGTGGGGACTGGACGACTACCTGGCCGCGGAGGAACGAGCCAACGAGGTGGTCAAGAAGATCACCCGCAGCGACAAGATCAACTTGCTCGGGCTGTGCGCCGGCGGGATCACGCTCTCGTACGTGCTCGCGCACCTCGCCGCCGTCGGCGATGAGTCGGCCGGGGCGGCGACCTTCGTGGTGACCATGCTGACCGGCGGCAAGCCGAACGTCGTGGGCATGCTCGACACCGGCCAGGCGCGCACCATCCTCGAGCAGGCCGCCGCGGCCCAGGAGATCGTCCCCGGGACCGCGCTGCGCAGCCTGTTCGCCATGCTGCGGCCGAACGACCTGGTGTTCAACTACCTGGTCAGCGGATGGCTCAAGGGCCAGTCGCCCGCGCCGTTCGATGTCCTGGCGTGGAATGACGATGCCACCCGGACGACGGCGAAGTTCGCGCGGGACTCCAGCAAGCTGGCCATGGACGGCTGGGACGGTAACGGGCCGGCACTGCTCGGCGTCAAGACCGACTTCAGCAAGGTCACCTGCGACAGCTACCACGTCGGCGGTTACACCGACCACATCACGGCGTGGCGGGCCTGCTACGACACCGCCCGCCTGATCGGCGGCAGCGACAAGCAGATGACCCTGATTCACTCAGGTCACATCCAGTCGGTCGTCTACCCGGCGGACAGCGAGCGCTATGACCGCTGGTACGGCCCGCCCACGCCGGCGGATCCCGAGGAGTGGGTAAAGACGGCCGCCGTGGAGAAGGGGTCGTGGTGGCGGCCCTGGACCGAATGGCTGATCGCCCGCTCCGGCCGCGAGAAGACGGCCCGGGCGACGCTCGGCAACCGCCAGTACCCGCCGCTCGCCCCGGCTCCCGGCACCTACGTGCTCGAGTAGCCAGGCCCTGCGCTCATGATCGCCCCCGGCGGGCCCGGACGCGAGCTACGGCGGAATCGCCCGAAGCGGCTGGTGGCTGATCACCTGAGACAAGCTCTGCTCCCGGTCGGGCCTGACAACGAAGTAGGCGGCGTGGCTACCGTACCGGGCGGCCCTGCTCGGTGTCGGGGGGTGGACGCTCCACCGGATACCCCGACGGGCCCTGGACCTGCGGACGAGCAGTTGCTGGCCTGGGCCCGGGGCAGTTGGTGCCGGATGATCGCGGAAGTCGCGGTGGGCGCCGTCTGTCGGTATGGCGCGCGGCGGATTACCGTCGAATCATGCTTAAGCTAAAAATCACGCTGCCGCCGGAGCATCTTTACCCAGCGGATGAGTGGCGCATCGTGGAGGCGCGGTACTCAGAGGAGTTTGTCGGCCTGACCGAGACCGTCTTCTCGCTGGGTAACGGTTTCGTCGGTGTCCGGGGCAGCTTCGAGGAGGGCCGCCCGGCGCTGGTCCCCGGGACATTCGTCAACGGGTTCCATGAGACCTGGCCGATTGTGCATGCGGAAGGCGCGCCCGCGCTCGCCAAGACCGGCCAGACGATCGTGAACGTGCCCGATACGACGATCATCAAGCTCTATGTGGACGACGAGCCGTTCTTCCTGCCGACCGCGCGCGTCCAGGATTACGGGCGGATCCTGGACATGCGGGCCGGGACGCTGACCCGTGAGCTGGTGTGGGCCACTGACGCCGGCAAGCACGTCCGGATCCGCTCCCGCCGGATGGTCTCGCTCGAGCACCGCCACCTGGTCGCGATGACCTACGAGGTCACGATGCTCGACGAGCCGGCGCCTATCGTGGTCTCCTCACTGGTGCTCAACCGCCAGGACGCCCGCCAGGCCGACGACTTGCCCGAGTACCGGCCGGGAGATCCCCGCCTGGCGACCGTGCTGCCGCGCCGGGTGCTCAACGTGCGGGCTACCGAGCTGGCCGGGCAGCGCATCCTGCTTGGCTACCAGACAACCAGCAGCGGGATGACGCTCGGCGTCGGTGTTGACCACGTGATCGACGCGGCGTGCTCGTCGCAGGCGATGGGGTCCCTCGATGACGAGACGGGCGAGGTACTCCTCACGGCCGATGCGCTGCCGGGCGTCCCGATCCGGATCACCAAGTACGCGACCTACCAGACCTCGCACAGCATCCCGGTCCCCGAGCTCGTCGACCGGTGCCGCCGGACCTTGGACCGCGCGGTCGGGGAAGGGTTCGACGTGCTCGCCGCGGCTCAGCGCGCGAATCTCGACCGGTTCTGGGACCGCGCCGACGTGCGGGTGCAGGCCCGGCTCAATCCGGTGCGGCAGCAGCAGGCGGTCCGGTGGAATCTCTACCAGGTCGCGCAGGCGTCCTGGCGCGCCGAAGGGGCCGGAGTCCCGGCGAAGGGGCTGACCGGGCAGGCCTATGAGGGCCACTACTTCTGGGATACCGAGGTCTACGTCCTGCCGTTCTTGTCCTACACCCAGCCCAGGCTCGCCCGGAACCTGCTGCGGTTCCGGCACAGCATGCTGGGCCGCGCGCGGGAGCGGGCGGCCCAGATGAGCCAGCGAGGGGCGCTGTTCCCGTGGCGGACCATCAACGGCGAGGAGGCCTCGTCTAATTTCCAGCAGGGAACTGCCCAGTATCACATCAACGCCGATATCGCTTACGCGGTCATGCGCTACGCCAACGTCCAGGGTGACATGGGCCTGCTCGGCGAGATCGGCGCGGAAATCCTCGTCGAGACCGCCCGGCTGTGGGAGGACCTCGGCTTCTACGGCGCCGACAACAGATTCCACATCCACGGCGTGACCGGGCCCGACGAATACACCACCGTGGTCAACGACAACACCTACACCAACCTGATGGCCCGGCTGAACCTCAATTCCGCCGCCGCCACCGTCCGCCGGCTGCGCGAGGAGCGGCCCGGGGACTACACCGCGCTCGTGCACGCTGTCAGGCTTCAGCTCAGGGAGGTCGAGTCCTGGGAGCACGCGGCGGCCGCAATGCACGTCCCATTCGACGATGAACGCCGCATTCACCCGCAAGACGAGACGTTCCTGGCCCGCGAGATGTGGGATCTGGACAGCACACCGCGCGAGAAGTTCCCGCTGCTGCTGCACTACCACCCGCTGGTGATCTACCGGCACCAGGTGCTCAAGCAGGCCGACATCGTGCTGGCGATGTTCCTGCTCGGCAACGAGTTCCCCGAGGAGCAGAAGCGCCGCAACTTCGACTACTACGACCCGCTCACCACCGGCGACTCATCGTTGTCGGCGTGCGTGCAGAGCATCATCGCCGCAGAGATCGGCAACGAGCGCCAGGCCCTGGAGTACTTCCAGTACGCGCTGCTGATGGACCTGGGCAACGTGGCCGGCAACGCCTCGGACGGCGTCCACATCGCCTCCGCCGCCGGCGTATGGTCCTCGCTCGTCTTCGGGTTCGGCGGCGTCCGCGATTTCGACGGCCGGCTGTCCTTCGCGCCCCGGCTGCCGCACGCCTGGAAGGAGCTTGCCTTCTCGCTGCGCTTCTGCCGACGGCAGCTCCGGGTCAGGCTCACCCACGATGAGGAGCGCTACGCCGTCGAGGAAGGTGAGCCGCTGAACGTGCTCGTCCGGGGCGAGTCACACCTGCTCAGCCCGGATACCCCCGTCGTGATCAAGCTCCCGCTGCCGTGACCCGGACGCTGAGCGCAGTCCTGGCCGTCACATCCGCCGGGCCTGGCCGGTCACGGGTGCGGGGCCCGGCAATCCGGCCTGAAACGAGGAGTTGCTAGCCGTGTACGCGGTGGGGGCGTCCGGCCCATCCGGGTTCGCGGAGCACGAACTTCTGGATCTTTCCCGTGGACGTTTTCGGCAGCTCGAGTGTGATGTCGATCTCGCGCGGCGCTTTGTAGCGGGCGATCTTGATGCGTACGTACGCGATCAGCTCTTCCGGGGCTGCGCTCTGGCCGGCCCGGAACACGACGAACGCCTTCGGGCGCTCGCCCCACTTGTCGTCGGGCACCCCGATGACCGCCGCCTCGAGTACGGCCGGGTGGCTCATGAGCGCCTGCTCCACCTCGACGGTGGAGATGTTCTCGCCGCCGGAGATGACGATGTCCTTGATGCGGTCGCGCAGCTCGATGTACCCGTCGGGGTGCATGACGCCGAGGTCCCCGCTGTGGAACCAGCCGCCGCGGAATGCCTCGGCGGTGGCCTCCGGATCGAGGTAGTAGCCGGCCATGACATTGTTGCCGCGCATGACGATCTCGCCCATCGTTTCGCCGTCGGCCGGGACGTCGGCCATCGCTGTGTCCACGACGCGCAGGCCCTCGGCCTGGATCATGCTCACGCCCTGGCGAGCCTGCAGCACGGAACGCTCCTCGGATGACAGCCCGGCCCACTGCGGCTGGGACTGGCAGTAGGAGATCGGGCCGTAGGTCTCGGTCAGCCCGTAGACGTGCACGATCTGGAAGCCCATGCGTTCCATGTGCGCGATGGTCGTGGGACTGGGCGGCGCGCCGGCCGTGGTGATCAGGACCGGCCGGGTCAGCGGGCCGGCTTCGGGCGCGTTCAGGACGGCGCTCACCACGGTCGGGGCCGCGTTGAGGTGGGTGACGCCGTGCTCGCGCAGCTGCTGCCAGATCACGTCGCCGCGGACCTCGCGCAGGCACACGTGCGTGCCGCCGATGGCGGTCAGTGACCACGTAGTGCACCAGCCGCTGCAGTGGAACATCGGCAGTGTCCACAGATAGACGCTGTTCTCGTCGTGCCGGGAGTGAATGATCTCGCCGAAACAGTTCAGGTAAGCACCCCGGTGCGTATAGATCACCCCCCTCGGGCGCCCCGTGGTCCCGGAGGTGTAATTGACCGCGATCGGGGCAAGCTCGTCGGAGACCGACCAGGACAACGGCTCCCCCGTGCCCCGGGCAAGGAACTCGGAGTAGCTCACCAGCCGCGGCTCGCCGCTCCAATCCAGATCCGCCGGCGCAATCTCGGTGTCCTCGGCGACCACCAGCTCGGTCACCGCCTCCACGTCCTTGGCGGCCGCCGCTGCCGTCGAAAGGAGCGCCGCGTCGGCAACCACGATCTTCGCGCCCGAGTGACTCAGGATGTAGGCCACCTCCTCGGCCGTGAGCCGGGTGTTTACCGCGACAAGCACCGCGCCGGCCAGCGGGACCGCGTAATTGGCGATGAGCATCTCGGGCAGGTTCGGCATCAGGTAGGCGACCCGGTCGCCCGGCCTGACACCGCTCGCCCGCAGCGCCCGCGCCACCCGCTGCGCCTCGGCCGCCAGCTCACGGTAGGTGAGCCGCCGCGCGCCGTAGACCACAGCGACCTTGTCAGGCCATACTCGCGCCGACCGTTCCAGGAACGACAGCGGCGACAACGCCGTGTACGAAACCGAATCCATACCGACCTCCAGGATACGCTGATCGCGTTCTTGACCCCAGCCCGCCTGAGCCGGCACACCCACCGCGGTGCACCTTCCAGGTGATGACCGTCCCCGTATTGCCGATAGAGGCGAAGGTCCCAGCCCGGTCAGGGGGCGGCCCGCAAGCTGGGACACACCGTCTGCCGTACCCTGTTGCCGGACCGATGGTGCCAGGTCGTGGGCGCCAGCCAAGGCTGCGGCGCCGCAGGAGGCCAACACCGGCTTCCGTAGCTGATGGTGTATGCATCGTTGGCGGCGAGTAGCAACCACGCAGGCCGCGATGCGCCGCTTACGAGTCCGTGCATCAAGATGGTCAGCTCATGAGCGGCGTCAAACAGCACATCGAAAGCACCGTCAGAGAACTCCAGCAGGTCGACAGGCGGATCGGCTTGGTCCCGGTACAGTTCCGCAGCGACGTCGACAACGACGTCCCGCAGTGACTCCTGGGGCGGCACGCCTTCGGACCAGCCGCACCCGGCCAGATCGGCGCATATCATTCAGGTCCTTACCGGGAAACGCCGCTGAACAAAGGATCCCACGCGGTGGCCAGCGCAGCCACGAGGACGCGCTGGACATCGCCGGTTTCGACGTCCATGTCTACGGCGAGGAGCACGCGCTGATCCACCAGGACATCCCGCCCTGCTGCTGCCGATCGGCGACCCGTGGCTGAAGGCGGGGGAGATGATCGACTACCTCCGCGCGGTCGCGCCCGCCAGCGGATCGGGAACCAGCCTGGAGCTGTGACGTCGCCGGACAGGACGGTGCACCGGGCTCAGAACATGCACCACGGCCCGTTCGGAAAAAAGATCTTAAATTTCCCGAACGGGCCGTGGTGTTACGACCTGGGCTACAGGCCTACTTTCTTCATCACCGCGTTGCCATCTATGACCACCTCGCCACGCTGATTCGACGCGGTCGTCCGCAGCTTGATGATCCTCTTGTCATCACGTTTCTCCGTCACGGTCACCACCACCTTGACGGTATCGCCGATTTTAACGGGAGCCGTGAACTTGAGGTCCTGGCCAAGGTAGATAGAATTCGGCCCTGGCAGCTGGGTGCCCAGCACCGCGGAGATCAGCCCCGCCACGAGCATGCCGTGCGCAACCCGCTCCCCGAACATCGACTGCTTCGCATATTCGGCATCGACATGAATCGGGTTCATGTCCCCGGTGATGCCGGCGTAATTCACTATGTGTGCTTCAGTGATCGTCCGGCTGAGCGATGCGTCATCACCGATCTTGATCTCATCGTAGGTCAGCTCGACCATAGTTCACGCTCCATAATCAACCGGGCAGCTTTGGCCGGCACACTCCTTCGACCGGCTCATACACCATGATCGTCCCCGATCCTTGCGTGGCGGAAGGGTCATTGGTCCCGCGGGGAAGTGCCTTTTACGCTAGCCGCTCCCCCGCGGCGGCCGGAGGGTGGAGGCGAAAACCGCCTTCCTGCGCGGCCGGTTTCCCGGGCAGGAACGCGATGCTGAAGGCGGCCGGCGCTTTCCCCTTGCTGACCAGGCCGGCAGTGAGCATGCTGGGCATGAAGGTGGTGACCGCGAAGCTCGCGGTGCATTGGCTGTGAGTTCCCCGCATCGCTGCCGCCGCGAGCTTCTTCCAGCCGGTCACCTCGGAGACACGCGGGACGCCTGGACGGGCAGTGAGGAGAGTGCGACTATGGGCCGGTACACCGAAGCGTTCCGCCAGAGCATCGAGGACCCTGAGGGGTTCTGGGGCGGCGCTGTGCAGGGCATCGACTGGTACCGCCAGCCGGAGGTCGTGCTGGACAGATCCAGTCCGCCGTTCTACCGCTGGTTCGCCGGCGGCGTGCTGAACACCTGCTTCAACGCGGTCGACCGGCATGTGCGCGACGGGCGCGGCGGCCAGGCCGCGCTGATCTACGACAGCCCAGTGACCGGCACGTCCCGCACCTTCACCTACCGGCAGCTGCTTGATGACGTCGGGCGGTTCGCCGGCGTGCTGCGGGGCCTGGGGACGGGCGCGGGGGACCGCGTGGTGATCTACATGCCGATGATCCCCGAGGCGGTAATTGCCATGCTCGCCTGCGCCCGGATCGGCGCCGTGCACTCGGTAGTGTTCGGCGGTTTCGCCGCGCCGGAACTAGCAGCCCGCATCGACGATGCGACCCCCAAGGTCGTGGTGGCGGCATCGTGCGGGATCGAGGTCAGCCGGGTCCTGGAATACAAGCCGATCCTGGACCGGGCGATCGGGCTGTCGGGCCACAAACCGCCGTCGTGCGTCATCCTGCAGCGCCCGCAGGCATCCGCCACCCTGGTCGCCGGCCGCGATCTGGACTGGGAGCAGGCGATGGCCGATGCCGACCCGGCCGACTGCGTGCCGGTCGCGGCCACCGACCCGCTGTACATCTTGTACACCTCGGGCACCACAGGCAAGCCCAAGGGCGTTGTCCGCGACAACGGCGGCCACGCGGTCGCGCTGCGCTGGAGCATGGACAACATCTACGACACCGGACCGGGGGAGGTGTACTGGGCGGCCTCTGACATCGGCTGGGTGGTGGGGCATTCCTATATCGTCTATGCCCCGCTGCTGGCCGGGTGCACCAGCGTGCTGTATGAGGGCAAGCCTGTCGGCACGCCGGACGCCGGGGCGTTCTGGCGGGTGATCGCCGAGCACCGGGTCAAGACGCTGTTCACCGCGCCCACCGCGTTCCGCGCGATCAAGAAGGAAGACCCGGCCGGTGAGCTGGCCCGCAAGTACGACGTGTCGGCCTTGCGGTACCTGTTCCTGGCCGGGGAGCGGCTCGACCCGGAGACCTACCGGTGGGCACGCGAACTGCTCGGCATCCCGGTGATCGACCACTGGTGGCAGACCGAGACCGGCTGGTCGATCGCGGCCGACCTGATGGGACTGGACCCCATGGTCACCAAGCCCGGCTCACCCACAGTGCCGGTACCGGGTTACGACGTGCACATAGTCGACCCCGCCACCGGCGCCGACGTCCCGCCAGGCACCACAGGCGACATCGTAGTACGGTTGCCGCTGCCGCCCGGCTGCCTGCCGACCTTGTGGGGCGACGACCAGCGGTTCATCGATTCCTACCTGTCAAGCTACCCCGGCGCCTACCTCACCGGAGACGGCGGATACCGCGACAGCGATGGATACCTGTACGTTATGGGCCGCACCGACGACGTCATCAACGTGGCGGGCCACCGGCTGTCCACCGGGGAAATGGAAGAAGTTCTCGCCAGCCACCCCGCCGTCGCCGAATGCGCTGTCATCGGCGTCAACGATCAGCTCAAAGGCCAGATCCCCCGCGGGCTCGTTGTGCTCAAAGCGGGCATCGACACCGATCCCGGCGCGCTGAGCGCCGAACTCGTCGAGCTGATCCGCGACCAGATCGGCCCCGTCGCCGCCCTGCGCCGGGTCGACATCGTCGCCGCCCTGCCCAAGACCCGCTCGGGCAAGATATTGCGCAAGACCATGCGCGGCATCGCCGACGGCAACAACGACGAGGCTGTGCCCTCCACCATCGAGGACGCCTCCACCCTGGAAGCACTTCGCCCCCTGTTGAGGGACAGCAGCTGAGCAAAGCCGACCTCATCACCGGCCAGGCTCTCGCTACGCCGCATCAGATGAACGCCGCCACGTCATCGAGCACCTCCAAACGGTCGCAGAACGTACCGGCCGGCACGCGTCGACCAGGCTGTGGCTACTCGAGCACGTAGGTGCCGGGAGCCGGGGCGAGCGGCGGGTACTGGCGGTTGCCGAGCGTCGCCCGGGCCGTCTTCTCGCGGCCGGAGCGGGCGATCAGCCATTCGGTC
>CABEDN010000986.1_pt1 | contig 13893 bp, 12 predicted proteins | sample 3423051 | NCBI WGS metagenome assembly CABEDN01 (sample SAMEA5534330, study PRJEB31848) | metagenome | biome: tundra; feature: field; material: soil | place: USA | collected 2013-05 | depth 0.15 m
AAATAGACCGGCATAGTCCTATCCTCGCGTGTCCGCCGATGGCTGGCGACCTGAAGAGGCCGAGGGGCTCGATGGGGTCATCACGCCGGGCCGCCCGTCCGGGCCATCGGCGCGTTGTGCGCCGTTGGCGGCCGGCTCACCGGACTCCCGGGACACCGCCGGGGTCGCAGGGTCCGTCCCGCCGGAACCGCCGCCGACAGCCGCATCGCTGGCCGCGGCGCCGTGGCCGTGCCCGTCGCCGCGTGGCATGAGGTCATCCACTCCACCCCCTCTGTCGTTCATCCGGACCAGGAAGGGCCGCATCGGCGTGTACCTGATCACGGTCAGTGAGCACGGATCGGCCTGGATCCGCTGACTCTGATCGAGGTGCAATCCCAGGCTATCGGCCACGATGGCCTTGATGACATCACCGTGCGAACAGATGAGATAGGTAGCGTTCTGGCCGAGCCTGGCATTCCACTCCCTGACCGCGGCCACCGCCCGGTGCTGCATGTCCGGCATCGACTCGCCCTCAGGGCCAGGGAACGTCACCGCGCTCGGGTGCGCTTGCACCACGCGCCATAGCTTCTCCTGAGCCAGCTTCTTCAGCGGCTGGCCGGTCCAGTCCCCGTAGTGGCATTCCCCCACCCGGTCCTCGGTCAGGACCGGCTGGCCGTCCCTGGTGACCGCGATCGCCGCCGCCGTCTGCTGGCAACGTTCCAGCGGGCTGCTGACAATGGCGTCAAGCGAGAGCGGGGCGAGCCGGGCCGCCAGCGCGGCCGCCTGAGCCCGGCCCCGGTCATCGAGCGGGATGCCGGGCATCCAGCCGGTCAGCACGTGGCCGGTCGTCGCGGTGAGCCCGTGCCGGACCAGCAGAAGCGTCGTCACGTTTCCCGACTCTAGCCGGTTCGGTCACGTTACCCGGAAGCCGCTGCTCCGCCGGGCGACCTAGACGGCGCCGGCCCGCGTGGATCATCGGCGATGACGAACATCGCGGAACCGAACTCCAGCCGGTCTCCCGCCCGCACCGGGCTGGTCTCGCGGACCAGCCATCCGTTCACCCTGGTGCCGTTGTGGGATCCCAGGTCATTCAGCAGCCAGCCGTCAGGACCGCGGACCAGCTCGGCGTGCCGCCGGGACACCGACAAGTCGGTCAGGTACAGATCGCAGTCCCGGGTCCGCCCGATGGTGAAGCGGTCACCGCGACCCGACGGGAAGGAAAATGACCCAGACGAGGCGCTGGGCCCAGCTGACCCGCTGAACGGGCCGGACCCGTGGCCCCGGCCTGACCCGCGGTACTGGGCCGCTCGAACCCCGGAGCCTCCCGGGTTTCGGCGGCCGGTTCGAGGCACGCCCATCCCCGCGGACGCCCACTGGCCTGCCGGGGGGTCCTGGAGGCCTGAGATCTGCTGGCTCGCCTGCGCCCGCGCAGCGTATGAGCCGCGGCTATCGCCCCTCAGAAATGCCTTGAGCCGGGCCAGCAACCGGGTGCGCCGTGGTGGCAGGTCAGTGAACAAGCCCGCGAGCTGGCCGCGGTTCCGCGCGTCGAGGGCGGTCTGCATGCGATACACAAACGTCTCGTGCGATAGGCGGCCATCGACGAACTCGTTCCTGAGCTCGTCAACCGCGTGATCGCGATCCGCGTCGGAGACACGGAGAGATTCGGGCGTGGTAGGCGTGTCCGCCGTCGACCCTCCCATAAATGGAGTATCGGCATCATCCGCCCTCAGGGCAAGTGGATGCCGCAGATATCCGCCCGCTGGGGCGGGCCCGTGCGGTGGGTCCTGGCGTCAGTACAAGCGGACCCGAGGATCGAGCACCGCGTAGAGAATATCCACGATCAGGTTCGCGACGACGACGAAGACCGCGGCCAGGATCGTGATGCCCAAGATGATGGGCTCGTCCTGCTGGATGATGGCCTGGATCAGGGTCCAGCCGAGTCCGGGTATGCCGAAGAGCACCTCGATGATGATGACTCCGCCGAGCGAGGTGCCGATGTCCAGGCCCGCCAGGGTCACCACCGGGGTGAGCGCGGCCCGCAGCGCGTGCCTGGTGATCAGGCGGTTCTCACTCATGCCCTTGGACCTGGCGGTCTTGATGTAGTCCTCACCTAGGACCTCGAGCATCGACGAGCGGGTCAGCCGCGTATAGGTGGCCGCGCTCACCAAGGCGAGGGTGAGCCAGGGAAGGATGAGGTACTCGAACCACTGGCCCGGGTTCGTGGTGATGGACACGTACCCGTGGAACGGGAAGAACGTGGTGACCGGGCTGAGCTTGTAGGCGAAGATCCAGATCAGCGACAAGCCGAGGACGAATGACGCCATCGAGTAGAAGAACAGCGCCGACGCCGTGAAGGCCCGGTCCACGAAGGACCGGGGCTTGACCGCCGAGACGACCCCGCTGAATACGCCGTAGCCAATCCAGAGTATGGCGGCGCCGATAACCAGCGAAATGGTTTCTGGGGCGGCCTGCCCGACCGCCGAGGAGACCGGTTGGCCCTTGTAGTAGTCGTAGCCCAGGTTGCCCTGCAGCAGGTTCCCCGCCCAGTGAGCGTATTGCAGGTAGAGCGGCTGGTCGAGGTGCAGATCGTGCTTGATCTGCGCGATGCGGGCCGGCGTGGCCAGCCTGCCCGCGAACGTCCTGGCCACCTGGTTCGGCCCCGCGCCGAGGTAGAAAAGGAGGAAAATGACGATGGACGAGACCCAGAGCACCATGACAGCCTGGATGGTCCTGCGTACCAAAAACCAGATCACGAAAGGCTCCCTAGACGAAAAGCCCGCCGCCGCGCGGGTCGAACGCGTCGCGGACACTGTCACCGAAGATGTTGAAGGCGAGCGTGGTGATCAGCAGCGCCAGCGAGGGGAAGAGCAGGTACCACCAGTACCCGTACTGGAAGTAGCCAGATGAATCGGCGATCATCTCGCCCCAGTCGGAAGTCGGCGCCGGGACGCCCACCCCGAGGAACGACAGCGACGCCTCCGCCACGATCGCCAGCGGGATCAGCAGCGTGCCATACACGATGACCTGCGCCATCACGTTCGGCAGCAGGTCGATGAACATGATCCGCCACGGCCCCGCGCCCAGGGCTCTGGCCGCCTCGATGTACTCCTTCCCCTTGATCGAGATCACCTGGCCCCGGACGATGCGGGCGGGATAGGTGAAGCTGAGGACGCCGACGACGAAGATGACCACCCCGAGGCTCGGGCCGACACGGTAGGAGACGGTGATGGCGATCACCAGGAAGGGGATCGACAGCATCACGTCGACGAGCCGCGCGATGATGCTGTCCACGTACCCGCCGAAGTAGCCCGCGACCAGGCCGAACAGCACGCCCAGGGCGATGCTGATCGCGGTGGCGAGCACGCCGACGGTGAGGGAGATCCGGGCGCCGAACAGGATCCTGACGAACAGGTCGCGCCCGTTCGAGTCCGTGCCGAGCCAGAAGGTGCCGCTCGGTGGCACCGGGCCGCCGTTGGCGTTCTCCCCGATGTCGATGAACTGCTGGTTGGGCGCGTGCCCGGTGATCTTCGCGAACACCGGGGCGATGATGGCGAGCACCACGATCACCAGGATGGTGGCGAGGGCGATCTTGGCGGCCCGGTCGGCGCGCAGCCGCTCGTAGGCCAGCCGCCACGGGCTGCGCCCCTGGATCTTCCTCGCGGCCGACCCCCCGCCGGGCAAGACGCCTGCTTCGGCCTCCAGGCCGCGCAGCCGGGCCTCTGTACCCGTGACATCAGGCGTGATACCCGTGAAATCTGGCCCGCTCATGACTTGCTTCCTTCCCGGCCGCCGACCGCACCTGTGATTCCGGGCAACGCTTCGTCCGGCAGGAGGCTGCCCTCAGCTTCGATAATCCGGTCCGCTTCGTCGATCGCGGGGCGGAAGTCGGCCAGGTTCTCCCCCGCCTCCATCGGACGGTGGCAGGCGGCCGGGTGCTCCGGGCCGTCGCCGAGGTGAGGTTCGAGCGGCGGATCTTCCGCCACGCAGACCGGCACCGCCTTGGGGCACCGCGGGTGGAACCGGCAGCCCGACGGCGGCGTGATGGGCGAGGGCACGTCTCCCACGAGGATGATCTGCTCCCGGCGGTCGGACAGATCCGGGTCCGGGATCGGCACCGCGGACAGCAGCGCGCCCGTGTAGGGGTGACGCGGTCGGGTGAAAAGCTCGTCCGCGGGTGCGATTTCGGTGATCTTGCCCAGGTACATGACCGCGACGGTGTTGCTGACGTAGCGCACCACGGAAAGGTCGTGCGCGATGAAGATGTAGGTGAGCCCGAACTCGGCTTGCAGATCGGCGAGCAGGTTGATGACCTGCGCCTGGATGGAGACATCGAGGGCCGAGACCGGCTCATCGCAGATGATCAGCTTCGGCTGGAAGGCGAGCGCCCGGGCCACTCCGATGCGCTGCCGCTGGCCGCCGGAGAACTCGGCCGGGAACCTGTTGTAGTGCTCCGGGTTGAGCCCCACCCGTTCCATCAGTTCCTGCACCAGGCGCTTGCGCTCGGCGCCCGAGGCCAGGCCGTGAATCGCGTAGGGGTCCCCGATGATCGACCCGACCCGGCGGCGCGGGTTCAGCGAGCCGATCGGGTCCTGGAAGATCATCTGAATCTCCCGGCGCAGTGGCCGCATCCGCCGCTGGGAGATCTGGCTGATGTCCCGGCCGTCGAAGGTGATCCGGCCGGAGGTGATGTCAAACAGCCTGGCGATGCACCGGGCCAGGGTCGACTTTCCGCACCCGGTCTCGCCCACGACGCCGAAGGTCTGCCCGCGCCTGACCGTCAGGCTCACGCCGTCGACGGCGTGCACGTACTCCCGCTTCTGGAATGGCCGGGAGGTCCCGACAGGGAAATACTTGACTAGGTTGTCCACCTGCAGCAGCACGTCGCCATCCTCGGCGGAAGCCGCACCGGGTGACGTGTTGGTTTCGCTCACGGAATCGCTTGTCATGGGTTCCCTCACGGTTCCGTCGGCCCGGCCGACTTGGCCAGCTCGACGTGGGCCACGCGGCGGCGGATGGCCTCACGGTCGGCACTCTGGTGCGGCAGCCAGCAGGCCGAGAGGTGCCCCGGCTCCTCGCCGGCCGGATCGAGCGGGGGATCCTCCTGACGGCACCGGTCCATGACGTAGACGCAACGTGGCGCGAACGGGCAGCCGGGCGGGGGGTTGAGCAGGCTCGGCGGCTGACCCGCGATCGGGCGCAGCCGCTCACGCTCGCCGCCGTAGGCGGGCATGGATTGCAGCAGGCCCTCGGTGTACGGATGATGGCTGGCGAAGAACAGCGCCCGCCGGCTGGCTCGCTCCATCACCTTGCCTCCGTACATCACCAGGACCTCGTCGGCGACGTCGGCGATCACGCCGAGGTCGTGGGTGATGAGGATGACCGCGGTGCCGAACAGCTCCTGCATGCGGCGGATCACCCGGAGCACCTGGGCCTGCACGGTCACGTCGAGCGCGGTGGTGGGTTCGTCGGCGATGAGCAGCGCCGGGTTCAGCGCCATCGCCATGGCGATCATCGCGCGCTGCCGCATCCCGCCGGAAAACTGGTGCGGGTAATCGTCGACCCGGCGCTCCGCCTGCGGTATCCCGACCAGCCGGAGCAGTTCCACCGCCCGCTGCTTGGCCTGGACCTTGCTCATCTCGTGGTCGTGCAGCCTGATCATCTCGACGATCTGCCAGCCGACCTTATAGTAGGGATGCAGGCTGGACAGCGGGTCCTGGAAGATCATGCCGATCTTGGCGCCGCGGATGGCCCGCATCTGGTCGGAGCTGGCGGTCAGCAGGTCCTGGCCCTCGAACAGCGCGCGGCCCGAGATCCTGGCCCCCCGGGTCAGCCCCGTGATGGTCTGGGTGGAGACGCTCTTGCCAGATCCTGACTCGCCGACGATGCCGAGGGTCTGCCCGGCCTCGATGTGGTAGGAAATTCCCCGCACCGCCTGCACGATGCCGTCCGCCGTCTTGAACGACACTTGCAGGTCTTCCACTTCAAGCAGGGTCACGCAGTTCGCCTTTCACCCGTAACTGGCCCGGGCGCGATGGCGTCCCGGCTGGCCAGGCCGACGTCTTAAGTTCAAGGTAGCCTCGCCGGCTGCCCCTGGAAAGGGGCAGCCGGCGAGGCAAATAAAGGTGATCAGCCGCCTGGCTTGCTGAGCCAGACGTTAACCGGGTCGAAATTCTGCCACTGGGTCATAAACACCGCGTTGTGCACGTACGGTGCGTGCTCGGCCAGCTGCAGCTCCGAGGTGATCGGGTAGACCGCCGCTCCCTGCATGACCTCTTCGTCGGCCTGCGCCCAGTACTTGTCGGCCTGAGGCTCGGTGGGCTGGCTCAGCGCCTGGCTGATCGTGGCGTTGACGGTCGGACTGGAGAAGTAACCGAAGTTGCTTCCGCCGCTCGCCGGGAACCCGCCCGGGCTCGAGTAGAGCGGGTTGAAGAAGGTCACCGCCGAGTTCCCGAACCAGTCAGGACCCCAGCCCGCCGACGCCATGTCCCAGGTGCCCTTGTAGGCGGGCGACGGAGCGCTCGCGGTGTTGGGGACGTACAGGTACTTGCCGTAGAAGTCCGACTGGTTGGTCGGCACGCCGGTCACCTTCACCGAGCCCAGCAAGGCCAGCTGAGCGGAGACGTTGTTGAAGACCTTCGTCGAGCCCTGGCTGTCGCTGCGGTACAGGAACTTGATCTGCAGCGGCTTGCTCGCGGTGTAGCCAGCGGCCGTGAGCATCGACTTGGCCTTGGCCGGGTTGTACGGGTACGGGTCATAACCAGCCGGCACGTCCTGCGAGCCGTCGATGCCCGGCGGCAGGATGTGGGTGAGCGGCGGGTTAATGGTGGCTCCGCCGAGGCTCTTGGTCAGCTGGCTGCGCTCGATCCCGTAGGACAGGGCCTGGCGTACCGCCACCTTGCCCAGCGCGCCGCTGTTGTTCGGCGACACCGTGTTGTACACCAGGTAGGGGTTCGAGCTGTAGGTGGCGCCCAGGTTCACCAGATGGCTGCCCGACTTGATCAAGTTGAGCAGGTCTGGGTCATCGGCGGGCGGCACCAGCGCGTCAAAGCTCATCCCCAGCGAAGCCGAACCGGTGGCCATCTGCTGGTAGATCGTGGTCTGGCTGCCGGTCTCGTCCACGTTGATCGCGTTCACGTAGGCCTTTCGCAGCGGGTCGGTGCTCGCCTGCCACTCCGGGTTCCGCACGAAATGCATGGACTTCTTGGGCGTGTACGACGTCAGCTCGTAGGGCCCGTCTGAGTACATGTGGTTGTACACCGCCGGGGTGCCGGGCAGGCCGTTCTCCGCCTCGATCGGCGTCGCGACGAACGCCCCCAGCGTCATCGCGCCGGTGAGCCAGGCCGCGGGCTTGGTCAGCGTGAACGTGATGCTGTTACCGGAGATCGTGATCCCGGACACGTTGTGGCCCTCGATGTACTTCTTCATCACGGAGGCACTGCTCGCCGCCGCCGCCGGGTAACCGGCGCAGAAGGCGCTCAGGCCCTGGATGGTGGCCTCGAAGTCCGCCATGCCGCCGAACGCAACCGGGCTGGGGTTGCAGCCGCGCTTGATCCCGCGCACCACGTCCTGCGCCGTCACCGGCCGCGGCGGGCTCGTGTTCCACATCACGCCGCTGCGTATGGTCACGGTTTGCTTGAGGCCGTTGTCACTGACCACCGGCATGCCAGTGGCTAGGTCGGGCGCTGGCGTGATGTTGTTGCCCGGGACGGCCGGCCAGCCATAGAGCGTGCGCTCCATCAGGCGCTGCTGAACCATGATGTCCGTGGTGTAGTAGGCCGTGTCGTAGTCCATGTAGTTGACATCGCTGATGCCCACCATGTTGAGCGTGCCACCGCGCTGAGGTGCTCCCGTGCCCGGGTTGAGTCCCTGCCAGCCCGCCGTTACCGCCTGCGCCCCCCCTGGCGCGGAATTGCTTGTCGATGAGCTGCTGCACGCAGCAGCCAGCATGGCCAGGGCCACGGCGCCCGCCAGAGCGCCGTAGGCCCGGGGGCGAGAGTGTTTCACCACCCTGTTCCTCCTCAGTCTGCTTGGCGAAGATCATTCGCCAGGAATAGCCGGGGCGCCATGCCCACGGTGCCAACAGCTCACCGGGCCCTCTATACGACCCTCATGGTCATGGCCAGCCCAGGCTTGCTTGCTTGCTAAGCGTTGCCAGACTAAGCCGCGACCCCGCGCTTTGGGAACACGAGCGATCTCGCGGAAGGCAATCGTGATGCGAAGGTGATCCATCACTTATCTGGCCGTAAGGCGCAGTTTTTTCGCCATCTCGCGCGCTGGCGCCAAAAAGTTAACGTTCATCTCCTTGGCGTAACAATTCGGACACGGCTCCGCCCCATCGGTGCCGGGCCCGGCTCAGCGGAAGATGACGGTGCGGCGGCCGTGCAGCAGGACGCGGTGCTCGGCATGCCAGCGCACCGCCCGGGCGAGCGCGACCCGCTCGGCGTCGCGGCCGATGGCCGCCAGGTCCTCCGGGCTGCTCGTGTGGTCCACCCGGGCGACTTCCTGCTCGATGATCGGGCCCTCGTCGAGGTCCGCGGTGACGTAGTGCGCGCGCCGACCAGGTCGAGCACGCGGCCTTCCGCGCGCTGGGCGGACATCGGTTCGCTATCGACCGGCACGTACTCGAACGCGACGCCATGCGCGGTCGCCAGCGGCTCCAGGTCGCGGTGATTGCCGACGACCAGCGGGATGTCGATGCGCAGCGACTCCGCCGCGCGCCGGTAGAGCAGGTCGTTCAGGCAGTGCCCGGCCTTGGACACCATGATCAGCACCCGCGGCCTGGCGGCGACGTCGTGCCTCGTGCAGGTACGCTGCGACCGCGTGCACGATCCCGACCCGGTCCGGGCAGGACAGGGTCAGGACCAACTCGGCCATCAGGCGCCCACTGCGTGCACGCCGCCGTCGACGTGGATGATCTCTCCCGTGGTCGCGGGGAACCAGTCCGACATCAGCGCCACGCAGGCCCGCGCGGTCGGCTCCGGGTCGGTGATGTCCCAGCCGAGCGGCGCCCGGCTGCCCCACACGCCCTCGAACCGCTCGAACCCCGGGATGGACTTCGCGGCCATGGTGCGCAGCGGCCCCGCTGCCACCAGATTGACCCGCACTCCCCTGCCGCCCAGGTCGCGGGCCAGGTATCGCGCGCAGGACTCCAGGCCGGCCTTGGCGACGCCCATCCAGTCGTAGCCGGGCCAGGCCACGCTGGCGTCAAAGTCCAGGCCCACGACCGATCCGCCGCCGCTCATCAGCGGCAGCGCCGCCATCGTGATCGCCTTCAGCGAGTATGCGGAGACATGGAGGGCGGTCGCGACGTCGGCCCACTTGGTGTGCAGGAAATTCCCGCCCAGAGCCTGTTCCGGGTTCGCGTAGGCGATCGCGTGCAGCACGCCGTCCAGGCCGTCCACGTGCTCCGAGACTCGTCCGGCCAGTGAGGCGAGGTGATCCTCGCTGGTCACGTCGAGCTCGAGGACCGGCGGCGGCGAAGGCAGCCGCTTGGCGATCCGCTCCACCAGGCTCAGCCGCCCGAAGCCGGTCAGCACCACGGTCGCGCCCTCCTGCTGGGCCACCCGGGCCACGTGAAACGCGATCGAGGCGTCCGTGATGACCCCGGTGACCAGGATCCGCTTACCCGCCAGGATTCCCATCACAGCCTCACTCCCCTGGTGATCAGCACTGTCTTAATCCTTCGCACCGTTCGCACCCTTCACACCTTGCCGCGCGGGCCTGGTGAACGACATGGCCCGCAGCACGAAGCTTCCGGGCGGCAGCTTGTGGGATACCGACAAATCTTGCGGGATACCGGCAGATAACGTGCCCGAAGCAGGCTCAGTGTCCCATCCCCAGGCCGCCGTCGACGGGGATGACGGCGCCAGTGATATAGGCCGCGTCCGGGCCGGCCAGGAAGGCGACCGTCGCGGCGACCTCGTCCGCCGAGGCGTACCTGCCGAGCGGGACCGCGGCCATGATCGCGGTCTTCCTGGCCTCCGGCAGGCTCGCCGTCATCTCGCTGTCCACGAAGCCGGGCGCGACCACGTTCGAGGTGATGCCGCGCGAGCCGAGCTCGCGCGCCAGCGACCTGGCCAGGCCGACGAGCCCCGCCTTGGACGCGGCGTAGTTGGCCTGCCCGGCCGAACCGTACAGGCCGACGACCGAGGAGATGAAGATCAGGCGTCCGCGGCGCATCTTCATCATGCCGCGCACCGCCCGCTTGGCCACCCGGTAAGCGCCGGCCAGGTTGGTGTCGATCACCGCGCCGAAATCGTCCTCGCTCATCAGCGCGAGCAGCTGGTCGCGGGTCACGCCCGCGTTGGCGACTAGCACCTCCACCGGCCCCTGGTCGGCTTCGGTCGCTCCGAACGCCGCGTCGACCGAGGCCGCGTCCCGCACGTCACAGCGGACCACCGCCAGGTCCTGCACCGGCTCGGCGGACCGCGAGGTCACCGTGACGCTGTCGCCGCCGGTGGCGAGCCGCCGCGCGATGGCCAGCCCGATACCGCGGTTCCCGCCGGTCACAAGCACGGAGCGCCCCATCGTCACCTCTTTCTCGGCCACCCGAGGGTACCGCAGGGGCCGCCCGCCCGTGCGATAGACTCACGCCGCGTGGATGATCATCAGCGGGAAATCGACCCGGAATTCACGGCGCTGCCGCTGCCGGAACTGGCCGACGCGGCGCTCGCGCAAGCCAAGAGCCTGGGGGCCCAGCACGCCGACTTCCGCGCCGAACGCATCCGGGGCCAGCACATCGGCTTGTCCGACGGCAGCCCGCAGACCCTGTTCGACGCCGACGACGCCGGCCTCGCCGTCCGGGTGGTCGTAGACGGGACCTGGGGCTTCGCCTCGGCCGTCGACCTGGACGCGGACTCGGCGGCGCACGCCGCGCGGCAGGCCGTCGAGGTCGCCAGGGTCGCCGCGGCCATGAACACCGAACCCATCGAGCTCGCCCCCGAGCCCGCCTATGGTGACGTGAGCTGGGTGTCCGCCTATGAGATCGACCCGTTCACGATCAGCGTGGCGGACAAGGTGGCCCTGCTCGCGCGGTGGAGCCAGACCCTGCTCGGGCACGCCGCCGTCAGCCACGTGGACGCCTCGCTGCGGCAGATCAGGGAGTGCAAGTTCTACTCCGACGGCGCCACCACGGCCACCCAGCAGCGGGTCCGGCTGCAGCCGGCGATCACCGCTATCGCGGTCACCGGTGACGGCAGGTTCGACACCATGCGGACGCTGGCCCCGCCGGTGGGACGAGGATATGAGTTCCTGACCGGGACCGGCTGGGACTTCGCCGCCGAACTGGCCGAGCTGCCCGAGCTGCTGGCCGCCAAGCTGCTGGCTCCCACCGTCGAGCCGGGGCGCTACGACCTGGTGATCGACCCGTCCAACCTCTGGCTCACCATCCACGAGTCGATCGGGCACGCCACCGAACTCGACCGGGCCCTGGGGTACGAGGCCGCGTACGCCGGCACCTCGTTCGCCACCGTGGACAAGCTCGGCGGCCTGCAGTACGGGTCGGAGGTCATGCACGTCACCGGCGACCGCACCGCCGAGCACGGCCTGGCCACCGTCGGCTACGACGACGAAGGCGTAGCCGGCCAGTCCTGGGACCTGATCAGCGGCGGCATCCTGACCGGATATCAGCTTGACCGGCGGATGGCCGTGCTGCAGGGGTTCGGGCGCTCGAACGGGTGCGCGTTCTCCGACGGCCCCGGCCACATGCCGCTGCAAAGGATGGCCAACGTGTCGCTGCAGCCCGCGGCCCGCGGCCCGTCCACCGACGACCTCATCGCCGGAGTGGAGAACGGGATCTACATCCTGGGCGACAAGAGCTGGTCGATCGACATGCAGCGGTACAACTTCCAGTTCACCGGCCAGCGGTTCTTCAAGATCAGCAACGGAAAGCTGGCCGGCCAGCTGCGCGACGTCGCCTACCAGGCCACCACCACCGATTTCTGGGGCTCGATGGAGGCCGTGGGCGGCCCGCAGACCTACGTCCTCGGCGGCGCGTTCAACTGCGGCAAGGGCCAGCCCGGGCAGGTCGCCCCGGTCAGCCATGGCTGCCCGGCCGTCCTGATGCGCGGCGTGCGGATACTCAACACCTCAGAAGAGGGGACCTCATGAGCACCGCCAGCGGCGGGTACTCGCCCCAGGACACCGTCGAGCGGGCCCTGGCCGCCGCCCGCAGCGACGACTGCGTGGTGATCGCGGAGGAGACCTCGACCGCCAACCTGCGCTGGGCAGGCAACACCCTCACCACCAACGGCGTGTCTGCCTCCCGCCAGCTCACCGTCATCGCCATCGACCGGCGCGCGGGCCAGGGCGCCTCGGTGGGCGTGGTGTCCCGGGCCGGCATTCGGCCCGGCCAGATCGAAGCCGTGGTCCGGGCGGCCGAGCACGCCGCCGCCGAGGGCTCGCCCGCCGAGGATGCGGGAGAGCTGGCCGGGCCGACGCAGGCCGGGTCGTTCGGCCGGGAAAATGAAGAACTCCGGTGGGACTCACCGGCTGGCCAGACCGAGATCGGCGTGCTGCGCGACTTCGCCAGCGCGCTCGGTGAGACCCTGCGCGGAGCCCAGGCCGCCGGCCGGAAGCTGTACGGGTTCGCCGAGCACGAGCTGGCCAGCACGTTCCTGGGCACCTCGGCCGGGCTGCGGCAACGGCATGACCAGCCGGCCGGGCGGGTCGAGCTGAACGCGAAGTCCGCCGACCTGGCGCGGTCGGCCTGGGCGGGCGCGGCCACCCGCGACTTCACCGACGTGGACATCGCCGGCCTGGACGCCGGGCTCTCCGAACGCCTCGACTGGGCCAAGCGCACCGTCTCGCTGCCCGCCGGGCGGTACGAGACGCTGCTCCCGCCCACCGCCGTGTCGGACCTGCTCATCTACCTGTACTGGTCGGCCGGGGCAAGAGACGCGGCGGACGGGCGGACGGTGTTCAGCACAGCGGGCGGCGGGACCCGGATCGGAGACCGGCTGTCCGCCCAGCCCGTCACGCTGTCCAGCGACCCGCAGGCGGCCGGGCTCGGCTGCGCGCCGTTCGTGATCGCCCGCGCGTCCGGACCGGACTTCTCGGTCTTCGACAACGGGCTCCCGCTGAGCCGCACCTCGTGGATCAGCGACGGTTCGCTGGCGGCCCTGGTCTCGTCGCGGCACTCCGCCGAGGCCGCCGGGGTGCCGGTCACCCCCGCCATCGGCAACCTGACCTTCGCCTCGTCAGCCGGCGCTCAGCCGGCCCTTGAGGAGATGATCGCCTCCACCAAGCGCGCCCTGCTGCTGACCTGCCTGTGGTACATCCGCGAGGTGGATCCGCAGACCCTGCTGCTCACCGGGCTCACCCGGGACGGGGTCTACCTGGTGGAGGACGGGGAAGTGGTGGGCGCGGTCAACAACTTCAGGTTCAACGAGTCACCGGTCGGCATGCTCGGGCGGCTGCTCGAAGTGGGCGCCACCGAGCCGACGCTGCCGCGCGAATGGGGCGACGGCTTCAACCGTGCCGCGATGCCCCCGGTGCGGGTCGAGGGCTTCAACATGTCCTCGGTGAGCCAGGCCAGCTGAGGGGTCCAGGGCCCGGTCGGCGCTAAAGGCGGAGGCGAGTCAACCGGGTTTGAGGGCGGGGCATACCTTGGAAGTGTGAGGAAGGCTCAATCGCCCCGGCCGGAGTCGGTGCACCTGGTAACGCAAGCGCGCCGCTCCATGTCGGATGACATCGCCTACCGGCAGCGCAGGTACCTGCTGATGATGGGCATCCGCGCGCTCTGCTTCGTAATAGCCGTGGTCCTGTACACCAATCACTTCGGCTGGCTTGCCGCGATACCCGCCTTCGGGGCCATCTTCATTCCCTATTTCGCGGTGGTGTTCGCCAACGGCGGCCGGGAACCTGACAACACCCGCGGCTTCATGGAGTACCAGCCGAACGTGCCCGCTACCCGCG
>CABEDN010000991.1_pt1 | contig 13890 bp, 10 predicted proteins | sample 3423051 | NCBI WGS metagenome assembly CABEDN01 (sample SAMEA5534330, study PRJEB31848) | metagenome | biome: tundra; feature: field; material: soil | place: USA | collected 2013-05 | depth 0.15 m
ACCATCAGCACCGAGTTACAGCGTTAAGGTGACGGACCTGCGAGAAAAGGACCGCCCGATGGGACTTCCTCGCTTCGGTCAGCCGAGCCGTTGGAGCAGGTGGTCGCCGACCCGGACGGCGTTGGCCATCGCGGTGAGGGCCGGGTTGACCGCGCTGATGCTCGGGAAGAAGCTGGTGTCGACGACGTAGAGGTTGTCGAGTTCGTGGGCCCGGCAGTCGGTGTTGAGCACTGATGCGGCCGGGTCCGAGCCGAACCGTACGGTCCCGGCCTGGTGCGCGCAGCCGGCGACCGGGATGTCGGTCTTCATGTACGCGAACCGGCGAGCCAGGTGGCCGGGCTGCATGCGCAGTGAGCCGAGCATCGAGTGGAGCTGGTGGTACAGCTGCTTGGCGGCCGTGGGGTTGCTCGGCGTGTACGCCAGGTGGACGCCTCCGTCCGGGCCGAGGGTGACCCGGTTATCTGGCAGCGGCAGGTCCTCGGTGGACAGCCAGAAGTCCACGGCGTGCTCGGCGACGTCGCGCAGCGCCCAGTTCGGCGCGAACTTGGTCTCCAGGGGCTTCTCGCCGCGGAACATCGCCGCCTGCGACTTGCCGATCATCTGGATGTTGCCCATCGGATAGTCGAAGTCCGGGCCGCGGAAGTAGAAGTCATTGAAGGCGAGGGTCTTCTGGAACACGGTCGGGTTTGGCTCCTTGGACAGGGCGAGCACGGCCTGGCTGTCGTGGTACATGAAGTTGCGGCCGACCTGATCGGACCCATTGGCCAGCCCCTTCGGGTGCTTGTCGCTGGCGGAGGCCAGCAGCAGCTTGGCGGAGTTGGCCGCGCCGCAGGAGACGACCACGATGTCCCCCTGATACCGCACGGTTTCGCCGTCATGCTGGACCACCACCTGGGTGACCGCGGTGCCGGCCGGGTTGGTCTCCAGCTTCACCACCCGTGCGTTCCGGACCAGGGTGACGTTGGCGTGCTCCAGGGCGGGGCGGACGCCGGCCACCTCGGCGTCGGATTTGGCGTGCAGTGGGCATGGGAAGCCGTCGCAGGCCGTGCAGCGCACGCAGATGCTGTACGGCAGATCCGCCTCGTTGACCCTGACGCCGCACGGCGCGTGGAACGGGTGAAAGCCCTCCGCGGCCAGGTCGTCGGAGAGCTGCTGGATCCGGGGCTCGTGGGAGACCGCGGGGTACGGGTAGGGCGCGCTGGCCGGCGGCTCGGTCGGATCCTCGCCCCGCGCGCCGTGCACCTCATATATCGTTTCGGCGGCGGTGTAGTACGGCTCCATGTCCTGGTAGGAGATGGGCCAGTCGGGCGAGATGCCGTCATGGTGGCGCAGCTCGCCGAAGTCCTCGGCGCGCATCCGGTACAGCGCAGCTCCGTACAGCTTGGTCGCGCCGCCGACGAAGTAATGCACCTGCGGCTGGTAGAACGACTTGGCCTTCGGGTCGTACCAGCTGTCCGGGGAGATGTAGCGGCCGTCGACGAACACGTCCACGGTCGACCAGTTCTCCGGCTCGCGGGGCAGCCAGTCGCCGCGCTCGAGCAGCAGGATGCGCTTGCCCGAGGGGGCGAGGTGGCGGGCGAGCGTGCCGCCGCCCGCCCCGGTCCCGATGATGATCACGTCGTACTGTCCGTCCATGCTGTGCTCCTTCCGAGGCCGGGTAGCCGGCCTGCCGGTTCAGAAAATGGCGATCGGGTTGATCGGCGAGCCGGTCGCGGCGGGGAGCCGGAGAGGCGCGACGACGCAGAGGAATGACCAGCGGTTCAGCTGCTCGCACACCGCGCCGAGGTCGTCGAATTGCAGCCAGTCCAGCAGGTGCAGGCCCATCGCGTTGACGGCCAGCACGTGCACCGGGAAGTCGACATCCTCGGCCGCGCTCGGGGCCGTGTCGTTGTTGCCGTCGCTGCCAAGGGCCGCGATCCGCCGTTCCGCGAGGAGTTCCAGGGCCGCCGGATGCAACCCGGCGCGCGCATTCGCGACGTCCCACGGCCCTAGTGTCCTGCGCCGGCTGCGGTGACCGACCCCGACGAAGAGCAGATCGCCCGGCTCGATGCGGACCTCCTGCGCCGCCTCCGCCGCGATCAGGTCGTCGGCGGTCACGTGATCACCCGGCTCCAGCCACGGCACCCCCCGCACCCGCGGAATGTCGAGCAGCAGGCCGCGGCCGACGATCCCGCCGCCAGCCACCTCTATGGAGAGCTCGGTTGCCCCCGCCGCCGTGACGGCGCCCGGGCTCAGGCCGTTGTAGAGGGTCCCGTCGAAGATCACGTGGCACAGGGCGTCGATGTGGCTGTCGGCGTTGCCATGGATGTTCAGGGCCACCCGGTCCATGGCGAATGAGAGCCCGGAAGCGGGACCAGAACTGATCCCGGTGTGAGTCATCTGGTGCACGGCGGGATCGGGGTTGTCGGGCGCTGCCTCGCTGTCTATCGGCGCCGCCAGCGACACAACGCGGCCACGCCTGACGTCGCTGGCCGCCGCCACTACCTGCGCAGGTGAGATATTGTTCAGCGCCCCCAGCCGGTCGGCTGGTCCCCGCTGGGACATTTGCTTCACCCGATCGTAAAGGGCCCGGAACTCCTCAGCGCTAACCTCGAAGTCGCTCATCTCCGCCGGACTATCCCGTTCGGCCGGAGGGCTCAGTGCTGGCGCCGGGGAGTTCGGCACCGGTCGCACTAGCAGGGAGTGCAGTGCCAGCGACAGCGGGAGACAGCACGTCGTACGCATCGCGTATCACGCCCACCTGCTCGGTGGTGTACGTCCGTTCCCGGCGCACGTCACGGACAAAGGCGGGCCACCAGTTCAGTACCGCGCCGAGGCGGTTGCGCCAGCCGGTCAGGAAGCCGATGTGGATGAACAGCCAGACGACCCAGCCCAGGAAGCCGGCGAACTTCAGTCGTCTTACGGAAACGACCGCGCGGCCGCGGGAAAGGTAAGCCGCCGAACCCAGGTCGTGATAGCGGAACGGCTTGGTGGCCATGTGCCCGGTGACCTCGTGTTTGATGCGTCCGGCGGCGTATATGCCGGTCTGCATGGCTACCTCGCACACACCGGGGAGCTTGTTCAGGCTCATTACGTCCCCGGTCACCATGATCTCGGGATGGTCGGGAATGGTGAGGTCATCGCCGACCATGATGCGCCCGGCCCGGTCTTGTTTTGCGCCGGTGGCCGCCGCGATCGCCGTCGCCACCGACGGCGCGGCCACCCCGGCGGTCCACAGCACGGTGCCCGCCTCATGGCGGGTCACAGTGCCGTCCTGAGCGCGGACGCTCAGCCCGGAGGCGTCTATACCGGTCACGATCGAGTGCATGTGCTGCTCGACGCCGAGGTCGCTGAGGGCCCGTGCCGCCTTGGCCGACAGCTCCGGGCCGAACGGGGCGAGCGGGACGTCCCCGCCATCGAAAAGCAGCACCCGGGCGTCCTCGGGCTTGATGTGTCGGTATTCGTCGCGCAGCGTCTTGGTGGCCACCTCGCGGATCTGCCCGGCCAGCTCGACGCCCGTGGGCCCGGCACCGACCAGGGCGAAGGTGAGCCAGCGGCTGCGTTCCGCCGGGTCGGTCGCGGTATCGGCCATCTCGAACGAGCCGAAGACGCGGCGCCGGATGACCAGGGCATCCTCGATGGTCTTCATGCCGGGCGCCCACGTGGCATACTCGTCGTGCCCGAAATACGATTGCTGGACCCCGGCGGCCACGATCAGGTAGTCGTAGCCGAACTCCAACTGGTCCCCGAGCGGCCGCGTCGCGACTACCTGGCGCCTTTCGGCATCGATACCTGTCACCTTGGCCAGCACGAAGTCCGTGTTCTTGTGCTTACGGAGCAGATCTCGCAGCGGGACGGCGATCTTCCCCTCGGACAGGATCCCGGTCGAGCACTGGTACAGCAGGGGCTGGAACAGGTGGTGTGGGCGGCTGTCGATGAGGGTCACCCGGACCGGGGCGCGGCGCAGCATCCGGGCGGCGAACAGCCCGGCGAAGCCGCCGCCGATGATCACCACGCGGCGCTGGGTCTCCTGGTCGTTCATGGCGCGTCCCCGATCCGGTCGTCGTTTATTGCTCCGTGCGGCTCAGCCTGCCGGGTCGTGCCAGGTGTCGCCGTTGGCCAGCAGCCGGTCGGCTTCCTTCGGGCCCCAGCTGCCCCTGGCGTAGGGATGCACGGGCGCCACGTCGCCGAGCACCGGGTCGACGACCCGCCACGCGGCCTCGACGGTGTCCTGCCGGGCAAACAGCCAGCGGTCTCCGTCCAGGGCCGCGCCGATGAGCCGGTCGTACGGACGCATGTCCGAGCCGGACTGTCCCGCGAACGTCAGGTCCTCCAGCAACGGCTCCATTCCGGCGCCTGGCTTCTTGCCCGCCAGCGTCAAGCCGACCGCCGTTTCCGGCCAGATCCGGAACCGCAGCGAGTCGCGCACGGCGAACGGCTCGATGCCGAACACGTCATGCGGCGGTCGCTTGAAGCGGACGTTGACCTCGGTGGCGGTGACCGGCAGGCACTTTCCGGCCCGGATCAGGATCGGCACGCCCGCCCAGCGCCAGGTGTCGGCGGCGAGCCGGACCGCGACGAAGGTCTCTGTGGTCGACTTCGGGTCGACCCCCTCGACCTCGTGATAACCCTCGTACTGGCCGCGTACCGTGGCCTCGGGGACCAGCGGCCGCAGCGCGGCCACCACCCGTGACTTGGCATCCCGCCAGTCGGCCAGGCCCGGCCTGTCCGGGGGTTCGGCCAGCACGGTGGCCAGCACCTGGAGCATGTGGTTCTGGACGACATCGTTGATGGCCCCGGTCCGGTCGTAGAACCGGCCGCGGTCGGCGACATCGAAGGCCTCGGCCATCGTGATCTGGATGCTCTCCACGTAAGTCCGGTTGAGCAGCGGCTCGATCACCGAGTTGGCGAACCGGACGAAGAGCACGTTCTCCACGGGATCGAAGGCCAGCCAGTCGTCGACCCGGAAGATTGCCTCTTCCGGGAAGTACTGGTGCATGGTGTCGTTCAGCTGCCGCGAACTGGCCAGATCATGGCCGAACGGCTTCTCCACCATCACCCGGGCATCCGTGGTACGGCCGGCCGTCGCGATTCCCTGGGCAATGCGCCCGAACAGCGGGGGCGGCACCTCCAGGTAGAACAGCACCCGGCGGCCGGCGCCGATGGCGTCCGACATCGCCCTATAGGTGGCGTCGTCATCAAGGTCCCCGTCGACGTACCGCAGCAGCCCGAGCATCTTCCGCGCGTCGGCCGTGTCCGGGTCCATGTGGTTGAGCCGCAGCGAGGCTGCCGCGTAGTCGCGGAACTGGTCAAGTCCCCACCCGCTCTTCGCCACCCCGATCACGGGCACGTTGAGCACGCCGCGCTGGACCAGTCCCACCAGCGCCGGGAACGTCTCAATCTTCGCCAGGTCGCCGGTGGCGCCGAAAATCACCAGCGCGTCAACGTCATTTGTCACCATGTCAGCTCCTCTGTCCGATCGGCCTGATCGCGCGCTACCCATCAGATCCCGGCCACAGCCTTCCTCACATCACTCCGGGCGGGTGATGGAGGATGCGACTTCCTCCGCCCTGCGCGCATTCCGGCGGCCAGCGCCTGGCAGTCAGTGGCCGCTTCTGGCTGACGGCGAGCCGCCGTCGGAGCTTGTTACCGGCGTCGGACCGACGCCGTCCGGCGCGCTGGGCGGGGCTGGCGGCTGGAATTCTTGCCGGCGGACGCGCCGCCGGAACACGTAGTAGGTCCAGACCTGGTAGGCGAGCACGAAGGGCAGGAAGATGATGACCACGACCGTCATCACCTTGAGTGAGTACGCTCCGGACGCCGTGTTGTGCACGGTGAGGTTGTACGCCGCGTTAGTACTGGAAACCATCACGTTCGGGTACAGGTCCACGAAGATGGACAGGATGCACGACGCCATCGTGACCGTGGTCGCGGCGAAGGCGAAGCCCTCACGGTGGTCGTAGACCAGCCAGACGGCGGCGATGGCGGCGAGCACGGCGAGCAGCTCAATCGGGTTGAGAAAGAAGGTGGTGCCGGCAGTCACGTGCGTCCAGATCGCGAAGGCCACAACGGCGGCGCACGTGAACGGGGCCACGCGGCGGGCCAGGCGCCAGGAACGTTCGCGCATGTCATCGGTGGTCTTCAGGCACAGGAACGTCGCGCCGTGCAGTAGGCAGATCAGCACCAGGGTGATCCCGGTGAACAGGGCATACGGCTGGAGCAGGTCCCAGAACGACCCGGTGTAGTTCTGGCTGGAATTGATGGGCAGTCCGTGCAGCAAGTCACCCAGGGCCACGCCGATCAGCAGCGGGGCCAGCAGGCTGCCTACGGTCAGCAAGACATCCCAGGTACGGCGCCAGCGCAGCGCGTCGCGCTTGCCGCGGTACTCGAAGGACACGCCGCGCACGATCAATGATGCCAGCAGCAGCACGAGCGCGAGATAGAGGGCGGACAACATGGTGGCGTACCAGCCAGGGAAGGCGGCGAAAATGGCGGCCGCGGCCACGATCAGCCAGACCTCATTGCCGTCCCACAGCGGCCCGATCGTGTTGATGGCCGCCCGCCGACCCGCCTCGTCCTTGCCGACGACGCTGTGCAGCATGCCCACGCCGAAGTCGAACCCCTCGAGGATGAAAAAGCCGGTCCACAGAACCGCGATGACGATGAACCAGAACGGGACGAGTGCCATCGTGACCTCAATACTGGAAGGCCGGCACCGGCGCGTCCGCGTCGGCCTCGGCACGCGGGGGCGGCAGCTGCTGGCGTGAGTACTTCAGCATCAGCATCAAGTCGACCGTCGCGAGCACGCCGTATAGCAGGACGAATCCGGCCAGGCTGATCGCGATCCAGGTGGTGCTGACCGTGGGCGAGATCCCGTTCTTGGTCAGCATGATGCCCTGCACGATCCAGGGCTGCCGGCCGCTCTCGGTCAGCAGCCAGCCCGCGGTGTTCATCAGGAACGGCAGCACCGCGCCCCATACCGCCAGCCATAGGAACAGCCGGGACGTGGCGAGTTTCTTACGCCGGATCAGCCACAATCCCCACAGCCCCAGCAGCAGCACCAGGACCCCGGCGTAGGCCATCACCCGCATCGACCAGTACTGGATGAACACGTTCGGCACGTAGTAGCCGGACCCGTAACTCTTGACGTACTGGGACTGCAGCGGGTCGAGCCCGACCACCTTGCCGTTCCAGTGGTTGGTGGCCAGCAGGGACAGCAGGTGCGGGATCGCGATGATCTGGGTCGGGGTCTGGTCGTTGTTGCCGCCGCCGATCTGGAACAGGGAGAACGAGCACGGCTGGCAGGTGGTCCACTGCGCCTCGGCCGCGGCGATCTTCATCGGCTGATACTTGGCCTCGATCACGCCGAGCTCGTCGCCCACCAGCATGGTGAACAAGATCGCCGGGACCAGGACGACGAGCGCGAGCCGCGCCGACCGGGTGAACACCGGCCGGTCCCCGCCGTGCCGAAGCTGCCACGCGGAGACCGCCAGCATCACTGCCGCGCCGGTAACCAGCGACGCCAGCACGACCTTCGAATATCCCCACACGAACACCGGATTGGTGAACAACGCCCAGATGTCGTTCAGCTGCGGCTTGCCCTTGACCATCACGTAGCCGACCGGATGCTGCATCCACGAGTTGGCCGCCATGATGAACGCCGCGGACAAGACGGTGCCGAGCGAGACCAGCCAGATCGTCGCCAGGTGCACCCGGCGCGGCAGCTTGTCCCAGCCGAACAGCCACAGCCCGAGGAACGTCGACTCCAGGAAGAACGCGGCCAGGCCCTCCATCGCCAGCGGCGCGCCGAAGATATTGCCGACCAGCCGCGAGTACGCCCCCCAGTTCATCCCGAACTGGAATTCCTGCACGATGCCGGTCACCACGCCGATAGCGATATTGATGACCAGCAGCGTGCCGAAGAACTTGGTCAGCCGCAAGTACTCATCGCGCTTGCTGCGATACCACGCCGTCTGCAGCAAAGCGGTCAGGAACGCTAGGCCGATCGTTACCGGGACGAAGAAGAAATGATTGATCGTCACAAACGCGAACTGCCACCGCGCAAGGTCGACGTTCGTCATCTATACCCCCTGGTCGGGACGGTTACGACCGGCTGGCCAGCGCGGCAAGCAGCCGATCCGTCACGTCCCGGCTCTGTCGCGAGCGGAGACGCCGTTTTGCCAGGCGGCGGTGCCGGCGGCCGCGGCGGACCTGGCCTGCGCCCACTTGATCTTCGCCAGCTCGCTCGGCGGCACTTCCATTTCCCGGACCCACTGGCGGGTCGCCGAGAGCACATGCAAGCTGCCGACGGCGACACCCGCCAGCGCGATCAGGGCGCCCGCGGCTACCAGCGAGCCCCCGGTGATCAGCAGGCCTGACCTGAACGTCGGCAAGTTCCTACTTTGCGCAGCATTAGCAGACATGATGCCCGTCCTCGCGTTGGTTATTTGTCCTGACTTTCGCCCCCTGGATGCAGCCGTGCATCACCCTTCCGGAGTGATTACGCGCCTGCGGCAATGCCTTAACCAGAGTGAGAAGGCCCGATGCCAGCGCCGATGGCAGGTCGGCGTCGCACAGCGGAACAGCGAACGAGATTGCGGCGAGAACCAACAGGCGAGAACCAAGACGGGATGCGATGATCACGAAGACGCATAGGTGGATGGAGCCGCAACAAAGCGTGCATGGGCCGCGCCGAACGCCGGACCCCGCTGAGGTGCTGCAGATACCACGTCCCGGGTTCCGCGTCCTGGGCCGCCGCCGGCTCATCGACCTGCTCGACCGGGCTACGCGCCGGCGGGTGACGCTGGTTTGCGCGCCGACCGGGGCCGGCAAGACCGTCGCCTGCGCGGCATGGGCGGCAGCGAAGGCGGGAACCTGCCCGATAGTATGGCTGACCCTTCACTCCGAGGACGATCAGGCATGGCTCTGGGCGCACCTATGCTCCGGCATGAAACGGGCTTCAGTAACGCCCCCTGAGCTCGTTCACGCGCTGGAGGACGGGTCGGCCAGCGCCTTCCCGCTCCGGCTCGCGGAGACGGCCCGGCTGTTCGCCGAGCCGGTTGTCATCGTCCTCGACAACGTGGACCACGTCACCAGCGATGGGACGCTGAAGGGACTCGACCTGCTAGTGCGCTACGCGCCGCCCAGCCTGCGCATCGTCCTGTGCGGGCGGCGACCGCCCGACCTGGATCTGGCTAGGTACCGCAGCTCGGGCGACCTTGCCGAGATCAGCGCCGCGGACCTCTCGGCCCCATATCACCCTCCAGGTGTGATGCGGCTGCGCCCGCAGGCGCCATCGTGAGCGTGTGACTGAACACTATGACGTGATTATTGTCGGCAGCGGTGCGGGCGGAGGCACGCTGGCGCACACCGTGCTCCGTCGGGCAACAGCAAGGCCATTGTGGCGCTCGATAAGGCGGTGCTCGGGACGGCCGCACTCGGAACGGCCGGATGAAGCAGGGGGAATTGGATCGCGAGGAAGTTATGGATGATGTGCAGCGCCTGCTCTGGAGGGATCTCGGCCTCGGGGTTCTTGGGCAGTCCCTCGATCTCGATGTTGTGCTGCTCGGCGTATGCGCGTATCCCGTTGAAGGCGGCTTTGCCCAGGGTGGACAGGGTCCGGCCCAGGGCCAGCGCATCCTGGATGTAGGGGGGCACTGGGTGTGGGTCCGCCACGGGCCAGGTGCGCGGGTCTCGGGGGATGTCGAGGGTGAAGGCGTGGGAGAACGTCCGGGCGGCAGCGTCGCGGGCCGTGAGCGGGTCTCCCAGTGCCCACTGCTCCCGCAGCGTGGCGATCAGGGAGGTGTGCCGGTGCTCTTGGTTGAACACCTCGCCTTCGGCCACCCACGGCGAGATCACGATGGCCGGGACCCGGTAGCCTGAGCGGTCGAACCGGAACCCGAACTGGCCTTCCGGTGCGGACGGGTCCGGCGGCGGTACCGGGCCGGGCGGGACGTGGTCGAAGGTGCCTCCCGGTTCGTCCCAGCCGATGAGCAAGGTCGTGTTCCAGACATTGGCCCCGGCGGTCGGAGACTGCATCGCCTTGTAGGCGTTGTAGATCCGGGCCAGGAATGCCTCACCGCCCAGGATCGAGGACGGCGGGTCGACACCGGGGATCACGATGCCGTGCCCCAGGGCATGGGAGACGGCCGGGTGGTAGTCCCCGTGCCCCAGGATCAGGCACGGCTCGATGTAGGAGAAGTCGGGCAGGTCCCCGCTGGCGGCGTCGGCCTCGAACTGGGCGAACGGCACGAAGTGCGTGGCGAACCGGTCCTTCAGCCGCGGGTAGTGGATCAGGCCGGTGGCCGAGAACCTGTCCGGCTCGGCGACGTAGACCTTCCAGGTCTTGCCGTGCTGCTCAAGCCGGTTGAAGATCGTCTCGGCGGTGTTGTGCGCCAGCCAGTTCGGGACCGGCTCGTTCACCACGAACCCCGATGCCGTCGCGGCGGTCCAGAACGACCGGTTGGTAAACGTCTGCGACGGCACCTCGCAGAACCAGTGATCGAACACGCCGAACCCGCGGGCCAGGCCGCTCAGCACGGGGATCTGTTCCGGGGTGAAGCCGGTCATCACCTGCGAGTACTCCTCGTAGGTGGGCTGACGTCCGAGCTCGGCGGTCAGGGTGCTGATGTAGTCGGTGACGAAGCCATCCATCGTCGGCGTCTGGCCGGGCTCCGGGGCGTTGTAGGGCGCCGAGATCTCCGCACCGAGCTTGAACCGGTTCTGCTCGCTGAGGATGTTGAACAGCTGGGTGTTGGTGTGCGGGTACTCCTCCCCGGTGTCGGGATTGGGGCTGTCCATGTCCGTGGCCACCGTGTACGGCACTACCTTGCGGTCGGCGCCGTGCTCGGCCCATTCCGGGATCGGATTCGTCAGGTCCTTGCCGATCACGCCCTCAAAGCTCTTGCCGTCACCCGGCCCGTACAGACGGCCGAGCACGTTATCCAGCGACCGGTTCTCGAACACCACGACGACCACGTGATCCAGCGCGTTATCCCTACTCTGACCAGCCATCCCGGACCCCTGCCTGTCGACGTGAGCGCCTGTCCTGGCCAGAAACCGCCCTAGGCCACGCGGTGTTCTGGGCCCATCAGGGTAAACGTAGGCAAGTTACGCCGCCGGGAAGTCACCCGCCTAGGGTGAACCCCCACTGGGTGACCGGACAAGCGGCGTCAGCACGAGGATGCGCCGTCCTGCTCTCGTTCGTTTCACCGCAGCCGTTCGTTTCACCGCAGCTGGACGGCACCGCCAAATTCGTCTAAAACCTGCTCGGCATGGCCGAGTTCACCACCGAGGCCACCCGGCCCATCCCCGCAGGCCAGCACCAGATCCGGATGGAATTCGCCTACGACGGCGGAGGCCTCGGCAAGGGCGGCAACGTCACCCTCCACTACGACGGTGAGAAGGCAGGCGAAGGACGAGTCCAGGCCACCCAGCCGATGATTTTCTCTGCCGACGAAACCACCGACATCGGCGAAGATTACGGGATGCCAGTCACCTCCGACTACGGCGGTACCAGCAAGTTCAACGGCGAGATCGACCTAGTGCAGATCGATCTCGGCGAAGACAACCACGACCACCTGATCGACCCAGAGGACGTCATACGCATCGCTTTTGCCAGGCAGTAGGCAATTGCGGGCTGCGCACGTCACCGGGGAACTTCCGCTTGGCTTTCCGATGTCCTGCTATCCACCTGGAGTTACGCTCGGTGTCCCTGGCGAACCATGGGACACCAGTCGGCGGGGCCGCGCGGGGTTGCGGTTACGGCTGCGTGGCATGCCTGGTCAGTCCCGACGCGGATCGGACAGCACCACGACGGACCGGGGGCCGACGGTTACCTGGTCGTCGGCGAGGTGTTTGGCCGCTGCCGCGGGGGCGGCGGGATTATAGCTGTCGATCTCGGCATGCCATTCCGCGCCAGGCCGGGTGGGAGGCAGCACAAAGCTGAGGGGCTCCCACCAGGAATTCACCAGGACCAGGAAGTCGTCGTCGAGCAGGGGCGTGCCGTCTTCGGCCCGGTCGGGGTCATCGGACCCGTCGAGGTAGATGGCTAGGGCCCGGGCGTTCGGGTCGGCCCAGTCGGCACCATCCATCGGCGTGCCCGCGGGGGTGAACCACTGCAGTTCGGAGGCCTCGGCGCCGGCCAGGAAGCGCCTGCGGCGGAAGACCGGGTGGGCCCGCCGCAACGCGATCAGGCCCTTGGTGAAGTCGAGCAGCGCGGTGTCGGCGCTCGCCCAGTCGAACCAGGTCATCTCGTTGTCCTGGCAGTAGGCGTTGTTGTTGCCGTCCTGGGTGCGGCCCATCTCATCCCCGCCGAGAAGCATCGGGACGCCGAAGGACAGCATCAGGGTGGTGAGCATGGCCCGGGACTGGCGGGCGCGCAGCGCCAGGATGCCGGGATCGTCAGTCGGGCCCTCGGCGCCGCAGTTCCAGGAATTGTTGTCGCTGGTCCCGTCGCGGTTGTTCTCGCCGTTGGCCTCGTTGTGCTTGTCGTCATAGGAGACCAGGTCGGCGAGGGTGAAGCCGTCGTGGACGGTGATCAGGTTGACCGAGGCGGTGGGCCGGCGGCCGGCCGTCCCGTACAGGTCTGAGGAGCCGGAGAAGCGGTTGACGAACTCGCCGAGGCCGACAGGGTGGCTACGCCAGAAATCCCGCATCGTGTCCCGGTACTTGCCGTTCCATTCCCGCCACAGCGGCGGGAACCGGCCCAGGTCGTAGCTGTCCATCTGGCCGACGTCCCACGGCTCGGCGACCAGCTTGGCCCGCGATACCACCGGGTCCTGGGAGCACATGTCGAGGAAGGCCGACACCTTGTCGAAGGCGCTCTCCTGGCGGGCCAGCGTCGGCGCCAGGTCGAACCGGAACCCGTCGGCGTGCATCTCGGTCAGCCAGTAGCGCAGCGAGTCCATCATCAGCTGCAGCATGATCGGATCACCGGCGTTGAGGGCGTTGCCACAGCCAGTCGTGTCGTAGTACAGGCCGGGGTTGCCGGGCTCGACCCGATAGTAGCCCAGGTTGTCGATGCCGCGGAAGCACAGCGTGGGGCCGTCCGGGCCCGCCTCGGCGGTGTGGTTGAATACCACGTCGAGGATCACTTCGAGGCCTGCCTGGTGCAGCGCGTTCACCATCGCCTTGAACTCGGCGACCTGGCCGCCGGGCTGGCCGGCCCGGACGGCGGCGGAGTAGCCGTCGTGCGGCGCGAAGAAGCCGATCGTGTTGTAGCCCCAGTAGTTCGTAAGCCCTCGCTGGATGAGGAAGGCCTCGGGCACGTTCTGGTGCACGGGCAGCAACTCGACGGTCGTGACGCCGAGGTCACGCAGGTGCGCGATGGCGGCCTGGTGGCCCAGGCCGGCATAGGTCCCCCGCAGCGGCGGTGGAATATCGGGATGGCGCATGGTGAAGCCCTTGACGTGGACCTCGTACACGACCGTGTCCGCGTAGCGGTGCCAGGGCCGCTCATCGTCCCGCCAGCGGAACGCCGGGTCCACGACCAGGCTCCTGGGCATGTGCGCCGAGGAGTCCAGGGTGCTCGGCGCGTCGGGGTCGGACTCAGCCTGGCCGAGCACCTCCGGGCCGAATGAGACCGTTCCGCTGACCGCCTTGGCGTACGGGTCGAGCAGCAGCTTGGCCGGGTTGCACCGCAGGCCCTGCGCCGGGTCCCAGGGGCCGCCGACCCGGTACCCGTAGGACTGCCCCGGGCCGACTCCCGGCAAGAAGGCATGCCAGACATCGGCGTCGTTATCTCGCAGCGGGATCTGGGTTTCCGCGCCGGCCTTATCGAACAGGCACAAGGTGACGCTGTCGGCGACGGTGGAGGCGATCGCGAAGTTCGTGCCCGCGATGCCCAGCTGCTCGCCGGGCGTGGCGCCCAGCGGGAACGGCTTGCCGGGCAGCGCGGCGGCGGGGCGGCCA
>CABEDN010000996.1_pt1 | contig 13888 bp, 8 predicted proteins | sample 3423051 | NCBI WGS metagenome assembly CABEDN01 (sample SAMEA5534330, study PRJEB31848) | metagenome | biome: tundra; feature: field; material: soil | place: USA | collected 2013-05 | depth 0.15 m
CACTTGAGCTCGTCGACCACGGCCACCGACTGGGCCGCGAACGCCTCGTTGATCTCGAGGAGGTCCAGCTCGGCCAGCTGCCAGCCGGCCCGGCCGAGCGCCCGGTTCATGGCGGGCACCGGCCCGATCCCCATGTAGTCGGGGTGCACGCCGGCCGCCGAGGCGCCCGCGTAACGCGCCAGCGGCCGCAGGCCAGCCCGGCGCACCGCGCTCTCCGACATCACCAGCAGCGCGGCGGCCCCGTCGTTCAGCGGTGAGGAGTTGCCGCCGGTCACCGTGCCGCCCGTGCGGAAGGCCGGGCGCTTCGCGGCCAGCTCCGCGACGGTGATGCCACCGTTGATCCCCTCGTCGTGCCGGACCTCGCCGCGGGAGGTGGTCACCGGCGCCGTCTCGGCGGCGAACCGCCCGGCGTCCCTGGCGGCGGCCGCCCGCTGGTGGCTGCGCACCGCCCACTCGTCCTGGCGCTCCCGGCTAATGCCGTACTTCTCGGCCACGTTCTCCGCGGTCTCACCGAGCGTGATCGGCGGGTACATCTCCTTCATCCGCGGGCTGACCAGCCGCCAGCCCAGCCTGGTGTCGGCCAGGTCCATGCCGCGGGGAAACGGGTCGGCGGAGCGGCCGAGCACGAACGGCGCGCGCGTCATCGACTCCGACCCGCCCGCCAGGCAGATATCCGCGTCGCCGGCCGCGATCGTCCGCACCGCGTCGCAGACCGCCTCCATCCCCGATCCGCAGAGCCGGTTCACCGTCGCCCCGGGTATCTCGACCGGCAAGCCGGCCAGCAGGACAGCCATCCGGGCCACGTTCCGGTTATCCTCGCCGGCCTGGTTGGCCGCGCCCCAGTAGACGTCGTCGATCGCGGTCACGTCCAGCCATGGGTTGCGCCCGGTCAGGGCGGTGATGACGTCGGCGGCCAGGTGGTCCGGACGGATCTCGGCCAGCGCGCCCTTGATCTTCCCGATCGGCGTCCGGCATGCGTCCACCACGAACACTGAGTTCACGTCGGCCTCCTCCGCGCACGGCTGCGTGACCTCCACGATATCCGGGCCCAGAAAGCGAGGCCTAGCCGGCCACGGACGACCCGGGCCGACCGCCTGGACCGGGCGGCGCTAGGAGGTGCGCTGCGCCTTGTCGTCTATCTGCCGGGCAATCGCGAGGACCTGGTTGATGGGCATCGCGTAACCGCTGATCTTGAGGCCGGTCCCGCCGCTGGCTACGGTGATGCCGATGACCTGCCCGTTGAGGTTGACCAGCGGGCCGCCGATCTCCGTCGTGGGCGCCGTTTGCAAAACAGACTGCATCAGCCCGGCACGGCTCTTCCCGTCGATGGTGACGGTACGGTTCAGGGCGACCAGGAGGCCGGTGTTGAGGACCACGGCGGCTTGCGTCCCGTTCGTGCCGATAGCGGTGTCGAAAACCTCGCCGGTGATGTGATACGAAATCTGTTTCGACGCGTACGTGTCGTCGACGAGGGCATCGGAGTTCCCGATCGCCAGGGTCGGGAAAGCCCGGCCGCTGCCGCCCTCGAGCTGGAGCAGCGCCAAGCCTGCGGCCGGATCGGTGCCAAGGACAGTGGCCTGGAACGTGTGTCCGGAAAGCACGTACTCCGCGGTGAGGCCGCCAGCTGAGCGGGACGGCTGGTAGGTGGTCAGCACCTTGCCTGACGGCGTGAGCACCATGCCGATGCCGACGGCGTTCCCGCCGCGGATGATGTGCACGAGGCCGGGCGCCGTCGACTGCAGGATGTTGGTCTGGTTGTCCTGGCCCGTACCGTTATCGTCCTCGACGAACACGCCGCCCGAACTGGCCGGCGAGGGAATGGCCGACAGCAAGGCCGCGGGGCCGGGGGGATCGACGAGCTTGGCCAGGCCGAAGCCCGCGGCGAGCGCTAGCAGCCCCGCGGCTGCAAACGCGGCGAGCCTGGCCCCGCCAGCCGGGCCGGTTCGGCGCGATGCCGTCGGGGGAGAAACCGAGCCGGACTCTGGGACACTTCCGGTACCACCGGGTTCGGCCGCATCGCCGGTGTCCGTGACGGTCAGCGGCGACCCGGCCGCGTCGTCGTCCGGTCCGTGCGGACGATCTTCGCTGCCAGCACTCTCGGTCTCCTGCATCAGCGCGCTCCTTTTCTTGCTGAGAATCCTCTGCGTCTTTTCTTGCTGAGAATCCTCTGCGTCCTGCGTGGTCCTGGCCAGCGTGCGGATGGCCAGGGGAGCGGCCGAACTTTGGGCATCCACCGGACACCCGGCGGCGCGGTGCCCCCGGGAAGCTTCCCGGGGGCACCGCGCCGCGGACTGATCAGCAGACCTGACCGACCTGAGGCCCATGCCCGCTGAATCCTTACATACCTGACGGGTCCATCAACCGGTGGTGCCCGCGGCCCTTGCGCCAGGTCTGTCCCGGCAGTGGCTGCACCGGCAACGGGTTACCTATCTGGTGTCCGCCGCGGGTACCGGTCCCGCCACGCATGCCGACGGTGTTGGTCACCCGCTGCGGGGTGGTGTTGAAGGTCGCCGACATAGCCGCGCCATTCCCGTCGAGAACGACCGTGACGGGATTGGTGAGACCAAAGTTCTCGCAGCCGAGGTTGGTAAAGGACATGTTGAGCCGGTTAGCCAGGAAGTTGAGCAAGTTATCGCCCACGGCCGCCACCGGTGTCCCGCCGGTGGCCAGAACAGCCTGATTAGCCGCCAGGAACGGGGTCTGGATGTCGACAATGTTCTGGCAGTAGTTCACCGGGCTGTCGTTCAGGTTGTTCTGCCTGTTGATCGGCGCCTGGCCGACCTCGGCCCGGTAGAGGTTGGTCTTAGCCGGGTCGAGCTGGCCGTTGGCGTCCAGCGTCATCTCGTCGTTCTCCGGTACCAGGGCGGCGACCCTCGGCTGGTTCCTGGCGGCCAGGAGTTCGTCGAGTGCCTGTGAAGTGGCCGGCAGGTTGTTGTTGCCCAGGTCGGGCGCCGTGAAGGTGTTGCACCCGAGCGTCGGGTCCATGAAGTCGTCGATCAGGGCGTTGTCGCTGCCGTTGAGCAGCTTCTGGGAGCCCGTCAGGTCGGCCTCGTTGGCCGTGGTGTCCACCGCGGTCTGCCCAGTGGTCGGGTTGAGCAGGTAAATGGTGGTCACGTTGTCACTCTGGTCCTGATCGACCATGTCGAAGTTGCGGACGGTCGGGCAGGTGTTACCCGTCCCCAGCGCGCCCGCTGTCGGCACGATCTTTGCCGAGGTCCCCGCCACAGGCACGGTTACCTGACCCGCACGCATCATCCGGAGGGCCACGTTGAAGAAGCGAATGCCGTTGCAGAACGACACCTGGCCGAAGACCGATCCCAGGCCGTTGACGCATTTACCCTGGGCCAGCGCGTTGGGCGTGGCCCCTACCTGCGTGAGGTCCGTGCCGTTGAACCCGAAGTCGATAGTGACGATCGCGTTACGCGGCAGCTTCGGCACCACCGGCGCGACGGCCGCCGTGGTCCCCTGGGTGATGACCAGAGGGTTGTAGACCGACAGCGCGCCGGTGCGCGGGTCCAAGATGGTGGCTTGGACGAACGCCCCCAGGTTGGCCGCGTTGGCCATGGTGCAACCAGACGCCGCAGGCGTCTCACCGTTCGGGCCGGTGAGCTGGTACGGCGTCGCCAGGCCCTTCGCGCTGAGCGGCGTGGCCGGGACGACGATGTCGCAGTTGACATTGGCCGCGTTCGCCACGACCGGCGCCGTGGTGGCCGGAGCCGAAGCCGAAGGGCTGGCGGAAGCGCTGCCGGACGGACTGGCCGCGGCCCCTAGGGCCGACTGGGCAATCTTTGTAGGGTTACCTCCCGAGATCGCCAGGATGATCCCGAGAGTTAGGCCCAACGCCATGGGAATGGCGAGGGGGACCGCAATACGCGCCGTACGACTTTTGCCTCCGCGACGGCGCCATGCGGACCGGTGCCCGTTGAGCATTCAATCCACCTCCATTGGGTGTCCGCTGTGACGCTCCCGATGGATCACGCTAGCGGCGTGCGAAGGCCGGATCATGGGATTTAGAAGATTCGCGTTTTGTCCGGTTTTGAGCGCGAAGCACCCGCGGAACCTTGGCAATTTATTGCCAGGTCCTTACGTCGCAGGTGAAGGGCTGTCTGGGTGGACCGAGATAGCTCCGTGATAGACGAGCGGGCCGACGGTCTGGCCGGCGCCATCAATCGTGGATACGAATCGTAGTTATTACGACTCTTTTAGTGACGACCAGATATTGCCGAAAGGTTACGACGACCCCGGTTCAGGATCAGCCCGGCAGGTCACAGCGCCTGGGTCGGCCGGGCGACGGCCGGGTCGCGGCCGGGCGGCGGTGGCCGCTCCGAGGCCGTAACCACTACTCCGGGCGGCCTGGCATCTTCCGGCGATCAACGATTCATTGACACATCAGTAACACCCGCACGTAAGACAACGGTGGTCACCAGACCCTGGGATGGAATGCGGTATCCGTCGATGCTGGACCGTCTGCCTGCGGCAAGCCTCCCGGCCGGGATATGTCGTCATGCTGAGCTTGGCCTACGGCGCTTATTAATGGGATTAATTATTACTCACGGTCTATAAATCCCCGAATGATAACCGTGGTGGCGGCGGGATCCGGCTGGCGTGACTGGCAATAGCAGCTTCGCGTGGCGGCGTGCCTCGATCCGGTGAGCGCCCGGGTTCCCTAGACAACGCGGCTACTCCGCGGCCGGCGGGCCGGCGCCGGCCCGCCGGCGGGCCGGCTGCGCAAAAAGGCCAGCGCCCGGGATCCTCAGATCCCGGGCGCTGGCCACCTATCCCCCGTTACCGGGCCCCCAGCGGCTAATCGCCAGGCTGTGCTGGCGTGGCCGTTACATCCCTGACGGGTCCATCAGCGCGTGGTTATCACGGCCGATACGCGGGGCCTGGCCAAGGAACTGAGTTATCAGAGCCCCGAGGTTCTGCGACCCCTGAGCGGCGGCGCTGGCGCTGGCACCGAGCCCGCCGCCCGCGCCGAAGGTGTCCGACGCCGTCTGCGGGGAGGTGTTGAAGGTCGCCTCGGTGGCCGCGCCCGCCCCGTTCACGACGATGGCAACGGGGTTGGCCAGGCCGAAGTTCTGGCAGCCGAGGTTGGCGAAGGACATCTTCAGCCGGTTCGCCAGGAAGGTGAACAGGGTGTCGCCCACCGTGGGCACCGGGGACTCACCTGGGGCGAGCAGGTCCTGGTTAGCCGCCACGAAGGGCGCCTGGATGTCGACGAGGTTCTGGCAGAACATCATCGGACTGCTGCTCATGTTGGTCTGCGCGCTGACCGGAGCCTGCCCGATTTCCGACCGGTACAGGTCGGTCTTGGCCACGTCAACCTGGCCCGCGTTATCCAGCACCATCTCATCGTTCTCCGGCAGCAGAGCCGCGTTCTTCGGCTGGTTCCTGGCGGCGAGCAGTTCGTCAAGCGCCTGGGAGGTGGCCATCGCGCCGCGGTTGCCCAGGTCGGGCGCCTCCATCGGGGTGCACCCGAGCATCGGGTCCATGAAGTCATCGACCAAGGCATTGTCGCTGCCGTTGACCAGGAGCGTAGCGCCCGGCATGCGCGCCGCGTTGGCCGTGGTGTCCTGGGCCGTCTGGCCGGTCGCCGGGTCGAGCAGGTACCGGGTGGTCACGTTGTCGCTCGGGTCCTGGTCCACCATGTCGAAGTTGCGCGTCGTCGGGCATTCGGTACCGGTCCCCATCGCGCCCGCGGTCGAGATCATCTTCCGCGAGACGCCGGCCGACGGCACGACCAGCTTCCCCGAACGCTCCAGCGCGAACGCCGCGTTGAAGAAGTTGATGCCGTTGCAGAACGACACCTGGCCGAAGACCGATCCGTTCATGCCGTCGACGCAGTTGCCTTGCTGCAGCGCGTCGCCTGTCGCACCCACCTGGAACAGGTCGGTGCCGTTGAACCCGAAGTCGATAGTGACGATCGCATCCTTCGGCAGCTTCGGCACCACCGGCGCGACGGCCGGCTTGGTCCCGGCGGTGATGACCAGCGGGTTATAGACCGCCAGCGCGCCGGTGGCCGGGTTCAAGATAGTGGCCTGGACGAACGCCCCCAGGTTGACCGAATTGATCGTCTGACAGCCAGATGCGGCGGGTGACGTGCCGGCCGGCCCGGTGAGCTGGTAGGGCGTCGCCAGGCCTTTCGCCGTCAGCGGGTTCGCCGGCACGACGATGTCGCAATTGGGGTTGACCGCCGAAGACGAGACTCCCGCCACGGCCGAAGACGCCGCCGACGGGCCGACCTTCGTCGCCTTGCCTCCCGACGGCACGAGAATGATCCCGAGTGTCACACCCAACGCCATCGCAATGGTGAGGGGGGCCGCAATGCGAAGCACACGATTCTTTCTACCGTGACGCCGCCATGCGGACCGATGGCCGCTGAGCATTCAATCCACCTCCGTATAGGTGTCACCTGTGACACTCCCGGTGGATCACGGTAGACCAGCGGCGATGGCGAGTTCAGGAGCTTCAGAAGACTCGCGTTTTGTCCGGTTTTACGGCGGAAGTCCTGCTGGAAATCAGGCAATTTATTGCCAAGTTCTTACGTCGCAGGTGACGGGCTCGGCCAGCGCCGAGATCGCCCCGTGATAGGAGGCCACACCCCAGGGCAGACCCTGACTGCCTGGCGATAAGTACGAAGAGTAGTTAAAGAAATTTAATCCGTCAGCACTAGTTCTTGCCGGGAGATTACACATACCTCCGCCCGGCAGGTCACAGGTCTGGTGCGGAGCTTCCGATGACCCTCCAGAGGCGTCCTCCCCTCCAGAGGCGGCCCCGAGTTTCCCCGGGGCCGCCTTCGCCATGGAGTGCTGATCGGAACAGGGGCTGGTTCGCTGGGACTACCGGCCCGGCGGCTACATACGGGACGGGTTGTCGAACCTGTGTCCCACCCGTTGCTGCCTGGCAGGCGGGCCTGCGGTTCCGCCGCCGGGACCGCCGGTGCCGACCGTGGCGCTGGGGGCCGGGGTGGCCGCCGTCGGCAGCGCCGCCTTCTGCTGAGCGGTGCTGTAGGTGACCGCGGTGGCCACCTGGTTGCCGTCAAGCGTGACGGTGACCGGGTTGGTCAGGCCGAAGTTGGCGCACCCGAGGTTGACGAACGACATGCTGAGCCGGTTGCCCATGAAGGTCGCCAGGGTGTTGCCGACAGCCGCTACCGGCGAGCCGACATTCAGCTCCCTGGTCATGTCGAGCTGGTTGCGGGCCGGCTGGATATTCGTAATGTTCTGGCAGTAGTCCTCGGCGACCGTGGTCGCGTTGACATTGCCGGCCAGCAGCGGCTGGTCCACTAGCGAGCGGTAGACGTTCGTCTTGGCGATGCTGAACGCGGAGTTGACCAGGGTCATCTCGTCGTTCGGCGGGACCACCGCGATCGGGCCCTGCTGGTTGGCGCGGGCGCTCAGCTCGTTGAGCGCCTGCGATCCGGACGTACCGGCCGTGTCGGTGGCGTCGGGCGCAGTGAACGGCGTGCACCCGGTTGCCGGGTCGAGGAAAGCGGCGAGCAGCTTGTCGTCGCTGCCGTTGACCAAGGTGGTGGCCCCGGCGATTGCCGCCGCGTTGGCCGCGGTGTTCTGTGCGGTCTGGCCGTTTCCGTTGATCAGGTACGTGGTGATCACGTTGTCGCTCTGGTCCTGGTCGACCACCGCGAAGCTACGCGTGGTCAGGCACGCCTGGCCGTCGGTTGAGGTGCCCGCCGGCGGGACCGTCAGCACTCCCTGCGCGACCTCGGAGTTGGCCAGGTTGTAGAAGCTGACGGCGTTGCACGCCGACACCTGGCCGATCAGGGACTGGCCAAGCGCGTCGACGCAGTTGCCCTGCCGCGCGCCACGGCCCTCGAGCACCAGGTTGGTGCCGTTGAAGCCGACATCGATGATCACCTGGGAGCCGCGCGCGATCGTCGGCGCCGCCGGCGTGGCCGCCGCCGTGGTCCCCGCCGTGATGACCAGCGGGTTGTACACCTGCGCCTGGCCGTTCGGGGCGAGGATGGTGGCCTCGACGAACGCGCCCTCGGTGGCGGCGTTCGCCATCGAGCAGCCGTCGCTGAGTTGCCAGGGCGTGGCGAGGCCGCGGGCGGTCAGCGGGTTGGCGGGCACGATCAGGGTGCAGTTCATCGACGCCGCGGCTTGTGCCGCCGTCTGGTTCAGGTTGATCGCAGCGCCTGTACCGTCGACCGGGACCGTCGCCAGGTCACCGAGCTTGCGCATGGCGACCGGCCCGTTGGCGAAAGTGGCCGCCGCCGGCACCGCTGCCGCCGCCGTCGACGTGGCCGCTGCCGTCGCCGATGCCGTGGCCGCCGCGGAAACGCTTGCGGATGGACTGGCCGAGGCCCCCAGGGCCGACTGCTGGATCCTCGGAACGTTGCCTCCCGAGACCGCAAGGATGATCCCGAGGGTCAGTCCCATCGCCATCGGGATGGCGAGGGGGACCGCAATTCGCGCCGCGCGACTTTTACGACCGCGACGACGCCATGCGGACTTATGCCCGCTGAGCATTTAAATCCACCTCCATGGATGTCCGCTGTGACGCTCCCGAGGGATCACGGTAGACCGGGATGCCAGCGAAATTGAGCAATTCAGCGGATTCGCGCTTTGTCCGGTTTCCTAGCCGAAGTCGCGCCCGAAACCTTGGAAATTCGTTGCTAAGCCATTACGCCGCAGGTGAAGGGGACCTAAACAGGCCGAGATCGCCTCGTGATAGATCAGCGCGCGCTGCGGCCCCGTCGGCCGGCCGATAATGGCAGCGGAGAGTAATTATTACGGTCCTCACAGTGATCGGTAGTTCTTGCGGGGAGGTTACGAGAGTGCGACCTGCGGAGCCCGCCCGGCAGGTCACGGCGGCCCCGACGGGCCAACGAGGGCGGACGTAATCACGGCGGGCACCACGCCGGACGCTGGGAGCGGGCACTGGGAGCGGGCACGAGAGCGGGCACTGAGAGCGGACGATGGGAGCGGCCGATGGGAGCGGCCGATGGGAGCGGCCGATGGGAGCGGCCGATGGGAGCGGCCGATGGGAGCGGCCGATGGGAGCGGCCGATGGTTCACCGGTACGACAGTCGCTCCCGCAGGTGCAGGCAAAGCGGCCACCGCGGCCACCGCGGGGAATGCGACGCCCGTCCGGACCCGGAAATTGGCCGACGGAAGCCCCCACGGCCCGGGCCTTCCTCATGCCCGCTTCCGTCCAGCCCGGGCCGGGCATGACACGTTATATTGGCGCGGTTAATCATTACCGGTAGTTTATGAATTCCAGGAACGACAGCCGGATCTGGCCGACGTTAATAGCTATGGGCGTTCCGTCAGGCGGGGCGCATGAGGGGGCCGCCGGCGGCGGCTCGCCGGGACTGCGCCCGGCCGGCCGGCGGGCCGTGCGGCGCCCGGGTCCGGACGGCCGCCGGTTCCGGCCCGCGTCGCCTCCAGCGCCTGGCTTCCCGGGTCCGGCGGCCTAGTAAACTGTCGTTTTCGCTGGCCAATCCCTCAATTGAGCTGCGCTCGCACGATTACAGAAAGCTACCTCCGTTCGTTCCCCGTCGTCCGGGCCCCGGCCGGCGGACAAGATCGACTGAGATCGGCAACCTTTCGCCGTGCCCGCGCGTCTGTGTGTTGGGATCTGTGTGTTGGGATCTGCGTGTTGGGAGGAGTTGCCGGGTGTTGGGAGGAGTTGCCGACAGCACCTTGCTTGCTTGCCGAGTTGCAGTCTTTAAACTGTTGTCCAATTGTGAATTACGTCGAGGGGACGGCGCTGTGTCGCGATCCGGATGGTTCCGCAGACAGCAAACATTGCTGGCGACCGGAGAGGCTTCCGCAGCTAAACCATTGAAGAAGCGCGGGCTGGCGCTCACCGCCAGCAGCGCCGTGCTCGTACTCGGGGCCGGCGTCGCCATCGTGGCGTTCGCGGCACCGGGCAGCCACGCGTCTCCGGTAGCGCCGGTGTCCTACGCTAACCGGGCGGCCACGTCACGGCCGGCTGGGCCGGCCGCGGCGCTGCAGCTGGCCGCGGTCACCCCGGAGGCCGGCGCCAAGGGCGTCAACGGCGCCAGCCCCATCCGGGTGCAGTTCTCCTCGCCGCTGGCCGCCAGCTCCCCGATGCCGACGCTGTCGCCGAAGATCGCGGGCAGCTGGAAGGTCCAGGGCGAGGAGGCGGTCTTTACCCCGGTGGTGGGATATTTCGAGAACACCAAGGTCACGGTGACCATCCCCAGCGGCATGATGTCGGCGGCCGGAGCCAGCGCAGGCTCGGGTGGCACCCTCAGCTCCGCAGTGAAGAAGAGCTTCAGCACGGGTTCGTTCAGCACGTTGCGCCTGCAGCAGCTGCTCGCTCAGCTCGGCTACCTGCCAATGACCTGGAAGGCCGCCTCCGGTCCCGCCGTCAGCGCGGGCAACGCCCGCGCTGAGCTGTCCGCCGCCTACAGCGCGCCCGCCGGAACCTTCAGCTGGCAGGGCAGCTACCCCTGGAACCTGACCCACCAGTGGAAGGCAGGCTCCGCCAACCTGCTCCAGGTCGGGGCGGTCCGGGCGTTCGAGTCGGTCCGCGGCCTGACCATGGACGGGACCGCCGGCCACCCGGTGTGGTCCGACCTGCTGACCGCGGTCGCGAAGGGCCAGAAGGACCCCAACGGCTACACCTACGCGCTCGCCAGCCAGAACTATCCCGAGTCGCTCAAGATCTGGCACAACGGCCGTCTGGCGTTCACCAGCGCGGCGAACACCGGCATCCCCGAGGCCCCCACCGCGGACGGCACCTTCCCGGTGTACCTGCGGTACTACTACCAGATCATGAAGGGCACCAACCCGGACGGCAGCAAGTACGCCGACCCGGTGTACTACGTGTCCTACTTCGACGGCGGCGATGCCGTCCACTACTTCCCTCGCTATAGCTACGGCTTTTACCAGAGCCTGGGCTGCGTCGAGCTGCCCTGGGACTCCGCCAAGAAGGCGTGGCCGTACCTGACCTACGGCAGCCTCGTCACCGTCACCGGCCCGGTGTCCTAGGCCGCACGGCGAGGCTAAAGAGTTCGCCCCCCGCAGATAGCAATGCGGGGCGGTCCTTCCCAGGACCGCCCCGCATTTGCTGTGTCGTGGCGTGTTACAGCGGGTGCACTTCTTCCGCCTGCGGGCCCTTCGGGCCGCGCCCAGCGGTGTACTCAACCCGCTGGTTCTCCTGAAGGGTACGGAAGCCGTCGATCTTAATGGTGGAGTGGTGGACGAAGACGTCGGCCGTGCCGTCGTCCGGGGCGATGAAACCATAGCCCTTGTCCGAGTTGAACCACTTCACGGTGCCCTGAGGCATGTACTTCTCCTACTGTGACGATTTCGGGAACCACGGTCGTGTGCCCCGGGTTGCTGCGACCACTGCCCATGTGGACTGCCCTGGCGGGCCGGGCGTTCTCCAAATGCAGACGCCCGCGGTCAGAATTTCGCAGGCGCTGTGACACGTACACGAACTTCGTGCAACCAGAAACTATTTAACCACTCTCGGCTACTGGCATGTTCCCCAACCGGGGGAAATGCCTTCACCGGGCCATCCCGGCGACCTGCGCGGCGTCGTCCCGCAGGCCGGCCATGCACCTCGCGAAAGCCGAGCCCGGCGTGGCGGCCGCGATGCGCTCGGCCTCGCTTACCGTGTCCACGTCGATGAGCTCGGGCAGCCGGCAGACCCGCAGGCCCGCCTGTTCCAGCCGGGCGAGTTGCCACGCTCCGGTGTCCGGCTGGGACATCGGCACGCCGAGCACGAGGTGGGGATCGGCCTTGCGCAGGCCGAGCACCCAGAAGCCGCCGTCCTCGGCCATCCCGAAGGTGGCATCGGCGGTGTCGGACACCAGTGGCTCGGCGGCCGCGGCCAGCAGGGCGGGCGTCACCTGAGGGGTATCCATCCCGATCAGCACGAGCGGCACGGCCAGCGTCAGCTGAGCGTCATCCAGGGCCCAGGCGATGCGCTCGTCCAGGCCCGCACCGCGCTGGCCGATGACGTCGAAGCCCGGCGGCAGCCAGCGCCCCGGCCTGCCGTCGAGGGCGAGCACCCGGCGGGCGACGGCGGTGCCCGCTACCGCGGCCAGGGTGTCGGTCAGGGCCGCCTCAGCGAGAGCGGCCGCTCCGGCCGGCGTGAACGGCGGCGTGAGCCGGGTCTTGACCCGGCCGGGAACGGGCTCCTTCGCGATCACCACGACCTGCGCCGCCAGCACCCGATTCACCGCCGGCCTGCTGGACCACATGGTGCTGGACCACACGGGCGCGCGGACCGCTCCGACGCCGGTGTCCCGCCGGTGCCTGCCCGCGTACACGTCGCCGGTCACGAGGTCGCCGGTCACGAGGTCGCCTGCCACGGCGCCGCGGGCGACGCCACCGAGGCGAGCACCCGGCGCATGTCCCGCACGGTCTTCACGGTGCCGCCCAGCGTGCCGGTGACCTTCGATTTCCCGGTCCGCGGGTAATACGGCACGTCGGTTTCCGCGATCCGCCAGCGCGCCTCGGCCGCCCGCACCACCATCTCGAGCGGGTAGCCGAACCGCCGGTCGGACAGCGCCAGGGCCAGCAGCGGCTCCCGCCGGGCGGCGCGCATCGGACCGAGATCTCGCAGCGGGACGCCGACCCGGCGGCGCAGTTCGGCCGCCAGTACCCGGTTGCCGATCCTGGCGTGCAGCGGCCAGGCGCCCTTACCCCGGACCGAGCGCCGCCCCATCATCAGATCGGCCTGGCCCGCCAGGACCGGGTCCGCCACGGCTGGCAGGTCACCGGGGTCGAAGGACGCGTCGGCGTCCATGACGCACACGACGTCGCTGGTCGCGGCGAGCAAGCCCGCGTGGCACGCGGCGCCGAAGCCGCGCTGCGGGACGTGCACGACACGTGCCCCGTAACTCGCCGCTATCGCGGCCGAGTCGTCGACGGAGCCGTTGTCCGCGACGATGGCCCGGTACCCTGACGGCATCCGGGACAGGACCCACGGCAGTGCTCCTGCCTCGTTGAGGCACGGCAGGACAACATCTATTTCCATGGCGCCCGACAGTACTTGCGCCCGGGCCGGATTAGGCCCGGAAAGGGGCTGATCCGGCCTTACGAACCTGTGACGGTCCCCGCCCGGCGGCCGGCCGCGGGTCATCACGTGGTTGGCTGACGTCATGCGCGTTCTAGTGACCGGTGCGGCCGGCTTTATCGGATCGCATATCGCGGAAACCATGCGGGCGGCGGGCCACGACGTGCGCGGCCTGGATTCCCTCACGCCCGCTGTGCATAACGGCAGGCCAGATTACGTCACCGGTGAGCTCGTCGTCGCCGACGTGCGCGACCCGGCGGCGGTGAACGAGGCACTGGCCGGGATGGACGCGGTGTGCCACCAGGCCGCCATGGTCGGGCTCGGCGTCGACCTTTCCGACCTGCCCGCCTACGCCGACGTCAACGTCACCGGCACCGCGGTGCTGCTCGAGGCGATGGGCCGCCACGGCATCCCCCGGCTCGTCTTCGCGTCCTCGATGGTGGCGTACGGCGAGGGGGCCTACGACTGCGCGACACACGGCCGGGTCCGGCCATCACCCCGCCATCCGGCCGACCTGGCCGCGGGCCGCTTCGAGCCGCGCTGCCCCAGCTGCGCGCAGCCGCTCACCACCACCACGGTGGGGGAAGAGGTGCCGCTGGATCCGCGTAATGCCTACGCCGCCAGCAAGGTGGCGCAGGAGCACCTGTCCGCGAGCTGGGCCAGGCTCACCGGCGGCGCGGCCGTCGGGCTGCGCTACCACAACGTGTACGGCCCGCGGATGCCGCGCGATACTCCGTATTCGGGCGTGGCCGCGATCTTCCGTTCCTGCCTGGAGGGCGGGGTGCCGCCGCGGGTGTTCGAGGACGGCGGCCAGCGCCGCGACTTCGTGCACGTCCGCGACGTCGCCCAGGCCAACCTGCTCGCCCTG
>CABEDN010001004.1_pt1 | contig 13698 bp, 11 predicted proteins | sample 3423051 | NCBI WGS metagenome assembly CABEDN01 (sample SAMEA5534330, study PRJEB31848) | metagenome | biome: tundra; feature: field; material: soil | place: USA | collected 2013-05 | depth 0.15 m
GTTAGTAGCCGAGATCCGGGTCTACCCGGCCCTCAAGCTCATGGCCTGCTGCGAGGCGCCGGACGTTCTCGGCGATGCGGGCGGCGAGGAGCGGCTTGGTCATCTGCTCGGTGTCGGCGGTATGCGGGGTGATCAGGCAGTTCGGGAGATCCCACAGAGGATGGCCCGCGGGCAACGGCTCAGGATCAGTCACGTCCAGGGCCGCGCCGCCGATCTGGTTCGAGCGCAGCGCCCCGACTAGCGCCGCGGTATCGACCAGCGCGCCCCGGGCCACGTTGACCAGCCAAGCCTGCTGGTCCATTACCTCGAGTTCCTTCTGTCCGATCATCCGGCGGCTCTGGGGGGTGAGCGCGAGCGTGAGCACGACCGCCCGGGCACCGGCCAGCGCCTCACCCAGGTGCGAGGGCGTCACCGTCCTGACGGCGCCCGCGACCGGTTCGGCGCGCCGGCGGACGACCGTCACCCGGGCGCGGAACGGCTCAAGCAGGCGCAGCAGCGCGATCGTGATACCCCCACCGCCCAAGACGGTGACAGGCTGGTCGAATAGGGTCTGCGCGGCGGGCTGCCCCCAGGAGCGCGCGCGGGCCCGCTCAGGGAGGTAGCGCAGGCCGGCCAGCAGCAGCGCGAGCGCGTGCTCGGCCACCGGTTCGGCGTAGGCACCCTTGGCCGATGTCCACCGCCGCCGGCGGTCGAGAACACCAGCCTCGGCAACTCGCTCGATACCGGCCATAGGCAACTGCACCCACGAGATCCCCGGATAGGCGCGGAGCACGTCCCGGAGTTCCTCCACCGCCCCCGGATCGGTCCACACCAAGCCAGACGGCTTCTCGCCCAGCCCGACCGGCTCCCCGCCACCCCGGCGGATCGCATCCACCGCCCAAGCCGCTTCCCCGGGGGCAACGGCAACCAGGATCCTCGCTCGCTCCATGACCTACATCTACCCGGCCAGGATCGCCCTGTCATGCTGCGACGCAGGCACACCTCATCGCGGCAGATGCGGACGTTCCATGCATACGGCGGCGATGCATGATTATGCGGGCTGGCCGACCGGTCGTTGGACCGAAGTTGGGCGGCGCGACTGCCGACGAAGCGAAGCTTTCCCTTTTGGTGCCTTTTGGTGATTGTACGCCGAGCCGCCGTTCTGGCGTAGGTCCATGCCGCCCAGCGTGGCTGACCGCGGCGCGCAGAGATTGGGTAATCTGCGCCGCTCTGCCTGCGTGGGCGGCAGGCTAAACCGGCGCTCGGCCGTGCACGATATGCAGGTGATCTTCGTGAAGATCTTGGCAGGCTGAGCGGCCGGTGCCGGCCGGACACGGTGCTGGCTGCGACTCAATCGGAGCTTAGTTGTCGAGGGTTTTCAGTTCCCAGCGCATTACTTTGCCTGTCGATGTCTTTGGCAGGTCGGGCACGAACCGGACTGAGCGAGGCAGCTTGTAGGCGGCCAGGTGCGGCCGGCAGTGCTCGATGATCTGAGCCGGGGTTGCTGACGAGCCGGGACGGAGCACCACGTAGGCGCGGGCCAGTTCACCGAGGGTCTCATCCGGCACTGAGCCGACGGCGACCATGGCCACGGCGGGATGGGAGGCGACGACGCGTTCGATCTCCGCCGGGTAGACGTTGAACCCTCCCGTGATGATCAGGTCTTTCCTGCGATCGACGATGAAGTAATGGCCTTCGTCGTCCCGGCTGGCGATGTCGCCGGTGTGCAGCCAGCCGTCCGGCTCGATCGCGGCGCGTGTCGCTTCCTCATTACCGTAGTAGCCGAGCATGACCAGCGGACCGCGGATCATCAGTTCGCCCGGCTCGCCGTCGGGAACGGTGGCGGCCGGATCGTCGAGCGTAGCAACCCGGGCCTCCACTCCGGGGAGCGCGAAGCCGATCGACCCGTGGACGTTGGGCATGTAGCTGGCGTTGCTGGTGCCGGCACCGCCCAGTTCGGTCATGCCCCACAGCTCCAGCAAGGGCGCCTGGGAGCAGCGCTCCCATTCCTGCATCTTCGCCACGGGCATGGTCTGGCCGCCCACTGCGCAGATCCGCAGCGAAGACAGGTCGGTGCCGGGAAGGGACGGGTCGGCGAGCATCATGGCGTACATGGTCGCTCGTGTTTCCGAGTTTCTCGGGGCGGGATGGTGCGCTTGATCACGGGGAGCTGTGGCAGGCCGGGTGTCGGCTGAAGATCGTGTTCATGGCGGTGGCGCCCGTATCGATCACGGGCCTGAGCTGATGCCGGTAGACGGTCTGGGTGACGACCGTCGTCCTGTGGCCTACCAAGTCGGCGATCTTCTCGATCGGCACATCGTTGTCGCAACTGATCGATACGAACGTGTGTCTAAGCTCGCGTGGGGTCCAGTCCTCCCCTACGCCAGCTGCCGTCGTGATCGTGCGGAATGCGCGGCGGACGTTGCCCGCGGCGAGCGGTTTGCCAATTCTGGTGCAGAAGACCAGGTCGTGATCTTGCCATGTCTCTCCGACGCGGAGTCGCCTGGCCTCCTGCTTCTTGTGGTGCTGTCGCAGCGCTCTGGCTACCTCATCGGGGACTTCCAGCGTCCGACGGGACTTCTGGGTCTTGGTGTCGCCGCCGGCACGGACTGAGCGCCAGACGTAGACCGCGAGCTTCTCGTGGTCTACGTCTGCCTGGGTGACCGACTGCCATTGTCGGGCGCTTTCCACCCAGGCCACGACGTGCGACCACTGAAGCGCACGGGCTTCCTCAGTCCGGACGCCGGTGAGGAGGCTGACTGCCACATATGCGTATAGCCAGTGCGTCTGAGCTTGGGCCATTACAGCGACGGCTTGATCGAGCGTCAGCGCCTTGCTCGGCCGTCCCTGGCGGCCCCACGGCGGCCATCGCCGCCGCGGGCCAGTGACCGGCCGCACTCCCCCGGCCTTATTTATGAGCCGAACGGACCGGGTACGGCGTCCCGGTGCCGGCGCTCAGCTAGTGGTGGGAACGAAGACCTGGCCGTTCCAGCGCCACGAGACGATGCGGTGAATGGAGGCGCAGGCGTGACAGTCCCCTGGCGCCCAGGCCTGCACGCTGGTCACGAGCGTTCCGCCGCTGATCTGGAAGACGGGATTGAGGCCCCCGAAGACGGGGGGAAACAAGTTGGTAGGGAATGGCGGGGTCAGCCGGGCCAGCATCCTCGGCCCGTTCGGCCCCGCGGTGAAGATCTGCACCTCGTTGGTGGCGTTCCCCGGGCTGGTCTGGGACGGATGGCAGCCGATGACGACGGCGACCTCGGGCCGCCCGTCACCGGTCAGGTCCCCGGCGGCGAAGCCGTCGGTACCGCCGACGCCCACGTCGTAGCCCGCGGCGGCGCCACTCTGCGGCGCGCCGTGACCCAGGCCGTTCTGCACGGTCACCGGGAAGGGCTGGGCCGCGAGCCCGGGACAGGCGATGATATAGCCCCGGTTGGCCCAGTAGCCGGGATCGGTGGGTATCGACGCGGCCGGGCTGCGCTGCAGCCCCACGGTGAAGGTGCCGGTCCCGGTGAGCTGGCTGAAGACCAGGTTCAGGGCGCCGGTGAACGTGGCGAAGAACGAGGTGACCGCGGCGAGCAGGGTCAGTGCGAACGCCGTGGCGCGGCCCTGCAGGAGCGAGCCCAGGCAGCGCAGCCCGAGCTGGGTGCCGCCGATCACGTCGTTGAGGCTCGGGGCTGTCGTGGTGACCGCGCCGGCCACGCAGTCGATGTTGCCGGACAGATCCAGGGCCGTGCTCAGCGCGGCCGACGCCGGGGCCGAGCCGGCCTCCATCAGGCCTTCCAGCATCAGGAAGGCCGACTGTGCGGCGCTGGCCGCGACCACCGCCATGTTGGCCCGCACCGCGGCCACGACGACCGGCGGCCCGGAGGACGGCAGCCCGCTGCCCGGGACGGTGATCCGGACGGTGGACGCCGCCGTGAGTAGCTCCAGGTTGCGGGCGTGGCCGGCGCTGGCGATGTCGAAGAGCAGCCGGGCGGTGCTGGAGTCCAGGGTCGGCGGGTCGCGGTTCACGGACGCGCCCGGCGCGAGCTGAACGGAATACCCCATCGGCCGGTTGTCGGTCAGCGCGACCACGACGTGGCCCGGATCGGCGGCCGATCCGGTCAGGCAACCCCAGAGCAGCGGATCCGGTCCCCCCGCCCATGGGCCGGACGCGAACTTCAGCGTGCTGCCGTCTGCGAGCGTCACGGGCTTGTCCACGCAGGCCGGACGCGGCACCCGGATCTGGAGCAGCTGGGCCATGGTGCTGGCGATCCACTGGACGGTCGCCTGGGCGTCCAGCCAGACCGGGTAGAACGAGCTGAGGTGGCTGGCCTGGGCGATCAGCAGGTGATCGGCGCTGTCGTAGCGCGCGGCCAGCAGCCGGAGGGCCGTGCCCGGGCCCTCCGCCGCCGCGACGAACAGCGCCTGCGGACGGACGCCGGCCGGCAGGGCCGACGGGACGGGCAGGGCGACGGTCAGCGGGCGCTGCGGCTGCTGCCCGGACAGATCGATGGTCACTCCGGCCGTCAGGGCGTGCATCAGCTTGGCCGCGGGAGCGGACGGCAACGGCGCCGCGGTCCGCACATGCAGGGTCCGCTCCCGCGCGACGGCGCCGGACGGCACGTCGACCCAGCCGCCCGGGAAACCCACCTTCATTCCGGACGGCCCCACCGTCTGGGCGACCTCGGGAAAACTCGCCGGCGACGGAGTTCGCTTCGGGCTGGTGCCGGCCGAGCAGGAAGCGACCAGGCCGAGGACGATCACGATGACGAGGGGCGTCAATGACCGGGACCGGCGAATCGGAAACCGCCGGCGCGCATAGCCGGTAAAGTTCGGCACCGTATCAGCGCATGAACGTGCCATGTGGCACCCTCCCCCCAGGCACCGGCCTACGCCGCCGGCGGCTCTGCTGCCGAGCATAGGCGGGTCCAGATCCGCACATAAGGGGCCATAGACGCGACACATGATTGACGCGCTCAGGCCAGCCCTGGTGAATTAATTCTCCCGTGGCAAAGGAATACAAAATACCGGCCGATGGGCGTACGGTCCCCGCGGTAAATGCGGCGGTGAAGTCTGGCTGCGCCTGGACACCCCCAGCCGGCCGGTCCATCCTGAGGCGAGACGTTTCAATTCCGGCCGAAATCGCGGCGATCTTTAATGGGGGTGGCATGGTAGCGGAGTTGCAGCCTGAGGATCCCCGGCAGGTCGGTCCTTACCTGCTGCTGGGCCGGCTGGGCACGGGCGGCATGGGTTCGGTGTACCTGGGGCGCTCACGGGGCGGGCGGCACGTGGCCGTGAAGGTCATCCGGCCCGAACTGGCCGGGCAAGCCGATTTCCGGATCCGCTTCGCGCGGGAGGTGGCTGCGGCTCGGACGGTGAGCGGAGTGTTCACCGCGCCGGTGCTGGACGCCGACCTGGACGCGCCGATGCCGTGGCTGGCCACCGCCTACGTCCCCGGGCCCGCGCTGGCCGACGCGGTCGCGCGGCACGGGCCGCTGCCGGTGCGGTCGGTGTTCGCGCTGGCGGCGGGACTTGCCGAGGGTCTGGAGGCAATTCACGCGGCGGGCATCGTGCACCGTGACCTGAAACCGTCGAATGTGCTGCTGGCCGAGGACGGGCCGCGGGTCATTGATTTCGGCATCTCCCGGGCCGCCGAGGAGAGCCCGCTGACCGGCACAGGCCTGGTCATCGGCTCACCCGGCTTCATGTCCCCGGAGCAGGCCCAGGGTCACACCGTAGGGTGGCCTAGCGATGTGTTCAGCCTGGGCGCCGTGCTCACGTTCGCCGCTACCGGCGAAGGGCCGTTCGGCTCCGGGTCCAGCGCCACCCTGCTGTACCGGGTGGTCTCCACCGCGCCGGCGCTGGAGAACGTGCCCGCCGAGCTCCGGCCGATGATCGAGCGCTGCCTGGCCAAGGACCCGCGGCAGCGACCTACCGCAGATCAGCTGCTGTCCGAGCTGACCGCGCACCCGATGCCGGGCTGGCTGCCGGCGCCCGTTACCCAGGGGTTCTCGCCGGACGGGGGCCCGTCGACGGTCACGGCAGCCTCCCGCGGGACCGCGGATCCGCCGAGCGGACCGCGGCCACCGGACGGTATCGCCACGCGCCCCGGCGATAGCCGCCGGCGGCGGGTGGCGTGGGCGGCGATCACGGCCGGGCTGGTGGCCGTCGCCGCGGTCGCGGGCATGGCCCTGACCGGCACGCTCGGCGGGCACGGACACCAGCCCGCGGCGGCCGGGACCCGGGCCACGTCCGCAGCCGTCTCACGGCAGGCCGCGACGGGAGCGGCCACGACGGCAGGGTCCACGCCACAGGCGGCCACGGGCGGCACCTCGGCGCCAGCCCAGACGCCGGGCGTGTCGAGTCCGTCCAGCGTGCCGCCCGCCAGCGTGTTCTGGACCGCCGCCGTGCTGAGCTCTCACTACGAGCAGAATGCCCAGCGGATGGTCCAACGCCTGGAGCAAAGCGGGTTCGACGGCGAATACTGGCTGTCCACGGCGGCCAACAGCGTCCTGCCCGGCTACTGGGTCGTCACCAGCGGCAGCTTCCCCGACCAGGCCGAGGCGTCCGCGCGGGCGAGGCAGCTGCAGTCGGCCGGGTTTACCGGGGCGTACGCCCGCTGCGTCGGTCCCCGGCAGGCCTGTACCTCCCAGGGCTAGTGCGGGGCTAACCTGGCGCTGACCGGAAACCCGGCCTGGGCCGTGACGACGGGAGGGGCAGATGCTCCCACCCACGCTGATCCGGCGCCTCGTGCTGGCGCCGCTGGTAATCGTCATCGCCGCCGGGTTCCTGCCGTTCTCGCCGTTCCTGGCGGTGCTGGCCCTGGTGTTCGGCCTGCTGGCGCGGTCACGGGCGGGGCACATACGGGGCCTGCGGCTGGTGGGCTTCGTGCTGGTCTGGTTTGTCGCGGAGACGGTGGCTCTGGTGATGCTGACGGGGCTGTGGGTGGTGAGCGGGTTCGGCGGGCGGCTGCGCACCAAGCCGTACCAGAGCCGCCTTTACGGGGTCATGCGCTGGTTCCTGGACCTGATATACCCCGGGCGGACGCCACCTATGGGCTGCGGGTCGAGGTCGACGGGCGGACGCGACTGCGGCGGAGCTGGCCGAATGGCGGTCGCGGCGCGCGCAACGCGTGGGTTGTCCGCTGGCAGGTCGGTGCGGCGTCTACCCCGTGTGATGTGTCGGGGGCGCTTGGTTTGTGCCGCCTCTGAGATGGCTAGGCCACTGCGGATTCGGGGGTCCACAGGCCGTCGATGGCGCGCTCGGCCTCGGCGAGGCTCTGCTCGGCCAGCGGGATCAGTTCGGCCATGGCCGGAACCGTATGGGCGAGGGTGAGTTCGGCGGTGATGAAGCGCGGTTCCAGGCCGGTGAGCGAGATGGCGTGCGGAAGCCATGGTTCCGCGTGGTCCCACCCGTGCCGGGGTGTGCCTTCGGTGTAGCCCCCGCCGCGGCTGGCGAGTACGACGAACTCACGGCCGCCGAGCAGGGGGGCCTTGGTCTCGGGATCGTGCGACAGTCCGGGCGCGATGAGGTGGTCGACCCAGGTCTTGACGCTGCTGGGTGCGCCGAAGTTGTACAGCGGAAGCCCCAGCAGGATCGTGTCCGCTTCCCTGATCTCGTTGACCAGCTCCTCGGTCAGTGCCCACGAGCCGGCCTGAGCCGGGGTGCGCAGCTCGGGCGGCACCCAACCGGGCTAGGCCGGTGGCCGCGTCGAAGTGCGGGAGGGGATTGCTGCCCAGGTCCCGGTAGGTCACGGTGCGCCCTGGGTGCGCAGCGCGCCAGGCGTCCTTCGCGCGCGCGGTGAGCCTGCGGCTGACCGACCGATCACCCTGGATGCTTGAGTCGATGTGCAGCAGATGCGCCATGCCGTTTCCCCTCTTGGATGGTGAGTTCGCTGCCCTTGTCCACTCCGGGCGAGCGCGAAGTCCTGGCTGACGGGCGTCAGCTCGTGACGGGGACCTGGTCCGGGTAGAACCCGAGCCGGGCCAGCGGCTCCACCAGCTCCTGTTCCTCATAGGCGAGGTGCGAGAGGAGGGCGTCGGTCAGGTAGTCGATCGCAGCTTGAATGGCGTCGTGGTTCTCCGGTCGTGTCATGTGCTGGACAAGGGCTCGGTCGACCTCCTGGATCGCGTCGTGGATCACCAGGTGCTCCTCGGTCAGCCGATCGATCACCGGTGTGAGCTGCGGTTCGCGGAGCGCCAGGTGCGGAAACACGGCGGCGTCCTCGGCGCGGTGATGCTGCGCCACGACGCTGCAGTAGCGGGCGCAGACCGTGCCCAGCGTCCAGTCGTTCTGGCGCAACACCATCTCGTGGAGCGCCGCTCTGGCCTCCCCGGCCTGGATCGCCTCGTCGCGTACCTGCCGCAGGATGTGCCGTAGGTCCGACAGCTCGCCCCGGAGCAGGTCGTGCACCGCGATTAGCTGCTTCGCGACGCGGCGTCCCCGGTCTGTGTAGATCACCTCCGGTCCTGAGCGGTCCCGCCGCGGCCGCGTCGAATCGTCCCAAGGGGCCCGGTCGCTGAGGCGGATCGCTTCGTCCGGTGTAGGCCTCACCCCCAACGGCTCGTCCTCGGTCTCGCCGGGCGCCGCCTCCTCCGCCTCCGTAGGCGCGCTGCTGCCGACCGCGGCCGCTTCCAAGGCCGCAGGTGCGGCGGCCGGGCCGCGTAGCCGCGCCTCCTCGACCGCCTCTCGGACGCGGGGCGCCACCTCGGAAGCGAAGTTCGCTATCGCACCCGGATCGTTGGCGGTCACGATGAAGGTCCCGATCCCGTCTTCGAGCGCGAGCCTGGCGAGCTCGGCGGCCGTCTCGCGCGCGGGCGCGCCGACTACCCCCAGGTTCAGCAGCCGCCGGATCGCCGGGGGTTCGCGCCCGGCTCGGGCAGCCGCCGCGTCGATCACGGCGTTGCCGGCGGTGAGGTCGCCGGGGTTGAGTCCGGCGGCGGTGGGCCACCACCCGTCGGCGAGCCGGCCGACCAGCCGCAGCATCCGGGGCTTGAACGCGCCCACCCAGATACCGATGTCGTGCACCGGTGCCGGCCCGCGGAGGGCACCGGCCAGCCGGTAGTGCTTGCCCTCGAAGGTCACGCCGCCCTGCACACCGGCGTCCCAGAGTTCGCGGATAACGTGGATGCCTTCCTCGAGGGCTTCCACGCTGTCGCCCGGATCGAGGCGCCGGCCGCCCATCGCCTCGATCGCGTCCCAGGCGATGCCTGCGCCGATGCCGAGCTCGGCGCGTCCGTGGCTCAGGATGTCGAGGCTCGCGACAGCTTGCGCCAACACCGCCGGTGGCCGGAGCGGCACGCTGAACACGTTGGCCGCCAGTCGCACCCGACCGGTCCGCGCGGCCACGAAGGACATCAGGGCCAAGGCGTCCAGGGACCGCGGGGAGTAGGGATGATCGTTGTACGAGACCAGGTCGTACCCTTCGTCTTCGGCGAGCACCGACAGGGCCACCACTTGGTCCGCGGACCGGGCGGCCGGCTCGATGAAGACGCCGAACTCGAGGTCGTGCCCGTAGTCACCCATGCGTGCCACATCGCTTCCTCGTCATATATGATTCGTGAAACATCAATCATTTATATCACACCGGCAGATGATGCGAAGGGCTATACTTGCCCGTATGGCGGTGCAGCCCGAGGTGACCCAGACGGCACAGCATTCGGGTGCGCTGCTTGATCACCTAGCGCGCCGGATGCGCCTGCGTTCCGAGGCGGTGCTGGCCCCCCTGGGCCTGCGGCCGCGTCACCTGGTGGCGCTGACGGTGCTACGGGATGGCGGCGGCAGCACCCAGCAGGCACTCGCCGCCACCCTCGAGATGGACGGGACGAACATCGTCGGGCTGCTCAACGACCTGGAAGCCAAGAACCTGATCGAACGGCGGCGCTCGCCCAAGGATCGGCGGCGACACATGGTCGAGCTCACCGAAGCCGGCGCGATGCAGCTCTCGAATGTCGAGTTCGCACTGTCATCGGTCGAGGACGAGGTGCTCGGCGCCCTTGGTGAGACGCAGCGCGAGACGCTCTACAACCTGCTCCTGCAGGCAGCCAGAGGCAGCGACGTGAGCTGCACCCTTGACTAGGGCCTGTTCCTGACGTCGGTCACAGCTCTTCGCCGGTCACGGACTCCGGCTCCCCTGTCCCCCGGCGCGTCCCGAATGGGGCGTGCGCCGTGACGAGCCGAGCGGTGAAACCGAACCGCGAGGACTCCGGTCACCAGGCCGTGGCCCGCTGCCGTGTGCCCGCCGCCGACAGGGCGTCGGTTGGTCGTGGTCTCGACTGCGTGCGTCCAGTACAGCACGGCCGGATCGGCGACCCGGGAAAAACGGTCGTGGCGACATTCCCTAGGCACGCCAGATCCCAAGACGCCGATGAAAGCGATAATGGCCTATTATCCGGTACATCCGCGCGGCGCGGCCTGTGACTGTCAACGGTAGGTGGCGGTGATGTTGCAGCGCTATCTGGCGCTTCGGCCGTCCCAGAACGGATCCTCAACCGGACTTCGCGGCATGATCAGGAGGCCGCACTGTCGGGCCCGGGACTCCGTTAGGGGATCCCCCACCGGACACGCCGGAGCACCACCCACTAGGCCGCGCGGCCTGCGGAAACACTGTCTCGTAAGACCAGTCCGGTCAATCGTCCGGTGACCGGGGGCCTAAACGGTACGCTGCCGGGCAGCGGCGATGACGCGCCCAACCCCTCGGCACCGGCACGCCACCGAGCACGTGAAGGCACTTTTACAGAAGGGCGAGCAATAGTGTCAGCAACGCTCAGGGTGACGCGCGAAGTCGGCTTCGGCTTTGAGCTCCGACGCGGCCGGTTCGAGATCTCAGTTGACGGCAAGAGCGTCGGCTCGCTCGAAAACCATGAGACGGTCGAGACACCGCTCGAACCCGGACGTCACACCATACGCATACGGAAAGGCCGATACTCGAGCCGAGATCACTCCTTCGACGTGGCCGATGGCGAAGTCGTCAGCTTCCGCTGCCACGGAGCCAGGATCTGGCCGACGTACGTCGCGTCCATCATCTTGCCGAACCTGGCGATCGCGCTCAAGCGCGAGTAGGTGTTGGTTCAGTGACAGCCCGCGGGCGCTTGCTCATGCCGGACCGGAGGCGAGATACCCACGCTTCACTACTCCATATTGGCCGTTATGGAGTAACCCGCAGTGCGGGCAAGCATTGGGAGCCCGGGCTACTTCGCCCCCTGGTGCGTCGATCCTAAGGCACTCCGAGTAACGCAACGCTCTGGAAGCCTGGAGTCAGCCCTCGTCGCGCTGGACGGCACGGTACTGATCGTGGCGTAGCCCAGCTTGCAGCGCGACCTCGGCGCGAGCGTGGCGCAGGTCCAGCGGACCAGTACCGGCTATCGGCTCGCGGTGGCCGCGTTCCTCGTCATCGCCGGGCGCCTCGGCGACCGAACGCAGGCCCGCCAGCCTGTCACGAGGGAAGGATCAGTCAGCTATCCAGGTACCGCGAAAGCCTCAATGATCTTGTTCGCTCTTGGTAGCTCCGGGCCGCCCGGAGGCCATGAGAGCCACAAATGGGAGCCAGACTTCAGACGGGGCGGAGCAGCGCGTTCACCGAGCGGGGCCTGTCCGGCGCGGACTACGTCTGCCTGCAGGTCGACAGGATCCATGTGAACACCTGGCTGTAACCGAAGCCGATCTTCGCCGCCGCAGGTCGCCGCTGCTGAAATGTGCGCTAGCCCTAGCTTAGCGGCCCGGTGGCCAGGTCGGATCCGCCTGCGACTGTGAGTGGCCCGGTGATGTATGAGGAGCGGTCACCCATTAGGAAGGAAACGAGGTCGCCGACATCGCGGGGGCCCAGCGGCTAGAGGCGGGCGAATGGGCAGGTGTTGCGCCGTCTACTCGTTAGGCAGGAAGTCGGTGGAAGCGGCAAGGTCGGTCTGGCGCTCGAAGTCGTCGATCCGCCGGCGGAGGGTGCCAATGGTGGATCCGAGTGCTTGGAAGCCGAGCATCATGCGCAGCGGCCGGGTCGGGATACAGTCGGTGATCTTGTTGGAACAGCCAGTCCATCGCGAGCAACCCGCGGACGAACCCGTAGACCGAGCTCTTTGGGCGCCCCCAGCGCTCGGGTGAGTTCGGCCTAGGTCACCCCCGGCCGGTAGACGACCTCTTCCAGGATCCGCGTGACCCGGCTGACGGTTTGGTGACCTCCAGCTAGTCCCTGTCCCTCCGACGCGGCTGGCCGGAACGGTCGGGGCAGGTCTGTGCGCTGGCTGTTCTCGGATACTGGCGCAGGCTACGGCAGGGCCCGGGACTACCTGCAGCCTTTCCGCGCCCTGGCCGCCGCGCCGCCGGTCAGGCCTGCCCGCCCAAGGTCCGCGACGTCACCAGCTGGATGCTGCGCCACCCTGATTCCCTCGACGACGAGAAGGCATAGCTCAGCCAGGTGCAGGCCCGCTGCCCGCACCTGGACGCACTCGCCGGCCACGTCACCGAGTTCGCCAAGATCCTCACCGGACAGCACGGCGAGCGCCTCGATGCCTATGGCCGCCGTCGGCTGCGGGTGCCCTGGCTGAGTGCAGGCAATACGTTGTCGCTTCTGCTGACTGCGTGGAATCCTTGCGATGTCACGTCTTATCCGACGCGATCGGGCCGGCTATCGATACCTGCTCGTGACGGCGCCTGCACTGGTTAGTCTCCATCATCCCCGAAGCCGCTATCCCCGTTGCCCTACGCCAGACGACCCAGCCGCCGAGCCGGTTGGCTGCGACGACCCGCCAGCCGGCCGGGGCGTCCGGCCAGCTCGCCCGGACGGGCTGTCCGGTCGGCCATCCCGTATCGATCACGGTCACATCGGCCGGCGGCGATTGGCAAAAGGAATTGAAAGGCTGCACCTGCGTCGACGGCACCTCGAACGCCTGCGCGATCCGCAGAACCCCGCTGACGTCGGAGGCGATGGCGATCTGCTCACCCGGCTTCAGCCGGCCGGCCGCTGCCATCTCCCTGATGCCAATCGCCTGGGCCCACGCGCTGTCGGCCCGCGAGCCATGGGCCGTGAGCTGGGCCGCGGCCACGAGGCTCACCGCCGCTACCGCGGCGCCCAAAATGCAAGTCAGGACCCGCATGCGGCGCGCGAGGAGTGCGAACAGGACCCACAGCAGGAGCAGGGCCAGCGCGGCCGCCGTCGCTGCCAGGACGCCGGCCTGGCTCCAGTCCTGGGTCAGCACGGCAGGCACGCCGTATTTAAACACCCTCCCTCGTCCCGTGGGCAGGGACGTTCCGGCGTACACGGCCACCGTCACGGCGGCCACCATGGTGAGGCCTGCGACGCAGGCGGCCGAGGCGAGGATCGGCCGGGCCGCAGCCCGCAACAGGACCACTGCGCCGACCAGAAAGAACGTGACGATCATGCCGTCCAGGTAGCGTCCGGAAGCCCAGCTCAGCGGCTGGTGGGGGCCTAGCGCGGCCGGCGCGGCGCAGGCGATTCCGACGGTGATCCCGACCGATAGCGACGCCATGACCCGCAGGTCGGTCGGTACGCCGCGCCGCGCGATCGCGGCCACCGCGGCCACCGCGGCCACCAGGCCGATCCCGGCAATACCCCAGCTGTCCAGCACCAGCCGCCACAACTGGCCGCCTGCCATCTCGGCCACGTGGATGACCCCGTACACGCTTTCCAGCGTGCTCACCAATTGGCCGGAAAGGCTGCTCGTCCCCTCCGGGTAAAGGGCAGAGGCCAGATAGCGGTCCAGGGCCCAGCCCGCGCCGACG